>PVMK01126966.1_pt1 | contig 10056 bp, 7 predicted proteins | sample 1853481 | NCBI WGS metagenome assembly PVMK01 (sample SAMN08533507, study PRJNA380276) | Marine sediment metagenome, whole genome shotgun sequencing project.
ATGCCGTTTGTTGAGTTCAAGTGCACCAGGAGTGCACCATGGAGAGGGTGGTGCGGATCATCATCATTCCGTCGGGGCAAGGCGCTTCAGCTCTTCGAACCAGTTGAGCGTTACATGGAGGTGCGTGACTGGCTTGTCCGGTCGATGTCCACGCACGGCCTCAACGGCATCCGCATCTCGCTGTCGGTCTTCAACAGCGGGGACCAGGTGGATACGCTTGTCAGCGGATTGCGCGAACTGGGTTAGCCGCGCTTGCAGATGACGATGGTCACGTCATCGAGCTGCGTTTCGCGTTGTGTGAAATCCTGAATTGCAGCGTACACCCGATCGATGATCTCCTGTGCAGGACGGTGACGATACTCCTTGACCACCTCGAGGAGCCGCTCGAAGCCGAACTCGGCCCCGTAAGGCGTCCCGCTCTCGATGACGCCGTCGGTGACGAAGACGGCGATTTCGCCTTGGCGGATTTTGACCTCGTGCTCGACGCATCGCCACTGCTCCTGGAATAGACCTACCGGCATACACGTCGAATCCATCTTTGCCGTGACAGCGCCCTCGCCGTCGAGAACGTAACCACACGGGTGCCCGGCATTTACATAGCTGAGCCGCCCGGAGTCCGGATCGAGACGGGTGAGGAGCATGGTGACGAAGAACCGATCGTCGAGATCGGCGACCAAAAAATTGTTGATGGTGCTGGTGACCTCGACCAGGTCCGAGGTTCTCTGCGCCAGGGAGCGTAGGTAAGCGCGCGTTTCGGCCATCACCAACGCCGGACCGAGGCCATGACCGGTGACATCGGCCACGACGATTGCGAGTGCACCGTCCGCCATCGGCACGAAGTCGTAGTAGTCGCCCGACGTGGCCTCGGCGGGGAAAACCACCCCCGCCATGTCGTATCCGGGGATATTCGGTGGCCCCTCCGGGAAGAGTCGGCGTTGGACGATCGAGGCGACCTCGAGCCGATCTCGTGCTCCTGGATTTTCCGCCGTTCCGTCATGTCCTTGAAGACCGATACGAAGTGGGTGATCTCCCCATCTCCGTTCCTCATGGGTGTGATCGTCTGCTCTGCGTGGTAGTGCTCGCCGTTCTTCTTGCGGTTGACGGTTGTCCCTCGGAAGGTGTCGCCACGAAGGATCGTCTCCCACAGCTCACGGTAGAACTCAGGACGCTGCAGGCCGGACTTCAGGATGTTGGGATTCCTGCCGACCGCCTCTTCGCTCGAGAATCCGGTTACGGCTTCGAAGGCCGGGTTGACATACTCGATCGTGCCAGCCCGGTCTGTGATGACCACGGCGTCGGCGGTTTGCTCGACCGCGTTCGACAGTTGCTCGAGCCGCTCCTCCGCTTTCTTGCGCTTGGTGATGTCGCGAAACACCACCACCCCGCCTCGCACCAGCCCCCGTCCATCCAGCATCGGACCACCGCGGACTCTGACCCGAATACCATCGGGCACCTGCGGGTTGCGGACCTGGAGCTCCACGTCATCGATCGCCTCACCGCGGATCGCCCGCGCGAGGGGGAGTTCATCCGGTGGAAACGGTTGGTCTGTACCCGGGAGGAAAAAACCGTGCTGCTCAGACCAGGCGGATGGCGGGAGGTCGGAACGTGCCGTACCGGAGACTCCCGCGGCCGCCTGGTTGGCGAACAAGATTCTGCCGTGCCGGTTGGCCACGATGACGCCGTCGTTAAGACTCTCGAGGATGTTGTTCATCAGGCGCGCATGCCGTCGCTGGAGGCGATCGCGCGAGCGTTTGCCGAGAACAACGAAGAGGACTACCAAAAGCTCCCAGCCGAACGCTGCGCTGGCGCCCAGCAGCAACGGCTGCCAGGTCCGCAGCGAGTTCAGGTACTCCGCCGTCGGAAAGGCCACGAGGTGCCAGCGCTGGCCACCGGCCTCGATCGGTTGCTCGGCCGACATCCCGGTCAGTGGTTGCTCCCGGGTGCCGTCCGTCGAACCGTGGACCGCCAAAAAACCGCCGTCGCCGTCGATGAGCTCGAACACGATGCTGGTTAGAGCCGCGCCGCCAGGCCCGAGCTGCGCGGGTTCCAACAATTGCTCGAGTCGGAACACCGCAAGCACGATTCCCCTGAGGTCGGCCTCGCCGGCCTCGGCAGGCTCCGCTTCGCCCTCGAAGACCGCGAGGAGCGCGAGCACACCGTTGGCCGAAGCGGTGCCCTGGACCAGGGTTACGGGGTCGGTCAGCGCGATTTCTCCGGTCGCGGCGGCGCGGTCGATGGCCTCCCTGCGAAGGGTGTCCGAGCCGAGGTCAAATCCGACCGCACGCTCGTTGCCCTCGATGGGCGCGACGAAGGTCACCGGGAAGTACCACTCGCGATCGCCCGCCACGGCCAACTCCCCGGTCACAGTTCGTTCGGTGATCGCGTAGTCTCCGAGGCCCTCCCCGCGCCAGCTCTGCTCGTGTGCATTGCGGGCACCGTGAGCGATCCGGGGAATCCACTCGAGCGCCTGGAGACACGAGTGGCGGGCAAGGATGGGTGCGGTCACCGCCGCGAACCGCTCGTGTGGCACCGGCCCGCCGGCTTCGAAGAGCGGCCTCAAGGCGTACAGCACTTCGAGGTCGGCGGCGAGCTCGCGCTCGATGGCTAGGGCCGCCGACGCGACCCGGCGGTCGAGGTGCACCTGTGCCCGGTCCCGCTCGACCGCCGCCGCGAACCGGTACGCGCCGAAACCGATCACGGGTCCGGCGAGAAGCGCAAGGACCAGCAGCTGTCGCGGAATGCGAGGGATCCGTCGAGTCATCGTCCAGCCAGGTGGGGCCCCTTCTTGGATACCGTTTCGTTGTTTGTTGAGATCACCTCTCAAAAGGATAGCATAATATTGCAGGATATGCACTCATCTGTTCAAACACGCACATTTAACCTTTGGCATGGAATCACTGCAGATGCGTGTTGATCCCTGCCACACTGTATTCGCGATGAAATCCGTTTTAGGTTTCCGGTCAGTCGGCGATTGCTTTACCCACTGCGCATGCGCCACCTCCTCGAGCAGCGCCGCCGCCACCGCCGCCCGCTTGGCCGCACGCGACGGGCAAAGCTCCCGTGTCTTGCATGAAAACGCGAGCAGGTACTCTGCGCGACATTCCGGGCACCGCACCCGGGCAAAGCCGTTCTCTTAGAGGCCGCAATCCAGGTATCGTCGCACCTGCTCGTCGACGAAACCCCGCCAGAACCCGTACCGGCGCTCGAAACGCTCCTCCCACTGCCCTCTCACCTCGTCGTACAGCGACTCGAAAAGGCGGTACAGCAGGGCGGGTGGGTGGTACGATTCTCCCGACAACTCCAAAACGACCCGGGGGGCCGCATGACGAAGACGATTCGCTTCTCGTTCAACGGTACGTCGACCGCGCTCGAGGTGGCGGAGGAGCGGATGCTCCTGTGGGTGCTGCGGACGGACCTCGTTCTTACCGGCACCAAGTTCGGCTGCGGTGAGGGCTTCTGCGGTTCGTGCACCGTGCTGGTCGACGGCAAGCCGGAACGCTCCTGCCAGTTGCCCATGAGCGAAGTCGCGGGCAAAAAGGTCGTGACCATTGAGGGCCTGGCGAAGAACGGCACTCTGCACCCGGTGCAGGCGGCCTTCGTCGAGCACGACGCCCTCCAGTGCGGCTTCTGCACGCCGGGGATGATCCTCAGTGCCTACGGTCTGCTGCTCGAAAACCCGAGGCCCACGCGGCAGCAGATCCTCGACTACATGGAAGACAACCTCTGCCGTTGCGGTGCCCACGTCAGGATCGTCCAGGCGATCGAGACGGCGGCCGCCGAGATGCGAAAGGAGGTGCGGCCATGACCGACCTTTCGAACGAGATCCTCCACTATCTCGGAATCGAACCGCCTTCCGAGGTCAGCCGGCGGCGGTTTCTGAAGATCTTCGGCGGCGGCATCGTGGTGACGGTGTCGGCGAACGATCTCCTCGCACTGCAGGAGGCGCCGGCGCGACGCCGCTTCGGGCGTGCCCTCCCCGACGACTTCAACGCCTTTTTGCGAGTCGGTGAGGACGGACGCGTTTCCTGCTTTACCGGCAAGATCGAGATGGGGCAGGGGGTGGTCACGTCGCTGGCGCAGATGCTGGCCGACGAGCTCGAGGTTTCCCTCGAGACCGTAGATATGGTCATGGGCGACACCGATCTCTGCCCTTGGGACATGGGCACCTTCGGCTCCATGTCGACTCGCTTCTTCGGACCCCCGTTGCGGGCGGCGGCGGCCGAGGCACGGGAGGTGTTGCTCGAGCTGGCGGCGGAGAAGCTGGGCGTACCAAGGAATCAGCTGACGGTGACCGACGGGGTGGTGTCCGATGCGGCCGATCCCGAGAGGAAGATCAGCTATGCCGAGCTCGCGAGGGGCCAGAAGATCACACACCGGATCGACCGAAAGGCGGTGCTCGAGTCGGTCGACAACTTCTCGATCGTCGGCCGGCCGGTCAACCGAACCGATGCGGTCGCCAAGGTGACGGGGGAGGCCCGGTTCGCCGGCGATATCCGTCGCGAGGGGATGCTCTACGCACGGCTGTTGCGGCCGCCGGCGCACGGCGCGAAGCTCGCGGACGTCGACGCTTCCGGTATCGAGGCGGTCGACGGGGCGACGATGGTGGTCGATGGCGACCTGGTGGCGGTGCTGCACCCGACCCCCGATGGCGCGGAGCGGGCAATCGCGAGGGTCGCGTCGAAGTGGGAGATGCCGGAGCTCGACCTCGACGAGGACTCGATTTTCGAGCACCTCCTGAAGGTGGCGCCGGCGGGCGAGGCGCTGGACAGGGGAGGGGATCTCGACGCCGGAATGTCGGTGTCGATCGCCAAGGCACGGCACACCTATCTTGACGGCTACGTGGCGCACGCGCCGATGGAGACCCACACCGCGGTGGCGGAGTTCGTCGACGGAAAGTCCACCATCTGGGCGTCGACCCAGACGCCGTTCCGCCTGCAGACGGAGACGGCCGAGGCGTTGGGCTTGCCCGAGGGCAAGGTCCGGGTCATCTCGCCTTTCGTGGGCGGCGGTTTCGGCGGCAAGACCTCCAACCGTCAAGCCATCGAGGCCGCGCGGATCGCGAAACGCACCGGCCGGCCGGTGCAGGTGTCGTGGTCTAGGGCGGAGGAGTTCTTTTTCGACACCTTCAGGCCGGCGGCGGTGGTCACGATCGACGCCGGGGTCGGCGAGAACGGGCGTATCACCTACTGGGATTACACGACGTACTTCGCGGGCGCCCGCGGTGCGGAGCAGTTCTACGACATCCCGCACCACCGCACCGTGGCCGCGCCGGGAGGCTGGCGTGGCGGGCCGGGCACCCACCCCTTCGCCACCGGCGCCTGGCGGGCTCCGGGCAACAACACCAACACCTTTGCGCGCGAGTCGCACCTCGACGTCCTGGCGGCGCAGGCGGGCGTCGATCCGGTGGAGTTCCGCCTCGAAAACCTGCGCGACGCGAAGATGGAGCGCGTGTTGAAGACGGTAGCGACGAAGTTCGGCTGGAAGCCGGCCACGGCACCGAGCGGGCGCGGCCAGGGGGTCGCCCTCGGAGTCGACGCCGGAACCTATGTGGGCCTCACAGCCGAGGTGGCGGTGGATCGGGCGACCGGCAAGGTCACGGTCAAACGGCTGATCTGCGCCCAGGATATGGGGCTGGCGATCAACCCCGAAGGCGCCACCATCCAGATGGAGGGGTGCCTGACCATGGGGCTCGGATACGCCCTGGCCGAGGAGGTGCGGTTCTCCGGTGGCCGGGTGCTCGACACCAACTTCGACACCTACAAGATCCCGCGCTTCTCCTGGTTGCCCGAGATCGAGACCGTCATCATCGACGCCAAAGGGGACCCGCCGCAGGGTGGCGGGGAGCCGGCGATCGTGGTCGTCGGCGCGGCTATCGCCAACGCCATCTTCGACGCCGTCGGCGCGCGTCTCTACCGGATGCCGATGACCGCGGAGCGGGTCAGGGTGGCGATGAGGGCTGCAGAAAAACTGTCATCCTGAGAACCTCGATGCCGGTACACGGCGATGACACATGGAATGACAGGCGAGCTCGAATTTGGGTGCCAGGACCAGGGTTTTGGTGTTTTCGCCAAGTTAGCTTGCGGCTTCCGGGTTCGTTCTTGCGGCTTCGTCCTTCGGGCTACGCCGTGACGAGTCGCCTTCGGCTACGCCGTGGCAGGCTTCGTTCTCGCCCAATGGTCGAGAAAAGAAGACTGGCTTGCCGGGTCCAGCTTCGCTGCTTCGCCGTGAAAAATAATGATCTCAGTCAGCGGCCGAGATCACTATTTGGTGGGCCGCCCGGGACTCGAACCCGGGACCACCGGATTAAAAGTCCGCTCGTAAGCCTATTAACTACAACAAATTACAGCACAGAATCATAGACAACAACAAGAAACGCATGCACTTACGAGCAGTCCAGATCGCCCCGGTGTGTGGTGTCTTGTTGCCGAGAATTGGCGTTTGTTGAGTTCAAGTGCACCAGGAGTGCACCACGGAGAGCGTTGGTCACTCGACCTCGTACTCCTCGAGCAGCGCCGCCGTCACCGCCGCCCCCGGCGGCGGCGAAGGGCGTCTTCGTTCAGCTCACGGCGTGTGCCGGAACGGTAAGATATCGGCGCGCTCATTCGTTGTCTCCCGCTTTTTCTCTGGCCCGCGCCTTCCTGTCGTGCTTCAGCTTGCGCCTGACCAGCAGTGGCACCAGCGCCGCCACGACTGCCACCAGGCTCACGGGCGGTATTCCGCCGTGCCATCCCTGCGGCGCCAACCAGCCCTTGAGGCCGAGGGTCACGAGGTGGACGACCACGAGGGCCAGCGCAATGTAGCCGGCTCGCTGGTTTCGTTTCCATCGCCAGCCGCCAATGGCCTTGGGCACCCCCGGCAACGTCGTCACCGCCGGCGCCAACAGGAAGAACAGGGCCAGAACACCGACCGTCATGGCGATCTCGCCCTGGAGATTGAGCCGACCGACGTCGTCGAAGTACTTGCCGTAATAAGCCGGGGACAGCAGGCAGAGCGAGAAAAAGGCGTGCACCGCCGCCAGAAAGAACCCCATCAAACCGCAGAACTTGATCACCACCAGCCGCAGTGCCGGGTCGTGGTCGTGCCAGTGGATGATCTTGCCAATCAGATACGAGCTCGCCACGAAGAAGACGGCCGCCAGTGACGTCGCCTTGTTGAGGATAAAGAGCGGAAAGTGCCGCCACTCAACGTCCCCGGCGAAGTGATAGCGGATCACCGCATAGGCGAGCGAAGCCCCGAATATCGCCGCAAACCACTTCCCAGTCGTGGGCTGCCACAACCGATCTGGCGGCAGCTTTCGATGTTCGTCGTTCATGAGCCTATTTCCTTCGCTGGTTTTTCTGTTCTACCTCGGCGCCCCGGCCCGTCGGCTACTGCCTCTCTGGCTACTGGTAACTGACCACTCTCGACCTCACGGCGTGTACCAGATCGGCGAGGTGTAGGCGCGCTCCTGATGCACCATCTCGATCTCATCGGGAAGGTCGTCCAGTCCGTAGTACTTGGCGTCGTAGGCGGTCCAGCGGGGTGTCGGGATCTCGAGGACCCGCACGTAGTAGAAGGCGCTTTCCCTGGGATCGAAGTCGGGGTCCTTCCAGACCGTGATGAGCTCGGTGTCGCCGATCGTGTTGGTCCAGGTCGCGTTCTCGACGTCGACCGTATTGCCGACGGGAGTCTTGCAGCGTCCGTCTCGTCCGATCGTGCGGCCGTCCGAGACGGCAACGTCGTAGACCCGCTCCTCGAGCTCGCCGCCGGCGGTCCGCCAGCCCTTGACGATCTGGACTCGGTCGAGGTTCGCGCCGATCGGATCCTTGAGCGCCGCGACCAGGAAGGAAGGAGACTTGCCCGAAGATGCGTCCGTCAGATCGCCACCCATCGGCACGCCCTTGCGGTAGCCCACCGCCGCCGGCTGACGCGTGGCCGCGTCGGCGCTCTCGAAGTCCCAGCCACCAAAAAAGCGCACCAGCATCCGGGGGCCGGTGGTCGCGTAGACCTCCTTCCGCTCCATGGCGTCGAAGAGGGCTTCGCGGGTGTTATCGGCAGCCCACACCGCCGAGTAACCGGAGGCCAGGGTCTCCCAGCCGAGAATCTCCATATCGCCGAACTTGGCGAAGGGGTGCGTCATGCGTTCCGGGCTGGGCTCGGAGCCGGAATGCTTGCCGTAGAAGTTGTCGTCGTCAGCGGTCGCAAGCGCGGTGTGGCTGTCGGTCCCGCCGGCCAGGCCGAACTTGAACGGGTTGACGCCCAGCTCTTCCTCGAGCTGGAGGCCCAGCTTGAGACTGCTGCGGGCGTACTCATACGCCAGCATGTCGTTCGTCTTTATCTCGCTCAGGTTGAGGTTGCCTTTGTCCCAGGTGCCGAAGTCGGCGAACTCGTCGTTGGGTGAGAGGAACGGGTGCGCCTCGCCGTCGCCTTTGATCTGGGTGACCTCGTAGAGCGGCTCCCAAAGGGCGCGCCGTTCCGCGTACTCGCGCGTCAAGGGGCCGCCACCGACCGGATTGATCAACGGGAACATCAGCCCGTTCGACAGGTTGCCGTTGTGGGCGATCGCCAGCACGTCACCGCCGGTCTTCTCTTCGTAGGCCTCGAGCGCCGTCCACAGGTCCTCCGGGTTCGTGCTCCCGCCGGGCGGAAACGTCGTGTACGGAAGCGTCTGCAACGCATAGCCCGCGTTGTCGCGGTAGATCACGACCCGGTGGAGGTTCTGCCCGGGAGGAACCTGCGACGTCCACTCGTACCCGATGAAAGCCGTGAAGCGGCCCGGCTCGTTATAGGTCTCCGCCGAAGCGATCGTCATTGCCCACGTGCTCTTGTACCTTTTCGCGTTCTTGCCGGTTGGTTTGTAGAAGATGGCGTCGGGAAACGTCCCGCGTGAGAAGGCATCGATCATCTCCAGCGCTGCGTCGACTCCGGACTGTCCCCCCTCCCGCACCATGTTGTACCAGCGCTTGCCGGTGGGGTCGGCGAGAATGTCGGGGTTGCCGGCGAACAGATCCGGGAAAAAGCCCATGTTGTCGGAGTGGTCGGCGACCACGAGGAAGTCGAGCGGACGAGCCAGCCGGACCCGCCCCGCGGTGGAGGAGTCGATCTCTTCCCCACGCGCGAAGCGAAAGGCGTCGTCGGGCCCCAGGCGAACGCCGAAGGCTCCCGCGTCAAATGAATTCTGAGTATGGAGATGCGTGTCGCCCCAGAACACTCGGGTCGGGACCGCACCTCCCGCGTAGGGGGAGTAGGGCCGGGCTGGATGTGCGGCCTCGAGGGCCTCGGCGTCCGGGGTCCCGGCATCCTGCGCCAGGGCCAGGCCCGGCAATGTCAGGACCATCACGGTCAGAATAAACAGATTCGCGGTCTTGGTTCTCATCGTCCACCTCCTCAGTGGTTGCTCCCAATCCGGCCACTGGCAACTGACTATTGGCTCCTTGCCACCGGCGAATAAGTGAAAAATTGTTGGCATTCTTTATCCTCAACGTTTCATTTTTCACTTTTCATTCCCCCGGCGTGTACCAGGTCGGCGACGTGTACGCCCGGTCCTGCACCACCATGCGCACGTGATCCCCCATCTCCACCTGGAAGAACTTCGCGTCGTAGGCGGTCCAGCGCGGCTCCCGCGGTGATCGTATCTGGAGATCAGGACTACATGCCTGCAGTTCAGGTGGTGAAGGACTCAGGGCGACAGGTAGTCAACGTCTCATTCAAAACGAGAAGTGGAAGGCTTTTGCCAGGAGGAGCTCGCCGCCTTAATCAGAAGACGGATTGGGTCCTGGAAGTCCCGTACGACCGACTAAAAGAGATCTTGAAAATCTGAATCGAAGTGCACCATTTGTGCACCACGTGGCTTTGATCGAGGTTTAGCCTCCTTTAGTTCCGACTCGTAAACATCGGATTCTAAATGGTGCCGGAGGAGGGGATCGAACCCTCACGGGATTACTCCCAGGGGATTTTAAGTCTGGTGCCGTCGGCCGACGTCGACGTGTTCCTGAATCGAGCCTGGGCATTCGTGGATTAGGGGTGGACCCCGCGTGGACCCGAGCCCCTCTGCGAATGTGGTATGGGTGCCGAAAG
>PVMK01119449.1_pt1 | contig 10054 bp, 7 predicted proteins | sample 1853481 | NCBI WGS metagenome assembly PVMK01 (sample SAMN08533507, study PRJNA380276) | Marine sediment metagenome, whole genome shotgun sequencing project.
TGGGGAGTTATCCGAGGAACCCTTTGCCAGTGAAAACGACGACATTGCCGCAGAAGATGAAGCCGGATAGAATGTAACAGTTCACGGGTTCAAGGTTCACCGTTCAGGGTTATCTTCGGAGAGTTTCAGAGGTTCAGCGTTCAACGTTCTGGGTTATCAAAATCGCAACCAGAAAGCTTTGAACCTCTGAACCCTGAACTCACAACCCTGAATCCACAACCTTGAACCTCTGAACCCTGAACCTTTGAACCCTTTACTTATATGTTTGAACTGAAGTCTTATATTAAGCAAAAAAATCAGATAATTAACGTGTCTTTAGATAAGATGCTCCAGAATTCTCAGTCTTCCGAAGCGCTTGTCAAGGCCATGAAATATTCCCTGATGGCCGGTGGTAAACGAATTCGGCCGGTTTTGTGCCTGGCCGCCTGCGAAGCAGTGGGCGGTGGTCCGAAGGATGCCTTGACAGCCGCCTGCGCACTGGAGATGATCCACACGTACTCGCTCATTCACGATGATTTGCCCGCCATGGATGATGATGAATTGCGCCGGGGGAAAGCCACCTGCCACATTGCTTTTGACGAAGCCACCGCTATTCTGGCCGGCGATGCTCTGCTGACCCTGGCCTTTGAGGTGCTTTCCTCGGTTGAGTTGGACGACAAAAATCAGGCCGCCCGGTGGTTGAAGGTTATTCGTTTAATTTCTTCAGCAGCCGGATATCAAGGCATGATCCAGGGCCAGATGCTCGATATCACTTCAGAGGGCATTAAACTCTCCGCCGATGAACTTGAAGCGATGCACCGCCTAAAAACCGGGGCACTCATTGAAACCTCTATTAATTGCGGCGCTTACCTCGGCGGTGCGGATTACCAACAAAGGGATCAGCTCAACACCTATGCCCGCAAGATTGGTCTTGCATTCCAGGTAGCGGACGACCTGTTAAATGTCGAAGGGAATCCGGAGTTGATGGGCAAAGCGGTGGGGACCGACAGTCTGCGCGAAAAAAGTACCTACCCTTCCCTACTGGGTATTCAGGGGTCCAGAGAATTTGCAAAAAAACTTGTGCAAGAGGCATTGCAAGCACTAGAATCTTTTGATAAACAAGCAGATCCCCTGCGTGCGATTGCAGGATATATTATTGAACGAAAACATTGACGGTTGCATATAAAAGTAACCGTTCACAGGTTCAGGTAACCAGGTTCAGAGGTTCAGGGTTCAACGTTCAGGGTTACAATGACGGAACAAACTGCATAGGGGTCCATTGACATGTATTTTCCTGCGAAAGCCATGAGTCAAAGGTCTTTAACCTCTGAACCCAGAACCCTGAACCCAGAACTTTCGTATCCTGAACCTCTGAATCCTTGAACGGTTGCATATTAAGGAGTTATTAGAAACTTGAGTCTTTTGGAAACAATTAATTCTCCCGCCGACCTAAAAAAGCTTAACAGAAAAGAGCTCCCGGTACTGGCGGATGAAATTCGCAAGGTCATTGTTGAGGTCGTATCCAAGAACGGCGGCCATTTGGCCTCGAGTCTCGGCGTGGTCGAACTGACGATCGCCATCCACTATGTCTTTGACACCCCCAATGATAAATTAATCTGGGATGTCGGGCACCAGGCCTATGCCCACAAGTTATTAACAGGCCGCCGCGATCAATTTCATTCACTGCGGCAGTACAAAGGAATTGCCGGTTTTACGCGAATTAAGGAAAGTCCTTACGATACGCTTTCAACCGGTCACAGCAGCACCTCCATTTCGGCCAGCCTGGGTGTTGCCCATGCCAAATATTTAAAAAAGGAAAATGCCAAAGTGATTGCCGTCATCGGAGATGGGTCGCTGACGGCCGGTCTGGCCTATGAAGGCCTAAATCAGGCGGGGGATCAATTTAAAGACCGCGAACTCATTGTTATATTAAATGATAATGATATGTCTATTTCGCGCAATGTGGGGGCACTATCCTCTTTTCTTAGCCGCAAGTTATCCGGCAAGCGGCTCCAGGAAGCCCGCAAGGACTTTGGTGAATTTCTAAGATCGCTGCCGAAAATCGGTGATGATGTATATCAATTTGCCAAGCGCAGTGAAGAATCGCTCAAGGCCTTCACCACACCGGGGATATTGTTTGAAGCCTTCAATTTCGAATATTTTGGTCCCATCAACGGGCATAACCTGAACCACTTAATTGATATATTAAATAATATAAAATACTTAAAAGAACCTGTGCTGCTCCATGTGACCACTCAAAAGGGTAAAGGATACGCTCCCGCGGAAGAAAACCCGGTCTATTTTCATGGCTGTGGTTGTTTCGAAATTGAAACCGGCACCTGCATCGATCCCAAAAGCCCTGATCCATCCTACACAGAAGTTTTCGGTCAGGCCATGATCCGGCTGGCGGAAAAAGACCGGCGCATCGTTGCGGTAACGGCCGCCATGCCTGAGGGGACCGGTCTGGCCAATTTTGCCCGAACCTATCCCGATCGGTTTTTTGATGTTGGAATTGCCGAACAGCACGGTGTAACCTTTGCGGCCGGCATGGCCACAGAAGGACTTAAGCCGGTGGTGGCCGTCTATTCTACTTTTTTGCAGCGGGCCTATGATCAGATACTGCACGATGTGTGTCTGGATCGACTGCCGGTGACTTTTGCTATTGACCGGGGCGGCATTGTCGGCGAAGACGGCTCCACCCATCACGGTCTGTTTGATCTGTGTTACCTCCGGTGCCTTCCCAACATGGTCATCATGGCCCCCGGGGATGAAAATGAGTTGCAGCACATGCTGGCCACGGCCATCGAGCATGACGGCCCTATTGCCTTTCGATATCCCCGGGGATCCGCCACCGGCACACCGTTGGACGAGAAGATCAAACCCCTGCCCATCGGAAAGGGGAAAATACTGGAAAACGGGGACGATGTTCTCATTCTGGCTATCGGAAAGTCGGTAGGCGATGCCCTTGAAGCAAGTAAACTTCTGAAAGAAAAGGGGATTTCTGCGACGATTGTCAACTGCCGGTTTGTGAAACCTCTGGATGCTGAATTGATAATATCTCTGGCCACCAGGATCCCTTACGTGATTACCGTGGAAGAAAATGTTCGACAGGGTGGATTCGGCAGCGCCGTGCTGGAAACATTGAATGATGCCGGTGTCACCGGACTTCGGGTTGAACGCATCGGTGTCGCCGATACGTTTGTCGAACACGGCCCCCAGCAGCTGCTGCGATCTTTATATGGTATTGATGCCTCTGCCATTGTTAAAACAGCCGTAAGGATGATGGATGATGCTTGATGCTGGATGCTCGATACTGGATGCTCGATGCTCGATACTGGATGCTCGATAGTGCAATTCCGCATGTCTCAGATTTTTCTGCCCTACATCGAATATCGAGAATCGAGTATCGAATATCGAGTATCGTTAATCATCTATCGAGAATCGAAAATCAAGAGACATCGAGCATCCAGTATCTAGTGACCAGAAACCAGAAGTTTGAATGTGAAACAGACAAAGACTTGATCTATTGCTCGTAGAAAAAGGGCTGGCACCGAGCCGCCAGCGGGCCCGCGCTATGATTATGGCCGGTAAGATTCTGGTGAACAACCAGCCGGCAGCCAAAGCGGGAACTTTAGTTGCCAGGGAAGACCCCATTGAACTGAAAGGGGAAGACATTCCCTATGTCAGTCGGGGGGGGCCTGAAACTCGAAGGGGCTCTGAATGAACTAAGCCTCAACATCGCAGACTGCACCTGCCTTGATGTGGGTGCCTCCACCGGGGGGTTCACAGATTGTCTCCTGCAAAATGGGGCGGCACGCGTATACGCAGTCGATGTAGGATATGGACAACTGGCCTGGAAACTCAGGCAGGATCCGCGCGTCGTGATTATTGAACGCACCAATATCCGGCACATGCCAATCGAGGCGATTCCCGAAGCCGTTGATATTGCCACTATTGACGTATCTTTTATCTCGCTGAAGATTGTCGTGCCTGCGGTGATGGCCTTTGTGAAAGAAGAAGGCTTTATATTGGCGTTGATAAAGCCGCAATTTGAAGTCGGCAAAGATCAGGTGGGAAAGGGAGGCGTCGTCAGGGATCCCAAACTTCACGACCGCGTGATCGAAGATCTATCCTCATTTTTTACTGGAACCGGTCTTTTGTGCGAAAATGTCATACCATCGCTTATCCTCGGGCCCAAAGGCAACCGTGAGTTTTTCATTCTCTTACATCCTAACCCGGACAAGCCGGAATTGAATATTGACGATTGAAGATTGAAGATTTGTGGAAGTCGCTTCGCCCCGTCATTTTTTTAATAGGTTTTTTTATAATTGATCCGGCGGCGGACCTTAAATATTCAATATTCAATTATTTGAAGATTTCGCAGGCAAAAACCGACTGCGTTGCTTTGATTTTGGACTTGATTTTTTCCAGTTTAACAGTTACGTATACAACTTTATAAAATATTTTAAATAGGTCAAAATATATAGGGGTACTAATAAAGAGAGGAGCTTAAATGAGTGAAAAAGTTGAAAGTTTGAGAAACATAGCCTTGGTGGCCCATTCGGGAGCCGGGAAAACTTCTCTTGCGGAAACCATGCTGTATGACAGTGGGACGATCAAGCGGATAGGCCGCGTGGAAGACGGCAACACCGCCCTGGACTTTGAACCCGAAGAACTCAAGCGAACATCAAGTATCAGTTCCGGGTTTCATCAATTCAACTGGAAAAAGCATACCGTCAATCTCATTGACACCCCGGGTGATCAGAACTTTTTTTCTGATACCCTAAGCTGCCAGCAGGCGGCCGATGGGGTTGTGGTTGTTGTTGATGCGGTGGACGGGGTAAAAGTTCAAACCGAGCAGGCCTGGGAATTTGCCAAGCAATTCGACCAGCCCTGTGCCATCTTCATCAATAAGCTCGACCGGGAGCGCGCTGATTTTTCCCGTGCCTTTCAAGATGCTGCCGATATTTTTGAACCCAAACCGATCATCCTGCAGCTTCCCATTGGTACGGAAGCCGACTTCAAAGGAATTGTCGATTTGATCAGCGGCCAGGCCTATGTTTACGATGAAGACGGTAAAGCGAGGAAAAGTGATGTTCCCGCCGATATGCAGGAACTGGTCGAGAGTGAAAAAGAAAACCTGATTGAAAATATTGCCGAGGCCGACGATGAATTAGTTGAGCGCTACCTTGAAGGCGAAACACTTTCCGAAGAGGATTTAAAGGCTGCCCTGAGAAAAGGCACCCAGGCCTGCACATTTGTGCCGGTGGTGTGCGGATCCGCCACTAAAAATATCGGAATCGACCTTCTCATGGACGTCATCATCGGTGCCCTCCCCTCTCCCCAGGATCGAGGCCCGAAGAAGGGTACCGATCCGGCAAACGGCAATGAAATTGAGCGGGCACCGGATCCGGATGCTCCTTTTTCGGCTTTTGTGGTCAAAACCCTTGCCGATCCCTATGCCGGACGTTTGACCATTTTCAGAGTTGTTTCGGGAACTATCGGCAGCGACGGTACCTTCTACAATTCAAGCAAAGAAGTAAAGGAGCGTTTTAATCAGTTACTAACCATTACCGGTAAGGAGCAAAAGCCCGCGACCGGTGCCGGTCCGGGCGCCATTGTCGCCGTGGCCAAACTAAAAGAAACGGTTACCGGCAATACCCTTTGTGGCGATGCCGCCAAGATCGTCTACACATGTGCCGAACCCCTTGCCACTCTGATATCGTTTGCCATTGCAGCCAAGAACCAGGGGGATGAGGATAAAATTTTCAGTTCGCTGGGAAAACTGCTGGAAGAAGATCCGTCGTTAAGGCTGGACCGGATTTCGGAAACCAAGGAAATCATTGTATCGGGCCTGGGGCAGATTCATATTGAAACCACCGTCGAAAAGCTCAAAAGAAAATTTAATGTCGAGGCCGTGCTGACTACCCCCAAAGTTCCTTTTAGAGAAACCATCAAAAAGAAGGTCAGGGTTCAGGGTAAGCACAAGAAACAAACCGGCGGCCACGGTCAGTTTGGCGATTGCTGGATTCAGATGGAACCCTTGCCCCGGGGCAAGGGCTTTGAGTTCGTCGATGCCATTGTGGGTGGAGCGATTCCCAAAACATACATTCCGGCGGTTGAAAAAGGCATCGTCGAATCCGCTCAAAAAGGTGTTCTGGCCGGATTTCCCTGTGTTGATTTCAAGGTCTCCCTGGTTGATGGTTCCTTTCATGCCGTTGATTCATCAGAAATGGCCTTCAAAATTGCCGGCTCTATTGCTTACAAAAAAGCATGTGAAGAGGCCCAGCCCGTTCTCCTGGAACCCATAATGAACGTTACGGTTACGACACCGGAAGACTATATGGGAGATATAATGGGGGACCTCAATGGCAGACGGGGTAAAGTTCTGGGTATGGACAATGCCGGAAAAAATCAGGTCATCAAAGCCAATGTCCCCATGGCGGAGTTTTTAACTTATGCGCCGGATCTCCGGTCCATGACAGGTGGCCGCGGAATGTACACCATGGAGTTTTCGCATTATGATGAGGTGCCGATACACATCGCAGAGAAAATTGTAGAAGAGGTAAATAAGAGCAAGCGATAATAGAAAATAGAATTTAGGGATTGTGAATTCAGGGATTTAGGAATTCAGGAATTGGAGATTTTATTGTAACCTTTTGAATACCCCGTCCGCTTGCGGCGGGGAGATTCATTACTGCTTTTCTTATTATAATCTCTCAAATATTTCCTGAATCCCTTAATTTGCTTTCGACAATCAGAGGCCAGGTCATAGACTCTTTCAAACTGCTTTTTGTTGACATAACTGCAATCTATTGCCCGGTACAATTGCGATTGCACTTCACTGCACGACCTTTGAGAGTAACCTAAAAATTTAACAAATTCTTTAGTTGAACTATCTTCAAAGCCTTCAGCAATGTTGTCCATTACCGATCCAGCTGCATCCCAGATCTGATTCCGAAAGCTAAAATCTTTTCTAAAACCAGGTAGATTAATAAGCTCAAATACCGCTTGGCACAATTCTCTTGCTTTTATCCAGCACGGAAGCTCCTCAAATTTTTTATAATTCATAACTTCTTAATTCCTCAATCTCTTAATCCCTTAATCCCTAATCCCTAAATCCCTCAATTCCTCAATCCCTCAATCCCTCAATCCCTAAATCCTAATCCCTCAATCCCTTAGTCTTTCGACCCATAACTCCAGAATTCTTTGATACATCCACTTGCCGGGGCATAACCGGCCTTGAAGGCGTCCCATTTGGTGGAAAAATAGGTCCTGTTGCTCCTCTTTATATTCCGGGCATGGGGGCAGCTTTCCATATGAAATCGCCTGGAATTTCGATTTCCGACATACCGTTTTTTTTGTTCGCTCCAGTTATTCCATAATCCCTTCTTGGCTTTCATCGCCTCCTGCTGGGCTTTCCACAGGCGCTGGTTGTATTTTAAGTTGGGTTTGCGAAACAGAAAAAAGGCATATCCCTTCTGCACCATTTGCTCGTTTAAAAATATTCCGTCAGGTAAGAAAATATATGCCAGCAGACGCCCGTACCGGTCATGACGTTCCCGGTCGAATTCGAGGCGAATCTTCCGGTTTAATACCATTTGTTTGTTAAAAGTTTTGGCAGCATAGCCAAAGGGTTGCGCCCTCTGTTTGTCATGGTCTATTTCCGGTGAATTGATGCCGATGTAGCGCACCCGCTTTCCATTGGTTAAGACAATCGTGTCCCCGTCATTGACCCACTTTACCGCGAACAAGGTTTGGGAGGATGAATACTCTGCAGTTGCCAGTAAGATAAGAAAGATCAAACAGACGATACTGAAAATTCGAAGCTCGAAAACCGAAATACGAAACAAATTCGAAATATAAATTTTCAAATGCTCTAAACTTCGAGAGCAATCACTATTTAAGTAAAAGGATGCTTTTTTGTTTTGAATTTTTGTCATTTGGTATTCGGATTTGTTTCGAATTTCGTGTTTCGGATTTCGTATTTTGATTTTCCCAAAAAGCCAAAAATATAGTTGACGCTTCAACCATTCATGAGGTTGCAATGTTTGATAGCCTGTTTATCCAGCATCTTATCAAGACCCCCACGTTCGGGCGCAGTATATCCCAGGCATTTATGCCATACTTCTTCGTCTTCCATGCAAAAATAGATAAAGGTCTGTGGTGCCCGATCCCGGATGCAGGCGATGATTTTTTGAAATATTTTAATTCGCATGGGTTTAAAATACCGCATTTTGCCGTCCAGCCCTGTGATAAACTCACCATATACAATCTTGGATTTTGGGAAGCGCTTTTCAACCAGCGGCTTTAAGGCCGGCATGAAGCGAAAACTTCCGAGACTGATCCAGGCAATGTTATCCGGCGAGACATAGGAAAATATTTTATGTATCGTGCGTTCGTAATCTTTTTCGCAGCCATCGTATAGGACGATGGGGTCAAAATGAAAAGCCAGCGGATAGCCCCAGGATTCACATTTTGCGGCAGCTTTGAGTCTGGCCGTGAGTGATGCTGTGCCCCGTTCTTCTTCCGCGATAATCTTTGGGGTATTAACTGACCAGGATGTGATGGTTTTTCGATTATGGGGCAACTGCTCCAGGTTTTGAATAGCGGTGGTTTTGCTTTTGAGTTCCAGTACGGCATGTTTTTGGGCGGCAAAGGCCGGAATAAGATGGGTTGACAGGTCAGTCCACAATTCCCAGATTAAACTATCGGTGAATTCACCGGTCCCGATTCGATGTATTTTTTTTCCGGCAAAAATAGCGTTGAGTTCTTTGAAAAGATCATTGTGGTTAACGAAATACTGAAGCACGGGCGGGTGGAAATAGGATTGCAGGATACAATAGGTGCAGTCCATCTGACAGAAAGATCCGATGTGCAAGATTTTATAACCGCAGCATGTATAAGCGCGCGTGCCGGGGCATTCTTTAATGAAGGGTCCCTTGTTGCGGGTAAGAAACAAAACTTTTTTTCCCTGTCGCACTGGATCTGCTGCCGCTGAGACGGCGTCATAGACTTTTTGAGCGTCCGGTACAATTTCACCCGCCAGGCCAAGCCGTTCAGCGATGAGAGCGACTTGAGGTGAATCGGCTACCTGCCGGTCGATGTAAAGCTTTTGAATGGACATGCGAAACTGTCTATATCAGAAATATTCTGTCGATTCAAATCCATTCGGGGGAGTGACAATAAGCATACTTTCCACTGCAATAAAATTCCAAATCACAAAACCCAAATTACAAATAAATCACAATATCCAATGACCCAAACACTCACAGCAGTTGTGCTGTAACACCTCGTAATCTTTTGTCATCCGATTAAATGATGATCAGTCACAGATCGTTGCTTATCAAATGTTTGGAAGTTTGAATTTTGGTCATTGGAATTTGCCCTTCGACCAGGCTCAGGGTGGTGAGCCTGTCGAACCATTTGTTATTTGGGATTTGCAATTTGTAATTTCATCATAGGAAGGCTAATGATATCCTGATTTGAGCCAGGTGGTTGGGGTAGCTGTTTGACTCTAATGGACTAGCCGGTTATTCCGCGGGCAAATATTTCGAAAGCGATATCGAGGGTTTGTTTCAAATAATTCTTGTCATCATCAATCATCCGCTTGCTCTCCTCCCAGAGAACAACACCGGTAAACAGCGACCATACAATGTCGGCGACAGCTTCCGGCTGGCGGGTCAAAAACGTATTCCGGCCGGAACTGTTTTTAAAGATGTCGGCCAGGATCTGGAGAGAAGAGCGGGACAACGCTGTTATATTTTCAAGCAGCGGCGAAGATAAATTATTCAAGGTTTCACTGGATTGAAGGTGAAACATGTTGATCAGAATCATGGGATCAAACTGGTAGACGTCATAGAGCGCCTCTTTAATCGAGGCGATTTTTTGTTCGGGATTGCTGTCTTTTTCTTTTTTCACATCCCCGAGCCGGATATTCATATATTGTAAAATGCGTAAGGAAAGCGAAGCATAGAGTTCATCTTTATTTTTAAAATAGAGATACAGGGTTCCGGGGCTCAGCTCAGCTTCCCGGGCAATGTCTTCCATGGTGGTTTTTGAAAACCCCTTTTCA
>PVMK01128684.1_pt1 | contig 10054 bp, 6 predicted proteins | sample 1853481 | NCBI WGS metagenome assembly PVMK01 (sample SAMN08533507, study PRJNA380276) | Marine sediment metagenome, whole genome shotgun sequencing project.
GGCACAGCTAAGCTTAGGTCCATTACCACTCGTATCAACATGCCGTTGATGCGAACCGGTGAATGTCGTCACCTGGTCTTCGTGGCACTGTTGGCAACGGGTGGCGTCAACTGGGAAGGTGGTATCCCAGTCGGCGAAGCGTGCAGTGTTATCGGCATCATGGCAGTAACCGAGCAGGTGCCGGTCGTTGGATTATAGTTGTTCTTGTCAACATCAAGCAAACCACTTACTACGGTGGAATTAAAGACAACATCCTGCACACCGTTTACATGCAGGCCGCCGGAACCAGCACGATGGTCTGTGGCATTGGCGGAGAGGGTATCTTTATCAATGGCAGTATTCTCATGACAGACACCGCAAGCATAATTAAGAGTCGCAGGGTTGATGTGGACGGCGTGGGCCAGCGTGTTGCCCTTGCCAGCCATGGTCGCAATGGTGTTGCCATGGCAAGTCTGGCATCGGGCGCTGCCGGTGCCGGTAATCGAGCCAAAGCCATCGCCGCTAGCAACATCCCACGTTGGGGTATTGGGTGCTCCGGCGCCGAGGTTCCATAGACGATTGGCATCGCCGTCACCGTCACGCGGTGCACCAGCGGTGTGACAGTAGATGTTGTCGCATTCAGCATTCGCATTATCATAATTCGGGCTCAGGTAACCCTTACCGGTTGCGATCACGTCAAAAGGCACGTTACGGAAAGTGGCGGAGTTGGTAATCGGATCAATTTTGTGGCCTCCGCTTGCCTTACTGGCATCCGCACCGTGACAGGGCTTACAGTTGTGAATTCCGGTGGCACCGAGAAAATACCAACCATCGGCACCGAGAACTGCAGTATTTGCGCCTGATTTCAGATCGCGGCCGGCATGGGTCTTGTGCGCGGTTTCCGCTTCATTTTTGAAATGACCCGAGTTGGCGTTGTAATTGTATCCACTTGGGAAGTTTGTGACACTGGCATTATAGTAGGCGTAACCACCGTCTCTGGAATCGTACCAGGCAGCACGGTCACCACGGGTGTTTAAGTATGGCGGGAAACCGTGACAATCGCCACAACTCGCAGCCGAAGCATCAAGCTTAAAGGCAAAGTCGGCGTCACCATGCTTGTGACAATTCGAGCATTCATCCACCCCGGAGGTTTTGTGTTGATCGGCACTTTCAGCGAGACCGCCCACAGCAGGATCATTAACATCACCGTGGCATACTTCACAGAAGCCAGTGGCAGTGCCAATGACGTCGTCGGCCCAGGTCTTACGAGTAAGTGCACTGTTGAACAGCGGGTAAGTGACCACCTTATCAGTGTCGTAGGCCTTGTTGGCACGAGTCGGCACGGCATCAGGGCTCGCATCGGAGAGGACATAGAGGCTCGGTGTGCCACCGTTATAGGAATGCCCGCCATGGCAATCGAGACAGCCGATATTGTGGGTGCCTGTAGTAGAGTTCCCGTGCATCTTGTAGGTATGGCAGGACTGGCAGAGATTGGAACGCAGCTGAGCGGTCGCGTTGCGATCACCACCGGCGGTGCTGGTCGGTCCATCGCTGCGCAGCAGCAAACCATCACCTACACCCACAGTTAAAGGACCGTCAGGCGTTGATGAATTAGAATCAGTAAAGTGCAGGCCGTGGCAACTCATGCAGGAGACGCCACCGTTAATCAACTGAACATTATTCGCGTAGGGATCAAGATTATCGTAGAGGGGAAGAGTGCCCGCCATATCAATGTATTTGGGGCCGTCAATTTCATCGGCCTGAACAACGGCAAGTTGGGCAGTGTTCAGGAGCGGATGAGTCAGCAAACCATCATTCCCCGGCAGTGAAACAGCACTAGAAAAATCCGTGTGACAGGCCGTACACAAATCATCCACCGCCATGATTGTGGAGCGGTCGTCACTATCCACCAGCAAATTCGGATTAACATCAAGATCGTACGCACCATGCGTATTATGGCAGCGAGCACAGTTGAGGGTAAGAGTGTTACGGCCACGATTACCGGCCATCGTAGGATGCAGTGTCCTGGACGGGTTGGTTGCGCCTGCCGCAGCGTTTGTTGGAGAAGTCGCCCAGTTATGCGAATTGTCATCGCCAGCAACGGCAGTGTTATACCGGTTGCTGGCATCCCCCGCGCTGAACATAGCATCGGACTTGATCGCGGTATTATAAAGATGTGGGTTGCCATCATTCAAAAGAGTCGTATTGCCAGGCACCGTGTCATGGCATTTCAGACAGACGTTTTTAGACTGCAATGATGCGAGATTCAATCCGGAAAGATGGCATTCTTTACAGTCAAAATAATGCATACCAGCTCCAGCCGCCATCACCAGATTCGGGATTGTCAACAGCAGCAACAGGATTGATAAGACGATCAATTTTGCTCTCATGGTCTACTCCTAAAACAGTACATTCGTACTTGTTAATCTCGGACATCAATCTGCCATGAGAATTAACCTCAGGCAGATTACCAACCGCACCTAGTCACATTGAGCCAATCTGGGCCCAGGACACAAAAACCAACGGGCAAGCATGAGAGTCATGCTAGCAACCTGTCGGACAATCAATAAACTGGCTGCAAATTCGTCTGTTTGGTCCATATCTCAGCTCCTTTTCGACCAATAGCTACGGCTATTACTCTCAAATGAGCCAAAATCTGGCCTCAAACATACAAATTTTCGCTTCAGCCCTGATTGTCCGACAGGCTGCTAGGCCATATAACAGTGGGTAACTGCGAAACCACCTTAATCATATTAAAAACGTTACAGCGTTGTTCCCATTGGAGCCTTCCACGAAGGATTAAAAAGCTAATTATTCAAGTGGCTTAGATGTTTATATGCGTACCCACATAACCCAAAAGAGGTTTTTGTCAATTCACCTAGTTGCAACGAAGATACCGTTTACGCTAAAAAAAGTCGTTTAATCAACTTTGCATAGATTATAATCCCGCTAATTAGTGTATCTAATTAAATAAAACAGATTATAATTCCACTAATTAGTGTAACTTATTAATTAAAGCCAAGAAAGTTATGAAAACGTTCTCTCAAATTTCTCTTGAACAATGTAGGCCGTCAGACCTTGTGGGAAAAAATCAAGAGGCACCCCGGGCTAAAATTCAACCCACAAGGAGTGTGTTATGACAAAGAAGAATGATTCAGAATCGACTGTCCGGGAGATTCGTCGCAAAACCTGTTAATCGTTACCTCGCGGATCTATCTCACGCTCTGTCGGTTGCCGTTGAGGAGTGGGAATGGTTACATGAGAATCCTGCCAAGAAAGTGAGGCGATATGCGTACCACAAAGAAAAAGGCCTCGCAGTCGGTAGATTGCGAGGCCTTGTATCTTATGGTGCCCAGAGACAGAATCGAACTGCCGACACGAGGATTAGAAGACAACATTTTAATATTTATTTAGTGCCCATCCGGAAACTCCAGATGAGCACGAGTGCAGTTTTCGATTTGGAAACGAGCAATTTTTCGCAAGGTCAAGGAAATCAAGCATTTGAGCGGAGGCGTAGTTCTTTACGCCGCACAATCAAATGTGCAGATTGACGTAGAGATTGCGGAAAAGGGCCGTTTCCGGACGAAAACTATTTAGTATGACAGGCCAGACACAGGGCACTGCCAGCGTTTGACATAATCAGAAACGGCGTATATTCGGAGTGTTCCAGATAGTCGACGTGCGGGTCGTGGCATGAGGAACATTCGACATTGTTGGCTGCGGTAAAGAAACGAACACCGTTGCCATCGGCTTCTGCCGCCGTCACATCTTTCAGCTGGTTGAACTTGGAGCCGCTTAAGTAATCAAGGGAGTTTAAGACCTGGTTGTAACTGAAAGAGATCGGGTGGTCGTCAGACAGATCACCGGTGCCACCGGGGGTCGTCCACGAACCACCAATTCGCTTGCCAGGTCCACCCGTAATGATATCATCGATGATTTTCGTCTCCTGATCGCCATTCCAGGTCTCAATCAAGGCACCATCGCGATCATTGGGCAGATTGATGATGTGGTTGACGGAGATACTACCATCGTGACAGGAGAGGCAGATCAGAGATTCATCATTCGGTGCCCGACCAACAGCGAGGCCAGGATCGATCGACATGGTTGCGCTGTTGTAATGACTCCAGGTTGAAGCAGGGTTGTTGCGGTTCCACAAAGCGCCAGTCAGACTGCCACCGTGCGGCGTGTGACAGAAGACGCAAATTTCATCTTCATCAGTCGCATAGAGCGAGGAACCGGGAGTTCCAACCCACGGATCAACACCCGATGCCGAGAGGTTATGCACTCCATTTTTGACTCCCGCAGTTCCTCTTGCCCAGGCCAAACTGGTTACAAGCAGCAGCGCAATCAATATTATAAACTTGCAACAATTCATTCTATACATTTACCCTGTACGTTTCCTTATTTGGTACTCAGTATAAAGTAGCACTCAGTATAAAGTCAATTACAGGGTACATAGAGCGGCGAGTTCAAGTGCCACAACCTGTGCTCTACCTTCTGCAATAGCTGACGCCAGAGTCTCACAGGCCGTTTTGGCAGAAGCCATGTCCTCGGTGCTAATCATACTGCGAATAGCTGCCACATCTCCCAAGAACTGCGGTGCGACATCAGCGACCAGATCGCCGAGTTCATCGACCTTGTCCTGTAACGCCTGGTAAAAAGCGGCAACAGGCTTCTTACTGTTGCCGTACAGATAGACCATTCGCCATTTGTATCGCCTGCCAGCATCGACTTGCCGACGCCCGCCAGATCAATTGCAAAAGCACCGGAAAACGTCGACTTGTTCACACTTATCCTTAGTGAAAGCTGATACTCACCGTTAACCTTAGTGTAGATGATAAGGTCTCCACCGTCGGTAACGACCAGATCATTTTCACCATCGGCATCCCAATCCACTGGCATGGGAGCATTACCCCGAACAGCGAGGATCTGGGCTGTGGCAGCAAGTACCGGGACGGCATCCGAACCCTGATTCAGGTAGACGGCGATCTGCCCGGCAGCGTTACCAACCATCAGATCTTTGGCGCCATCGCCATTATAATCGATCACAGCCGGGGTTGCATTGTTGCCAACATACAAGGCACTGCTACCAGCATAAAGGTCGGTTCCAGCAGCAAATTCCGGCGCCTCTTCCAGTCCGGTATTAAGAAAGAGTATGACAAAACCATTGGCCTGGCCAACGATCAGATCCTTGCGACCATCGTTGTTCCAGTCAGCGACAAAGGGAACAGCACCCGGCATCGACGGTAGATTAAGTGAAACGCCCTGGCCAAAATAGAGTTGATCTTTACTGGGGACCTGCAAATTGGCAAATAACTGTAGCTGTCCTGAGCCGTCACCAACCAACATGTCGAGGTCGCCATCATTATCAAAATCAACCAAAAACGGCGCTGCAGCACCATTAACCGAGAGCCCGGAAGAGCCGTTGATACCTTTATTCAGAAGGTCCAGAGTCTTAACGTCCATGGTAGGAGCCAGTTCGGCATAGAGTTCGACATTGTCACCCGCAGCCAGACTGACCTGAGTAACAAAAGGTTCGAAACCGGCGTGTTCAACAATGATCGAGAAGACCGCAGGGGCCATGTCGCGCAACTGGAAAGGCGCTTCACCAATAACTTGCCCGGCATAAGCATGATTGCCATGAAAGGAAACAAGGGCATTCGGCATATTGGCGGTAATGGTCAAAGCGGTGGTGTCATAGACAAATGCCCCGGTATCGCTTGGAGAAGAAGCCATCTGGTCATCATCAAGAGCAGTGACGCGCCAGAAATGCTCCGTATTAATCTCCAGCTCTCCATAACTTGAGAGGGACTTAAGTAACTGTGTCGTTTCCGTCAAAAATTCAACCGCGACAATTTCCTCGAAAACCTCATCCAGGGCCACTTCAAACTGATAACTGACATTCTCATCGTTTGGGTCGACGTCAACCGAAGGTTCCCATGAAAAAGTCTCAGACCCATCAACAGACTCACCGTTGACTGGCGTAACCAGTACGGGAACCGAAGGAGCCTCCTCCACAGCATTCACTACAAAAGTTGCAGCGGCGCTAACTTCGGAAACCTCTGTACCATCACTCGCCTGAACCGTCCATGAGTGAGCAGCATTTTCCTCAAGGGCAACGTCAACCAGTACAGATGTCGTACTTGATGCTTGTGCCTCTACATCCACCTCGAAGACACTCTCGCCAGACCGGCTAACAATCACATGATATGTCAGCGAGTCACCGTCTTCGTCAGTGGCATTGGCGAATGCCAATGTTGGCGTAGCCGAAGTCACTTCACTTCCGCCAACCGGATTTTGTGGAACAGGAATCGATGGCGCATGGTTGTCTGGAACGGCATTCACGACAAAAGTTGCAGCGGCGCTAACTTCGGAAACATCTGTACCATCACTCGCCTGAACCGTCCATGAGTGAGCAGCATTTTCCTCAAGGGCGACACCAACCAGTACAGATGTCGTACTGGACGCTTGTGCCGTCACATCCGTCGCGAAGACACTCTCGCCAGACCGGCTAACAATCACATGATATGTCAGCGAGTCACCGTCTTCATCTGTTGCGTTATTGAACACCAAGGTCGGAGTAGGTGAAGCGACTTCACTTCCGCCAACCGGACTCTGTGGAACCGGTGTCGACGGGGCATGATTGACTGGATTTGTGCCTGTACCATCCAGGCCGATAATTTCGATACGGCCCGTATCGCAACCGACAAACAGCCGGTTATTAACATCATCGTAAACCGTGTCAATGACGTTGTTCAGCTGGCCGTCTCCGTAGCCGGCATTGGCATAAGCACCAAGGTAGGTAAAGTTCGCATCGGTAACCCGCACTTGCGAATTCATATATTCGAGAAAGAAACCACGGCCATTGGCATCAAACGCCAAACCGCGGGGGCTATTCATAACGGGGGTTCCAAAAGTCGTGTTGGCGAAAGCCGTGACGCCAACCACATTCAGGCTGGCATCAAGAGAGAAAGCATGAACCTTGGCATTCACGGAGGACGAGTCAGCAACCACAATCTGCCCCGCCGGGTTGATCGCCATACCACCTATCTGTTTAAACGTCCCGGCATCCAAGCCAAACCCGCCAAATTGAGTCTGATATTGACCGGACGCGTCATAAACTTTGACCTGCATGCTGCCAGCATCGATAACATACACGTTACCGGCAGCATCAAGATCAATGGTGCCGGCTACGTGGAATTCCGGAACGTTTACCCCGAAGCTGGAAAGGACTCCGAGCTGTTGCCCACTGAGTGCATCAACGATCGCAACTGACTGCTTACGCGCGACATAAAGTCGCTGCCCATCAGGAGTCACCGCCAGGCCACTTCCTGAAGCTTGCAAGGCAAAGTCTTCCAGTAGCTGACCGTAAGGGCTGAACTTATGCACCAGGCCACCGCGAGTATCAGCTACATACAAATTACCCGCGCCATCCAGATCCATCGCGCCGGGGACTCGCAAGCTGTCCGCCTTGATCTGCCCCAGCGAGACAAAAACTGGCGCAGCAGCAAAGACCGGGCTGAGCCATATAGCACCGACAAACAGTGATATCACCGTAATAAAGCAGGATATCGAGTGAAATCGTTTCATTGTGACGTCTCCTAAGCGCTATGACGCTATCTAAACAAAACCAAACACTTCAAACAGTTAAGACACCTAAGGCCAAACCCATCTCCCAGGGGAGTGATGTCAGGCCACACTAGGATAATGCAAACTTGATACCAATCGGCCTTTCGGCCTTTGGCGGGGGAAATGTAAGGGAGGAGAGAGACTGCCAACGCACCTGAAAATCCGGCGCCAAAAGGGTTTCCATGCCTTCGACTTTGAGCATTCCACTGTACAGCTGTTACACGGTGCGGTCTTTAACCATAAACCCGAATTTCTTCATGCGGTAGCGGAAAGCATCGATACCGAGATTGAGACTTTTGGCCGCTTTCGACTGGTTGCCTTCGGCCATCTCCAGAGATTGTCGGATCAGTTCCCGTTCAACATCCTCGATGTCTATCCCTTCTGGAGGAATACGCAAATTCATTGGCCCGGATGCAACGTCGCCGGTTTTCGAGATCAGCTCACGGGGGAGATGCTCAAGCATAAGCGTCTCTTCGTTTTCGAGGATAATCGCCCGCTCAATAATATTACGCAATTCGCGCACATTGCCCGGCCATTCGTACTCTTCGAGGAACTTGCGCGCCATCTTGGAAACATTGAGAACGGCCTTAGCGAATTCTTTATTATAATGCTGAATAAAGAATTCAACCAGCGGCATGATATCGTCGCGTCGTCTCACGCAACGCCGGCAGGTAAATGGGAATCACCTGTAATCGATAGTAGAGATCGTTGCGGAAGGTCTTTTCCTCGATCTTCTTGAGCAACTCCTGGTTGGTCGCAGAAACAATGCGCACATCGACGGGAATCTCTTTGGTACCGCCAACCCGGCGAAAGGAGCGTTCCTCGAGAACACGCAGTAGTTTGGCCTGCATCCCCATCTCCATGTCACCGATTTCATCGAGGAAGAGGGTACCGCCATCAGCGACCTCGAAAAGGCCGAGTTTCTGGGCCTTGGCATCAGTAAAAGCCCCCCTTTCATGCCCCATCAACTCACTTTCCAGCAGGGCCTCCGGAACAGCCGCACAGTTGATTGCCATGAAAGGCTTGTCCTTGCGACCGCTTTCCATATGAATGGCCCGGGCGATCAGTTCTTTACCGGTACCACTCTCGCCCTGAATCAGAACTGTACTGGCATCACTTTTCGCCACCTTGCGCACCATGTCGAGCACCTGCTTCATGTGACGACTGTTACCAATAATGTTGTCGATGCCGAACTTGCTTTTCTGAGCAGAGCGCAAGTGGGCAACTTCCTTGCGCAGTTGACGGGTCTCAAGAGCTTTTTTGATGATGATCGACAGTTCATCAAGATTGAACGGCTTGTTGATATAGTCGTAAGCGCCGAGACGCATTGCCTTGACTGCGGTTTCAAGCACGCCGAGTGCCGTGACCATAACCACCAGGATATCACTGTTGGCTTCCTTAACTTTTTCCAGGACTTCAAGGCCGTCCATGCCGGGCAGTTGAATATCCAGCAGCATCAGTTCAGGCGCATCTTCCTGCACCTGCCTGAGAGCTTCTTCCCCACTGGCGGCAGTGCTGACATCGTAGCCCTGTTTTTTCAGGGACTGCTCCAGTGACCAGCGAATCAAGTGTTCATCGTCAACAACCAGTATTCTCGAATTACGCACGTTCTTCCTCGCTCATATCCGGCACAGCATCCTTGCTGACCGGCAGGTTAATGACGACTCGGGTTCCTTCACCAAGCCGGCTTTTGATTTCGATAGTCCCGTTCTGCTGTTCCATGAGCTGCCGGCAGATTGCCAGACCCAAGACCGGTCCCTTGAGTTTTAGTGGTAAAAAACGGTGTAAAAATCGACTCCAGATCTTCCGGCTTGATGCCCGGCCCGGAGTCACCGATCAGCACTCGCACAAACTCCCCGCCCTGCTCGGCAACAAGGTCGGTCTGCAGCAGCAAAGTGCCACCCATCTTGCATCGCCTGTATGGCATTAATGATGATATTAAAAAATACCTGTTGCAGCTGCTTCTCGTCAACCCAAACCGGCGGCAAATGGCGAGTAAACTCCTTACTCTGGTGTACATTTTTGGCTTCCGGGTGCTGGCTGACAAAAAACATCGTTTTCTTGAGCAGATCGTTGGTATCAACGAAGCTGAAATCCGGCTTGCCGGGACGACCGAAGAAGAGCAGGTCGGTCGCTGCCTTGTCCAGGCGAGCGATTTGTTCAAGAACCTGGGCTATCACCTCGCGACGGGGATCATCTTCGGCGAAATCATCAGACAGCACAGTAATAGCTCCGCTGATTGCTGCGAGAGGGTTCTTGATCTCGTGAGCAATGCCGGCCGACATTTCACCGACAGAGGCTAGACGGTCAACCCGTTCCATTTGCTGATAGTGACACGCCTGGAGTTCCTCGTTGGCCAGACGCAGACGATCGACCATTGAATTGAAGCTGACTGCCAGGCTGCCGACCTCATCTTCTCTCCCTGGATCCAGAGTGACGGTCAAAT
>PVMK01142637.1_pt1 | contig 10054 bp, 6 predicted proteins | sample 1853481 | NCBI WGS metagenome assembly PVMK01 (sample SAMN08533507, study PRJNA380276) | Marine sediment metagenome, whole genome shotgun sequencing project.
GTTCATGTTACTTCTGGTAACATTAAATATTGTTGAAAAAAAGTCCTCCAAATAAATATATTCAATATTACTTATGATTATGTTAACAATTTAGAAAGATTATTATTTAAAGGTATTATCGCAACTGTTGACTTTTTAAGTGTGCTGAAATGTTAAGGTTATCAGTAGTAATGTTGACATTTAGAATCGTCATGATAATTTAAGATTAATTTGGCAGTCAAACCATGATGGGAGATATTTATGGCAGAGGTCATCGAATTCACTCGTCTTCTCAATATCCTCCGCGCGCAGCCGGTTCTTACGTTGTTTTTGATTCTCGGTATGGGGTATCTGATTGGCAATATTCGCATTGGCAGTTTTTCTCTTGGGCCGGTGGCAGGTGTCCTGTTTGCCGGGCTTTTTCTTGGACATTTTGATTTTCGTATGAATGCCGGGGCCCAGGCAGTGGGTTTTGCATTATTTATATTCTCTGTAGGGTATCAGGCAGGTCCAAGGTTTTTTGATGTACTGAGGACCGATGGACTTAAGTATTTTTTACTGGCGATTGTCGTTGCCGGCACGGGTTTTTCCATTGCTGTCATTGCAACAAAATTATTATCACTGGCACCGGGCACATCCGGTGGACTGCTGGCAGGCGGCCTGACCAGTTCTCCAACGCTTGCAGCAGCACAGGAAGCTATCCGGTCAGGACAAATCAAACCTCCAGAAGGTCTAACCGCCGATGCCATGATTGGAAATGTGGCCACCGGTTATGCCATTACGTATATTTTCGGGTTAGCCGGCCTTATTGCAATTATTAAGCTATTACCTCAGGTGCTGGGTATCGACCTGGAAAAAGAGGCGAAAATTCTTGAAGGTGAAGATGAATCCGGTACAGCATCAAAACCAGCAAACGTTTCATCCCGAATATACCGGGTAACCAACGAGGAAATAACGCGAATCCCGGTAAAACAGCTTCGTGACCAATACTGGGATAAAACATCGGTGGTAAGGGTAAGAAGAAATGGAGAGATCCTTGAACATGGTACGGCAGGAGAGTTTCTTCAATTGGGTGATGAATTACTCATTCTGGCCCCTGTTGAATATTTTACAACCACCATTACCAAACTCGGCGAGGAAATAACACCCGAGGCAAGTACTGCACAACATACCGAAACGGCACAAATTGTCGTTATTAATAAGAAAGCCATTGGTAAGTCTTTTAAGGAACTGGATATTGCCAGAAAATTTGGTGTGCTGCTGACACGCGTTACGCGTATGCGCATGGAAGTACCCCGTACTGCTGATTTCGAGTTACGTAAAGGAGACATTCTCGCTGTAGTCGGCCCTCATGACTGCGTTGACCTTCTTGGTAAAGAAGTCGGGCACGTTGAACGGGAAGTTGCTGAAACGGACATGGTCACTTTTGCCTTTGGAATTGCCATAGGGGTCATTATCGGTTTGTTCTCCATCAGTGTCGGACAATTGTCAATCGGCCTAGGATCGGCAGGAGGCTTGCTGACCTCCGGACTTATCATTGGTTACCTGCGCAGTGTTCATCCAACTTTCGGGCGCCTGCCGGATGCTGCCCGCTGGATATTGATGGAGTTCGGGCTTTTGTTGTTTATGGCCGGGGTCGGCCTGCGGGCCGGTGGTGATATCTTGGAAACTTTTGCAACTGCGGGCCCGGTGCTGGTGCTGGCAGGTATTTCTGTAACCACGATACCGATCTTTGTCGGTTATTTCTTTGGCAGGAAAGTTTTGAAGATCAACCCGGTTCTCCTGCTGGGCGGCATTACGGGTTCCATGACCAGCGGCGCCGCCCTGAGCGTTATAACCAATGAGGCAAAGAGTTCGATGCCGTCCCTGGGCTATACCGGCGCCTATGCCTTTGCCAATGTTTTGCTGACCATTGCGGGCAGTGTTATTTTGTTTTTTTGATGTATCTTAAATAGTTACGATTTTATTATCCTAAATAAAGAAGCATAAAAGCCCATGAAAAAGCATACCCGTCTGTAGGGTTTTATCATAATCACGTATTTACAGATAGTTTTAGTCTTCGCTTAATCATGGATTTGGCGGCTTTGGCATTGGTTCTGAATTTTCACGGGGAGGCGGGATTGGCAGACGATAAATCTGATCACGTGGCCTATGATGAAAATTCGACCTGTGCAACTTAAAAAGTGATCCAATATTTTCTATGAAACATCGCTTCTCAATATCTTTGTTTGCAGTAGTTTTGTTATACATCTACCTGCCCCTGAATATTTCTTATGCCCGGGATGATGAAAGCGTGCCGGACCTCTTAAGAGAGCTCAGAGAACGCAGGGTTGAAAAATGGATTGAGGACAGATGGATTCTGAAGCTTCTTAAACCTTCCGGGAATGTCAAGAAGTGGTTGCATGACAAGGCAAAGCTTGAGGTCGCAATACAACAACTTATTATCTATCAACGTGCAACGGGAGGCCGAAACCCAAACGATACCGGAATTTCTAACTTAACCTTTTTTGGGCAGTGGCACCTGGTTGATCATCCATCCCTTGGCAAGGGTGCGCTTGGGTATTTTTTTGAGCGTCGCGACAATCTGGCAGATGCTACTGTATCTGAGTTTTCCAATGAAGTCGGCACCGCCTGGGATACCAATGATTTTGGAATTTCTACCCGTAATCGTACCGCCCTGAGACAACTGTGGTGGGAGCAAAGAATCCTCGATGAAAAGCTGGTCTTGACAATAGGCAAGCTTCATACCGGAAACTATTATGACATTAACAGCTTTGCCGGTAGTGGCAGCACAAAATTTATCAGCCAGCCCTTTGCCGTCAATCCCACCCGACTGTTCCCTTCTGACGCCCTTGGTCTCAATGTTACGATATATCCCAGCAAAAATTACTACCTGACATTCGGTTTTAATGATGCGAACGGCAAACCCACGACTACAGGATTTAACAGCATTGATGAAAGTGAGTTTTTCAAGGCCTTTTTGATTGGACTAACCCCTGTCCTCGATGGACTTGGTCAGGGCAATTACCGTTTCACCTTCTGGCACACGGATGAAACAGATGACCATGAGGATGGGCTGGGTTTTTTTATAAGTCTTGACCAGGAACTCGGCAAAAGCCTGGGGGTGTTTCTGAAGTATGGATATTCGGAAGCAAAACTGGATAGGATCGAACACCTCATATCCACGGGTTTCGTTATTCGTGATCCATGGAGGATAAAGGGGGATCTCCTGGGGATAGGATTCTCCTGGGACAGTCCCAGTAATAGGGTTCGCGATGAATACTCGATTGAGCTATTTTACCGGCTTCAGCTTACGACACATGTGCAACTAACACCAAGTGTTGACTTCATCTTCAATCCTTCCGAGAAAGAGGACTCTGGTGCACTTGCCGTCTTTGGGTTCAGGTTTCGGGCGCTGTTCTAGATCTGTGTGAGTTGTAGTAAAAATTATTGACAAGATGAATAAAAAGGCATGATAAATACTGTTTTTATCAGAGGCTAGTCATTTAGAATTTCATACATCATATCTAACTGTTCGTCCGTTATTTTGGCGCCCTTTTTCTGCATCTTTTTAATGGTTTCTTTTGAAATATTTATGGACATGGGACCGTTGTTGCAGGTGTCGATGATCCTGTCCAGCGTATGACATTTTGTGCATTTCTCTTTAAACATCGGCAGCTGCCAGTATGGTTCTTCAAAGAATTTTGTAATATCTACTGCTTCTTGATCAGAAATTCCAGAACCATCCTTTTTCTGCATCTTTTTTACGACATCAAGGGGCTTTTGTCCGGTTTCGTGTATCTTTTTAGCCCGGGATGCAACATGGCATTTTGTGCATTTATTGCCAAAAAGAGCTAAAAGAGTAAACATTTTTTCATACTTTTGTTTCTTTTTAAGTTCTGTAAATATCATGTCAACCTGTTCATCATTTAATCTGGCACCTTTTTGCTGCATCCTTTTAATGGTGTCTTTGTTTAAAGTTCCGTCACCACATGCTCTTACGATCCTGTCAAGATTATGGCATTTTGTACATTCTGTCTGCATTAGTGACAATTGAGGACCCTCAAGAAATCTTGCTATATCTATAGCTTCTAACTCTACTATTTCCGCTCCCTTTTTTTTCTGCATTGCTCTTACCGCATCAATTGGCTTATTATACATTTTATGAATCTTACTAGCTTCGGGAGCATCATGGCACTTAGTACATTTTTTATCAAAAAGTTCTAAAAGTGTTTTTTGTTTTTCATTCCTTGCTTCTTTCAGCTGGTTTTCCATGTCTGCATATGTCTGTGTAACAAGAAGTGTCAGTGTTATAATTAAAATTACTAATAATTTTTTCTTCATTTCCCCACCTTTTTTAGTATGAGTTTGAATAGCAAAAGATTATACCATTAATTTTACTATATAATTTCTTTTATAAAATTCATAGACAGTACCTCATAGCTCGAAATAAAAGTTTACTCTAACCAGGTCCGTGCTTCAGATTCCTGAGAAGGGTTGAACAGCTTAACTGATCCGGAACGAAAGGGTCCGCTCAGAAACGCAAACATATCATCATGCCACTTTAAATCTCCAATGACTGCAATTTTCTCAACTTTATTTTCGTACTCCGCATAAAAAAGCAAGTCCTCCCATTCTGTTGACTTTTCCCAGCCTTGAAATGCCTCCAGAACCACCAAACCTTTTACCGTGCCATAGAGTTTGATTGCCTTAACAATAGCTTCTTGACACTGTTTCTCATCCTCTCTGGACATAAAGCTGGATATTCTTATATTTAAAAGACCGTTTGTTTCTGTCTCAATTAGGATTGCCATATTTATTTCCCCACTTTTTAGAGTTATTTTTTATTTAAACATGGAATGACAACCAGTCAAAGAGCGTGTATTGTTATTGAATACGCAACTCGGCCAGTTACTTCCCGAATTTTTTGACCAGTAGTCAAAGCTCTCTGATGTAAAAAGTTGAAATAAATTACCCCTTAAGATGTTTTAATTGTTAAATCGTCCCTATCTTCGCCGGCCGCCACCGCCTCTTCGGCTGCCTCCCGACCTGCTTCTTCCGCCGTAACTCCGGCTGCCGGAGCGCCTTGACGAGCTTGAATAACTATTCCGGGTACGCTGGGTGCCACGTTTTCGGGCAGAATAGTCTCTGTTCAGGTCTCTGTTTAAATCCCTGTATGTTTTAGAACCTCCCGGCCTGTATGTTTTAGAATTTCCTGACCGGTATGTTTTAGACCCTCCCAGTTTCCTTGTGTCAGTACTCCTTTTCTTAGATTTATATTGTTCAATATCCCTGTTTGTATAAGAACGATTACTGCCGGTTTTTTCTTTAACCCTTTCCTGCAATCTGGCTTGTTTTTCCGGGCTTAACTTAGACCCTTCGGTTCTTTTTGTTTTTAAGTCTTGTTTATTATCACGGCTTACTTCATTCCAGTTTCCGTTTTCACGTTTGGACCATCCGTCTTCATCCCGTTTGTAAACGTTTCCGTCTCTCCCCGCATAAAGATCACCGTCTCCTGACTCATAAATACCGCCCTTGTGATTATCTCCTTTGAACCGTACACCAGTACCGCCCTTGGATGTTTCTATGCTTCGAACAGTTCCTTTATTATTGGAATAACGGTGGGTTTCCACCCAGTCGTCTCCTCGCTTCAGGGTTGTTTCACCCCAGCTGTCGTAGGGAGTTCGATATTGTTCTGTTTCAAATTTTGTATCACCAATCTTTCCGGAATAATGGGTTTCACTATAAGGACCGTAACGATAGTTTGTTCCTGATCCGTATTTCCCATCAAGTTTTGTTTTATCCGCATAATCATGAAAGTCGTCATAATAGGGATAATAGTAGTAGGGATAATAGTAGTAGGGTCCGCCGTAATAATAAGAGCTGTACCCCCAGGTGCTGTAGGTATAAGGAGGCCAGTAGTAGTTTGGATAACCTTTATAATAGTAGACACTTGAGCTGTAGTGATGTCCGGTTCCCTGGACCACGGTGTCCCCGCTTACATAGCTGCCGGTATAACCGGACGTATAGCCAAAGGTTACTGTTTCGGAATCGTACTTTTGAACTTCTACATAAGTGATGTTATGCTTCGGATTGCTTGGCGGGATTTTGTATATTTCTTTGGGAACGGTATCACAGACTTTCCATTTACCTTTCGGTTTTTTGGAAATAAACCAGACGCCCTGATAACAGCAATAGTACTTATCATCATAGCGGATCACATCCCGCATTGTATTGACGGCATATGCCAGCTCGGTCCCCTCAATTGACTTAAACTGGGGTTTTCCATGATATTCAACATCCACAGTTGTTTTTTTACGCTTAACTGTTATCTTTCTGGGGATTTGCGCTTCGATAACAGCTTCCTTTGCTTCTTCTGTACCGGGCACGGATACCCGCACAAAGGCTTTGGGGCTTTTATCCGGTATTTTGCTGAAGTCTTCGGGCAGTTTACTTCCAGCCGATGTCCAGGGGCCTTTTAAGCGTTTTGACTTAAACCAGCGTCCGGCTGAAAGATAATAGTAAAGTCCTTCCGATTTATGGATAAAAAGATTCTGCTCGGTATTTTTAACAAACATCAGGTTTGTGCCCGGGATACTTTCGGTAGATGGATCCCCGTCAATCAAAATGAGTTCAGTCGGGGGGGTTGCAAGAATCACGTCAACTTTTTTGTCTGACTTTGTAGTAAGCAGATCCTTGACATAGGCCCGCTCATAATCATCGGGAATCTTTTTAAAAGCGTCCGGAGGAATTATATTGCTTTGCCACTCTTTATAAAGAGCTGAAGATGAAAGCCACTGCTCACCTATAAAAAGATAGTATTTTTTTAAAGATGCAGCATAAAACAGATCCATGTTAGCGTTAACCACAAAGCTCAAGCCCGTATCAGCTATGGGCTGCAGTGCAGGACCACCATTAACCATAAGCAGCACAGCAGGTTTATGGCTTACAATGATCTGTGGAGGAGCCATTTTGACCTTTGTTTTCCTGATAGCCATTATTTCAGGATCTTTTGCCGTGTCTGCCAGAACCCTGTCAAGGGCAACAACAAGTTCCTTGCCTTTTAGATTATCATTGATGAATTTTTCGAGCTTTTTAACCTTTTCTACATCTGAAATTCGAATGGAAATGTTTGAGACCTTTATATCTCTGATCCGAACCAGGCGTTCATTCAGATCCGTGTCTGTATTTGCCTTGACCCATAATGCCCCGTAAACCGGCTTAGGGTCTTTCTTTAGGATAATTTCAATGGCCATGCGATATTTCATAACCCCTTTTTCCCATTTTTCGATTTGGGGCTGATATATCTTTAAAGTACCTTTTTCATGTTCTAGAAAACGGGGCCAGGTAAGGGGAGCCGGTATCTTTGAAACGGTTTGAGTAGATTTTTTTTTGCCCGGTGTTGTTTTTTCCTCAGCCTGTACAGAATCGGAAAATAAAGTACAGATTATAACAAGGCTCAACAGTAATAAACTTAGAGATCTTTTCATTTCAGTTCCTTTTATTATTAAATAAAAGTTATTCCTTATAGGGTATTTTGTAAAAAATTGTTTAAAGGGTCCGAACCACCATCAGGGTAAAGATAGTGGCAAAGCTCAGCAAGGCCATAATGGACCGCATGGTTACCGCACTACATTTTTGAATCACTATATATTAATAACAGTAACATTCTTTTTTACAATAAAAAAGTCGATGATTCTTATTTTAAATATAATCCTGATTGCATTATTAATTTGTTAATGTTATTTGCTTAAACAGGAGTAAAAGCATGAACGTTAAAATTTGGGGTTGCAGAGGGTCTATAACGTCGCCCGGAGAAAAAACACTTCGTTATGGCGGCGAATCGACATGTCTCGAACTGACATCAGACATAGGACAGAAGGTCGTAATCGACGCGGGCTCCGGAATACGTAAATTGGGATATGAGGTATTGAAAGACAAGGCCGTTTCGAGCATCAACCTTTTGATTACCCATGCTCACTGGGACCATCTCGCAGGCTTCCCGTTCTTCTCACCCGCATATCTTCCGGACTTTTCCATAAACATCTGTGGTGGTCCCATGGGGCAACAGTCCGTCTTAAAATACTTGGCCCATCATATGGAGCCACCATACTTCCCTGTGGACTTCAATGTGCTGAAGGCCAGATTTGAAAAGGGATGCATCTGCACCCGGGCATTCTGTGATCACAGACTACCGGGAAATGATACTACCTTGATGTGCCATTCTATACCCCTGAATCACCCTAACGGTGGTTACGGATTTAAGTTTGTGGGCACAGACAATACATTCGTGTTTCTGACAGACAATGAAATACGATATCATCATGATGCTGGACTTCCTAGAAAATCATACGTCGATTTTTGCAGCAATGCCGATCTTCTGTTTCATGATGCCCAGTATACCGAGGCTGAATATGACAGGACACGCTCTTGGGGGCACTCAACATTTAAGGATGCCGTAGACCTTGCCATGGAGGCGGGAGTTAAGCGCTTGGGATTATTCCATCATGACCCCAACCGTTCGGATGAGGAAATTGATCGCCAGGTAGATTGGTGCCGCGAGTATATTCTCAAGACCGGAAGTCCCCTGGAATGTTTCGCATGCTCCGAGGGAATGGACTTGAAAGTATAGGCCGGCCATGATCGTGAGAAACACAGAGGTTCATTCATGCTATTATCAGGCGAATAATATAGCATCTGATTATTCGGGTTATTTGATTATTAAAAATAAAAAGGCGGGGTCATAAAATTGGCTCTGCCTTTTTCACATAACCACGAGTAACCTTAACAAAACCTAAAGTCAAGGTTACGTGCCAAACTCTTGATTTTGTTATCTCTGAAAACGATTCAAAGATACTTATGGTTATATGAATTATTTACCAAAATTAGCTTTCCAAATAAATTTATTCAATATTACTTATGATTATGGTAACAGTTTAGAAAGAAAAATATTTAACAGTATTATCGCTAATGTTAACTTTTAATCATACCTGAATTGTTAAGGTTACCAGAAGTAATATTGACTATGACGGTTAACTAAAAACCCACCTTATACCGCAACAAAAGAAAACAGATTATGCTTTTTATGATAATTATTTCAGTTTTCTTCCGGTTAAAACCAATTAATTACTTTTCCTGATATCTTTTCATCTAAAATTATTTTGCTGCCAATAACAGGCTATTCCTTTAACATTTCATATAACACAATATATAGTTGTTTATTATAAGAACAATCTATATATAGATTTATTTTGATCTATTATAGCTTGATTCATGTTGTAACACTTTTATTTAGATGGAATAATTTAATTGTTGTAAACAACACAATAATTAACTATGTTATATACTATTAAGCGAAAGTATCCTTTAAAGATCGTTTTATGGATCAAAACTCACAAGTGTGCTGTTTTAAAATTCAAGAACCGTTTGCTTGCCTAACATTTAATGTAACGAATTGACATGCAACGATTTTATAGAACTCTTAAATTTTGTTTTGAGATTTTGTATGAAGTCAGGGAAAATAATTGGTTTTCAGAATTGAAGGGCACTAGAAAGAATAATCCATTATTGAAATTCCCGATTTAAGCCCCAAAGGTTTTTCATATGACTTTTGGGGCAGATCCGGATATTTATCAGCCACAGACTTTTATAATTTAATGCAAATCCAGTGAACAGGAGGGTAAGAAATGTTAAAAAACCCCAAGTTTTGTTTCTCACACAATTTATTACTAAGCATGAAAATACTAAGAGCTAAATTGTTTCATTGCTCTTTAGTCCTGCTATTTGGGGCATTGATTCTGCCATACAGTGCTCAGGCAGACCCCACGTTTGTCAATGCAGCAGATCCGGATCTACCAGCAAAAGCACGTGGTATACCCAAGGGGGGCGCACTCCATGTTTTTGGTCTGGAATTAGATGCCGGTGAAACAGTGACGATGGAACTGGAACGGGTCTCGGTCTTTGCGGAAGATGTCAAGATCGAGGTGATTGACGGTCCTTTGGTGGAAGTCCCGAATCTTGCCTACTTTCGAGGTAAAATCGCTGACGATCCGGGCTCGTCTGTGATGCTGTCAGT
>PVMK01121893.1_pt1 | contig 10053 bp, 12 predicted proteins | sample 1853481 | NCBI WGS metagenome assembly PVMK01 (sample SAMN08533507, study PRJNA380276) | Marine sediment metagenome, whole genome shotgun sequencing project.
CGATGCTGGATATTCTGTCCCGAGCTCATAGCCCATAAACTGGCCTTCATTGGCATCCGCGACTACGACAGTGGGTAAGGCAAAGAGGAAGCACAGCAAAAGTCTAATAGGCATTGAGAAAATCCTTAACAAATGACGCGCCGCAAGTCTGGGCTTACCTATCCCAGACACCAACTGCCACTTACATCGAGCACACGTACATCGGTTGGCCACGTTAGACCACAAGCGATCAGTCTTATTTCTCCAAATTCTACCATTTGAACGGCATCTTTTGGTTGCTAACCGGCGGTTCGCGAATTGAAGTCTGCTTTTGGCCGTAAGGCCGCCCCTCACAGTATCAAGTTGCTAGCCGTTCGAATGACTGCTACCGGTAAATCCTGCCGCTCGTACCCGATTAGTTCCTGCACAGCTTGCAGGACCAAGTCCGCACCATTACGCATTAACGCTGCGTATCAAGATCAACGACGATCGATTGCTTCTTGATACTTTGCGTATCTTCATAACCGTCTATCCACGCTAACAACTGATCGGCTGGCATGGGCCTCGCAATGAAATAGCCCTGCACCAGATCACAACCCAGCCGGCGGACGATTGCATACTGTTGCTCAGTCTCTACGCCTTCGGCAACAACATCCAGATGCATCGCCTTGCCTAAAGCCACAATGGCCTCAATGACACGACTGTTAGCTTCCGAGTCCGACAACTGTGCGACGAAGGCCTGATCAATTTTCAGGGTTTGCACCGGCAGCTTCGCGAGGTAACTCAGTGACGAATAGCCAGTACCAAAGTCATCAATATGAATGCCCACACCGAAAGCGGCAAGGTCGTCCAGCAATGGCTGGGCAACGGTCAGGTCTTCAAGTAATACGGTTTCAGTGAGCTCAAGATTGATCAGTTTCTTGTCGACATTCTCGCTCTCCAGTATTCCCTTGATCAGGCTAACCAGATCACGATTACGCAGCTGATGGGCTGACAGATTGACGCTGACCGGGATCTGCCAGTCTGTTTTCTCACGCCAGGATGCTACATCGGCACAGACGCTGCGCATGATGGTTTCGAACAGCAAATCGGAGATGCCTATTTCTTCGCTCAATGGGACGAAATCTGACGGCGGCACCGTTGACCCGTCGGGTCGCGTCCAGCGCGCCAATGCCTCGACTCCGGCCACATTACCTGTGGTAGTGGACTGCTGTGGTTGATAGTGCGCACAGATATGTCCGTTTTCGATAGCACCGCGGAGCTCAGCTTCAAGATCAAACTTGTAGCGCGCGCGATACCGCATCTCGTTGTGATAATAGGTTATCGAATTACTCAGGCTGCGCATCGACCGGTGCAACGCCGCTTCGGCACAGCGAAATACGCTCTTGGCATCGCGGCCATGGACCGGGTGCCAGGACACGCCAATGCTCGCCTTAAGAAACAGGTCGCGGCCATTGATCAGGAAAGGCGCTTCGACCGTCTCTTTGACCAACTCTGCCAGCTCAGTAATCTCTGATTCGTTTTCAATGCCGGGCACCAGCATCGCGAATTCATCTGCACCAAAGCGCCCGACAACGGCCATGCGTTGACCCGAGTCATCTGAAAACGTCCGACTCAAGCGATTGCCGATTGAGCGCAGGAGTTCGGTACCTGAGTCATAACCCATGGTTTCGTTGATGAAGCTGAAGCGATCGATATCAACGAGAACGACAACCGTATCGCCGGCAGTGTCCTCGGCCTTTTCGATCAAGGCCTTTAACTCTTCAAGTAACAACAACTGATTAGGCAGTCGCGTCACGATGTCGAAATAGGCGATTTTCTGCAGCGCAGCTGTACGTTCCTGCACGCGTTGCTCCAGCTCTTCATTCGCACTGCGCAGCGCCATGTCGGCATGCCATTTGCCACACAGTGCGGCCGCAAGCTGGCGGCACTCCAATGCGTGAAACGGCTTCTGGAAGAAAAAGACTTTATCAGCGGGAGGAATCTGCTTACCGAGATTTTCCGGTGCATTACTCGCTGAATCGGTGACGACCACAATATTGACGTTCGGATCCAGCAATCGAATACGCTTGCCGGCCTCGATACCGTCCATACCCGGCGGCATGCAAATATCCAGGAATACAATCGAATACGGTGTACCGGCGGAAAGCGCTGCCCCCACGGCCTCAATAGCTGCCTCGCCCTGGTTTCTGGAATGCACTTCGAATGTCGCTGCTCCGCGTTCATCAGTCTCTTCACCGAGCAATACTTTCTCGATGTCGGTGAGTGTCGCCGTCAGGTCATCAGGTTCAAATTCCTCGCCAAGACAACGGACATACTCGCTAATCAGCGATGCGTCGTCATCGACGACGAGCACACGATTCGTGAATGTCTCTTTATTTGACATAACCCGACCAGTTATCCAACATAATGCAGTTCAATTTCCCTGAAGTGTACGGATCACGGGCCTTCTCAAGCGTGATGCAGCGCACCTTCTGGCGATTCATGTGATACCGTACGCGGCGTCCGATAAGCCCCTTTTGAGGCCCCATTCATGCCCCTTTTCAAGCGCACCCTGAGCGAGTTTCTTTTTCGACGCTTCATGCTCAAGCACTACTCGTCCAACCTGCTGTTGGACATGAATCTCGCGGCCAAGAAAGACACCCTGGCCTATATCAATGAAAATATGGCCGATGCCCCATTTTTCGAAAAACACCCGCAGCTGGTGAAGTACGCGCTTGATCAGGTGCAGACCGACGGCCTGACCATGGAATTCGGTGTTGGCCGCGGCAAGTCAATGCGCTGGATTGCGCCGACGGTTAACGGCCCCGTACATGGCTTCGACTCGTTTGACGGCATCCAGGAACACTGGAACGGCAATCCAATTGGTGCTTTTGCCCAAAAGCAAATGCCAAAAGTACCGGACAACGTCGAATTTCATGTGGGTTACTTCGACGCGACGCTGCCGGGCTTTCTTGAGTCGCACAGAGAGCCGATCGCATTCCTGCACGTCGACTGTGATTTGTATTCATCGACCGTCACGATTTTTGAGCTGCTCGGCAAGCGGCTGCAGCCGGGATCGATCATTTTGTTCGACGAGTACTACAATTTCCATCGCTGGCAACAGCACGAATTCAAAGCGTTTCAGGAGTTCGTTGAGAAATCCGGACTGACCTACGAATACATCGCGTATTCAGTCACCGGGCAGCAGGTTGCCGTCCGCGTGCTTGATAACCCGTCCCGTTAGTGCCAATAATCGGCAATGACCGAGGCAGCTGACTCAGAGATTAACCGCGATGAACTCCCGTTCGTCGCGCCGTGCAAAAAGCTTTCACCGTGGGCTCCTTTCGGTTGGGTACGGAAAGGCATCAACGACCTGCTGCAGGCACCACAGCAAAGCCTTGCCTACGGACTTGCCGTTGCGATCATGATCGGTATCGTCTGCTTGCTAGCCTGGATTCGCGGCAGCCAGTGGTTCATGTTTGCGATGCTCGGCGGTTTCGTGTTTCTCGCGCCACTGACCTGCATCGGTCTTTACGCAATCAGTGCACAACTGGAGCGCGGCCAACCACCGCTGATCACACGCAGTATTCGTGCAGCGTTCAGGCGCCACTTTGGCAATGAGATGGTTTTTGCGCTGGTCCTCATGATCATTTTTCTCATCTGGGCACGAGCTGCTGTCATGGTAAGCGTGTTCTTTCCGGTGGATGGCGACACCACAACAATGGATCTCGTCAGCTTTTTCACTTTTGGCACGACGATCGGTGCCGTATTCGCTATGGTCACCTTTTCAGCCAGTGCATTTTCGCTACCGATGATCATGCATCGCGATGTCGACAGCATCACGGCGATAGTCACCTCAGTTAATGCCGTACTACGCAATAAACGGGCGATGTTTGTCTGGCTCACCATCATCGTGGTATCGCTGCTCGTCGGCGTAGCGACAGCGTTTATCGGGCTGGTGGTCATCATTCCGGTGATCGGCTATGCCGCCTGGCATGGTTATCTGGAAACAATTGATGCCGATGCGTTCCCGCGTCATCAGGTCGGAATTACGTCGACCCCAAGACCCGGTAACGGCGATCAGACGGAAGACAACTCAAGCGCGCAATAAGCCGCGCCCAGCAGGCCAGGCTCATCATGAGTAATGAGCAGCGTGGGGATACGTTCCATTAAGGAGCGATATTTATCCTTGTTATCAAAGGCGTTACGAAAACCACTGCTCTGCAATAACTCCGGATAACGTTTCGTAATTCCGCCAGCGATATATACGCCGTCTTTGGCCCCCAAAACCAAAGCCAGATCGCCAGCTACCTGCCCAAGGATTTCAAAGAACATCTGCATTGTTTCTGTAGCGAGCGAATCATCACCACTCGCAAAAATATCCTGAGCTGACAATGGATCTCTTTGCTCTCCACGGATTTGCGTGAGCGCCCAATAGATATTCTCAATTCCTGGTCCTGATACCAGATGTTCGACCGCGACACGGTCGAACCTGCTGCGCAACGAACTAAGAACTTCGACCTGCAACTGGGAATTCGGCGCAAAACCAACGTGACCGCCTTCTGCAACGATCGGTATAACAGCTTGCCCACGCCGGATCAGTCCGGCGGTACCCAGTCCTGTACCCGGGCCGAGGATCGCAATATTGAAGTCGTCGTCCAAAGGCGGCCTTTGATCCGGTAAACCGATCGCCACCGATTCCTCTGCCCGCAAATGAGGAATCGAATACGCGACAGCCTCAAAATCATTAAGCAGCTTTACGTTATGGACACCAAAATCGGCCGCGATGCTCTCTGCGTTTAACACCCAGTGATTATTTGTAACCTGTACTGAATTGCCAACGACAGGCCCCGCGACCGCAAGGCAAACAACGTCCGGCGCTTCTGCCGACAACTCGCCAATGTAGTGACGTATGGCGTCGTCCGCGGATGCATAGTCAGCACATTGCAGTGTCACCACATTGGAAAATCCAGAGTGCTTCGGATCCACCATCGCGAAACGCGCATTGGTGCCGCCAATATCACCGATCAATAAGGTTTTGTCTGCCATGCTTTATGCTCTCACACCAGCAGGCTGACCGCATCGCTATCCAAGTCGCTTTGGCTCTCGCAAATGGTGAACAGGCCGCCGACAGACTTCGAAAGAGCAAAGCCGCGCTGCTGCAAGCTACGAGCTAGTCCGCCAACGGCAGTGCCGTCGAATACTTCACACGCCGTAACACAAAGGTCGAACTCGCTGAGCGAACGGCGGGATGCTTCAGGATCTGGGTATTCAGAAAATCATTGTAAGTATCCATATCCTGCACAACGACATGCAGCACGTAATCACGATCACCTGACACGGAAAAACACTCAGTGACCTCGGGAAACATCGACACGTGCCGCTCGAAACTCTGACGGTTCTTATCCGTGTGTTCGGTCATCGCAACCAGCAGCAACACCTGAATATTGAAACCCGCCACTTTGGGCACTATTTCTCGATAATTCGCGCATACTGTCGAAAAGCGTTGTATAACAAAGGACCTCGCAATGGCAGACCTGTTTGAAAATCCCATGGGCCTCGACGGCTTCGAATTCGTTGAGTTCGCTGCGCCCGACCCTGCTGTACTGGAAAGTGCATTCACGCTGCTCGGTCTTAGCGAAGTCGCGAAGCATCGTTCCAAGAACGTAACGCTGTGGCGCCAGGGCAATATCAACTTCATCATCAATAACGAGCCCGGCAGTCCTGCCTATTACTTCGCGAGAGAGCATGGCCCCTGTGCATGCGGCATGGCGTTTCGGGTGAAGGATGCTCACACAGCGTATAAACGAGCCCTTGAACAAGGTGCACAGCCTGTTGAAATTCAGACCGGGCCGATGGAGTTGCGCTTACCGGCGATCAAAGGCATCGGTGGTGCAACCGTCTACCTGATAGACCGTTATGAGGAAGGCACTTCAATCTACGACATTGACTTCAACTTCATTGAGGGCGTTGACCGGCATCCCAAGGGCTGCGGCTTTGACGTCATCGACCACCTGACGCACAACGTCTACCGTGGTCGCATGGAGTATTGGGCGGACTACTACGAGAAGCTGTTTAACTTCCGCGAGATTCGTTACTTCGACATCAAGGGCGAGTACACGGGGCTGAGGTCAAAGGCGATGACTGCGCCGGACGGCAAGATTCGTATCCCTTTGAACGAAGAAGCATCCGCTGGTGTCGGCCAGATCGAAGAGTACCTGATGGATTTCAATGGCGAGGGCATTCAGCACATCGCCTTCAGTTGCGACAACCTGATCGAATGTTGGGACCGCTTGCAAAAACAGGGCATCGAATTCATGACCGCGCCACCTGAAACCTACTACGAAATGCTGGAAGAGCGCCTGCCCGGACACGGTGAACCCATCGACGAATTGCAGCCGCGCGGCATCCTGCTGGACGGCAGTACCGATGGCGATGAGCCGCGCTTGTTGCTGCAGATATTTTCAGCCAACATGGTCGGGCCGACCTTCTTCGAATTCATCCAGCGCAAGCAGGACGAAGGTTTCGGCGAAGGTAACTTCAAGGCGCTGTTTGAATCGATTGAACGCGACCAGGTTGCGCGCGGCATCGTAAACGCAGAGGCCTGACAGGAGCGAGACATGAAGATAAAACGAATTCACCATGTTGCCTACCGCTGCAAGGACGCGAAGGAAACCGTCGAGTTTTACCAGCGCATGCTGAACATGGCGTTCACGCTTGCGTTTGCGGAAGACCAGGTGCCATCCACCAAGGAACCCGATCCCTACATGCATGTTTTTCTGGACGCTGGCATGGGCAATGTACTCGCGTTCTTTGAACTACCGACTCAGCCGGACATGGATCGTGACCACAACACGCCGACCTGGGTGCAACACATTGCCTTCGAGGTTGAAGATTACGAAGCTTTGATTGCGGCTAAAGAGCACATCGAGAACGAAGGCCTCGATGTTATCGGCCCGACGAATCACGGTATCTTTCAATCCATCTATTTCTTCGACCCCAACGGGCACCGTCTGGAACTGGTTGCGAATACACAAACGCAAGAGCAAATTGACGAACTTAAGCGCGTCGCTCCGGCGATGCTTGAAGAATGGAGTCAAACCAAGAAAGCTCCACGTCACGCAGCATGGCTGCACGAACTGGAATTCAGAGGCGATAAATGAAACTCGCATCCTTGAGAGGCGGCCGTGACGGTCGCCTTGTTGTTGTATCCAATGATTTGACGCGCTGCGCGTCGGCAGCCGCTGTTGCGCCTACCTTGCAGGCCGCGCTCGATGACTGGGCAAACGCACGCCCGGCCCTCGAGGCGATCGCCAAGGAACTCGAGGCTGGCGGTGGCGACAGCTTCGATCAGAGCGCATGCGCCTCACCATTGCCGCGCGCCTATCAGTGGGCGGATGGTTCGGCATACGTAAATCACGTCGAGTTGGTTCGCAAAGCCCGCGGCGCAGAGATGCCAGATTCGTTCTGGACCGATCCGCTGATGTACCAGGGCGGCTCTGACTCTTTCCTCGGCCCACGCGATGACATTCCGATGGCCGATGAGGCCTGGGGCATCGACTTCGAGGCCGAGGTTACGGTGGTTACCGGCGACGTGCCGATGGGCGTGTCAGCAACCGATGCGATTAACCATATTCAGCTGATCATGCTGGTCAATGACGTGTCACTCCGAAACCTGATACCGGGTGAGCTGGGCAAAGGATTTGGCTTTTTCCAGTCGAAACCTTCAAGTGCTTTTTCGCCGGTAGCGATAACGCCCGATGAACTGGGAGCCAGCTGGTCAGGCGGAAAGGTTCACTTGCCATTGCTCTCGACATACAACGACAAAGCAATTGGGAAACCTGAAGCGGGTGTGGATATGACATTCGACTTCGGCCAGCTCATCGCACATGCAGCAAAATCACGGCCGCTAAGCGCTGGTTGCATTATCGGATCTGGAACCGTGTCGAATAAGCTAGACGATGGTCCCGGCAAGCACATTGACGATGGTGGCGTTGGCTACTCCTGCATCGCAGAAATCCGCACCATTGAAACCATTAACGACGGCAAACCCAGCACCTCATTCATGCAATTCGGTGACAGCATTCGAATCGAGATGAATGACGCGAATGGTGCATCGATATTCGGTACGATAGATCAGGTCGTAACAAAGTACGAAGGCTAGATGTCGATCAAACTCTACAGCTACTGGCGCTCCTCCGCTGCTTATCGCGTGCGCATAGCCCTGAACTTGAAAGGGCTCGAACACCAGATCGAACCTGTATCGTTAGCGCCAGGTGAGGAAGAGCATCAGCAAACAACCTACCGCCAAAAGAACCCGCAAATGCTGGTGCCATTTTTGGAGGACGGCGAGGTGGCGATCGGTCAATCGATGGCTATGCTTGAGTACCTGGAGGAAACCTATCCTGAGGTGCGGTTACTGCCCGCTGAACATCCATTACGAAGTCAGGTACGGGCGTTCTGTAATGTGATCGCGTGCGACATACATCCGATCCTGAACCTCCGAATTCTGAAGTACATAAAAACAGAGTTCGACGCCGACCCGGCAGCGCACTGGTACTCACACTGGATTCATGAAGGCTTCAAAGCATTGGAGCAATTCGCGAGTGATGGGCCCTTCGTTTTTGGTGATCAGCCCACGCTGGCAGATGCCTTGCTGGTCCCGCAGATGTACAACGCGCGAAGATTCAAAGTGTCGCTGGATGATTATCCGAAGCTCGTTGCAGCGGTTGACCACTGCAACGAGCTTGAGGCGTTCAAGGATGCAGCGCCCGAAGCTCAATCGGACGCTACCTGATAACGCTACTGATCGGCCAATAGCTCGTTGTGTTTGGTCGACCAAACTTCGACCAGAGCATTGCCGTCGGCAACCTGCTCAACAGTCATCGTCGCGGCGAGCATTTCGCGTTTGGCGGCGGCATCGATGTCTTGCAGCAAATGAGCAAGACTGAACCATTTGTAGGCTTGTACCGGATCATAGGCGTCAGAATAGTCCATCGCAAAATGCCGACCTAAAGCGGTCATCGCTTCCGACACGCCCTGTTCTGCAGCCAGCATGTAATAGTGAATAGCTTTTTCCTCGTTCAATGGCACGCCCCAACCATTCTGGTACATGACCGCCAGGTTGCATTGAGCGCCAGCATGACCCTGATCAGCCGCGAGGCCATACCACTTGAGAGCCAATGCGTCTTCCATTGCAACACCGAAACCATTGCCATACATCATGCCGAGACCGTACTGGGCTCCAGAATCGCCAGACTCGGCCAGCGGCTGCCATACTGCGAGCGCAGTCTCATAATCCATGGAATTATAGGCATCAAGCCCTTTCTGAGCATCGCCGCCCCAGACTGCGGTGACGAGCGCCAACGCAATGGTTGCAGTCATTATCTGGAATTTACGCATTTTTCAGACCTCTATGTGGGCACCAAAACGCCCGTGACATATCTATCAGTATAGTCAGGGAGAGGCTTGCCACAGGGCAATCCGGAGTATTACCTAATCGTATAGTCGGGCGTGTGCTAGCCTTTTCGCAGGGAGGACAACAATATGAAGAAATCTCTGCTAATTCTCGTACTTACAGCACTTTCAGCCTGTGGCTCCACGGAGCCTGCCCCTGACAGATTCGCGTCAATTGCGGAGGAATGGCAAGGCGGTAACGTCCAGGACATGATCAACGTATGGGGCGACCCCAAATCACTCGAACAGGCAGGGGCCGACGGTTATGACGGTGTTGCTGTATGGCAGTATATTTACGGGGGTAGTTCGGTAGGCACAGGCGGTGGTAGCCATCGATCTCGTTGCGAGGCAACGGCGTACTTTAATGCAAACGGCTTTATCTCTAATATCGAGGTAATCAGCCAGAGATGCAACGGCATCGTCAGGAGTCATGCGATGGAAGAACTGCGACGACCCTGAGCTCGGTGGAGAAACGCATGGATTTCAAGGACTACTACATCGTCATGGGTCTCGAACGCGATGCCAGTCAGGACGAGATCAAGCGCGCCTATCGAAAACTGGCGCGCAAGTATCATCCTGACGTTAGCAAGGAAGCCAACGCCGAAGCACGCTTCCAGTTCCACGGCACCTGCCCCT
>PVMK01168626.1_pt1 | contig 10053 bp, 9 predicted proteins | sample 1853481 | NCBI WGS metagenome assembly PVMK01 (sample SAMN08533507, study PRJNA380276) | Marine sediment metagenome, whole genome shotgun sequencing project.
TCCCATAAGCACCTCCATCGCAGGAATTGCCATGGGGCTTGTCAAAGACGGCGACGATTACGCCATTCTCTCGGACATCGCCGGGTTTGAAGATCATTACGGGGATATGGACTTCAAGATTGCGGGTTCGGCCGAGGGAATTACGGCGCTGCAAATGGACATCAAAATCACAGGGGTCACCGGGAAAATTCTGGCCGAGACCCTGGCCCAGGCCAAAGAGGGCCGTTTGCACATTCTGGAGAAGATGGCCGAGGCGATTGCCGAACCTCGTTCCGACATTTCCAGCTTTGCTCCCAAGATCACTACCATGAACATCCCGGTTGCCAAGATCGGCGCGGTGGTTGGGCCCGGAGGAAAGATGATCCGGAGCATCATTGAAGAGACCGGAGTCAAAATCGACATTGAGGATGACGGCACCATCAAGATTGCTTTCTCTAGCGGGGAGGCTGCCGAAAGAGCGATAGAGCTCATCAAAGAACTCACCGCCACTGCTGAGATTGGCAAGAACTATATGGGGAAAGTGAAGAAGGTGGTGGATTTCGGTGCTTTTGTGGAGATTTTACCTCGGACCGAAGGGCTGTTGCATATTTCTGAAATTTCCGAGGAGCACATTCAAGACATCCGAACAGAGGTCAGGATGGGGGATAAGATCCTGGTCAAAGTGCTCAACGTCGATGATCAGGGTAAAATCAGACTCAGTCGGCGTGCGGTTCTCCAAGAAGAAGGTGGCGGCTAATACCTGATTAGGGGAGATGACCCCACAAAGTCTAAAAAGGACGCTCAAGGATTTCAAGGCTGGGAGGATTGATGAGGAGCAGGTCCTCTCGTTTCTAAAGGATCTACCCTTCCAGGACCTTGGATTTGCCAAGGTGGACCACCATCGCAATCTGCGCCACGGCGTTCCCGAAGTCATCTTCGGAAGGGGAAAAACCACCCAGCAGGTTCTAGAGATTACAGCGGCTTCCCTCAGCAAGAATCCGAACCTTCTCATCACCTCCGCCGGCTTGGAGGTTTTTCAAAAGTTGCAACCCCGCTACGAATTCTGCGCGTACCACTCCCATTGCCAGGCCGTGACCATCAACCCTGAACCGCCCCAGGAAGGAAGAGGTAAAATAGGCGTCTTTAGCGCCGGTACTGCGGACATCCCCGTAGCTGAAGAAGCACTGGTGACCGCCCAATTCATGGGGAACGAAGTGGTCAGCAGCTACGATGTGGGGGTGGCCGGATTACACAGGATCCTGGCTCAGCGAGAAGTTCTTCAATCGTGCACGGTCGCCATCGTGGTGGCCGGCATGGAGGGAGCCTTACCCACCGTGGTGGGGGGTCTGGTCGATCTTCCCATTATCGCCGTACCCACCAGCATCGGCTATGGAGCCTCCTTCGGAGGCCTGGCGGCCCTGCTGGGGATGCTCAACAGCTGCTCGGCCAACGTGGCGGCGGTCAATATCGACAATGGTTTCGGGGCAGGTTATCTGGCCAGTTTGATCAATCGCCGCAGGGAGCAGTCACCAGACCGTAACCTGCAGACCAACAACGAATGAGATTCGACGACACCTTCATTGAACAGGTCCGCAACGGTATCAGCATCGTGGATTTAGTGGGCGGATACGTCCGTTTGCAAAAGAAAGGCAAGGATTACGGGGCTCTCTGTCCCTTTCACAGTGAGAAAACCCCTTCCTTTACGGTCAGCGAGGCCAAGCAGATCTTCTATTGTTTTGGATGCCAAGCGGGGGGAGACATTTTTAAGTTCATCATGCTGATGGAAAATCTGACCTTCCCTGAGTCCATACACCAACTGGCTGAAAGCCAGGGCATTCCCCTGCCCCATTCTACGAAAAAGAGTGAAGCCGAGAGTGTACGACGCCAGCGACTCTTGAAGATACTGGAAGTTGCCACCCATTTTTTCTCCCATCGCCTGGAAGGAAGGAAGGACGCACTCGCCTATCTCAAGGACCGCCAGATTACCCAGAAGACGATCGATCAGTTTTCCATCGGCTATGCTCCTGCAGGACAAAACCTCCTGCAGGAACTCACAGGTCAGGGTTTCGATGTCAAAGAGGTGCTGGCCTGTGGTCTGATCAAAGAAGGAAATTCCGGTGGGTATTACGACAACTTCCGCAACCGCATCATGTTCCCCATCCATAATCTCTCAGGGAAAACCATCGCCTTTGGAGGACGAATCCTGGGAGATGGCATCCCTAAATATCTGAATTCCCCGGAAACGCCACTCTACAGCAAAAGCCAGAATCTTTACCCGCTGGATTTGACCCGCAATGAGATCCGAGAGCGAGACTTCGCCATCATCGTGGAGGGCTACACGGACTGCATCATCCCCTATCAATTCGGGGTCGGTAACGTTGTCGCCTCCCTGGGTACCAGTTTGACGGAAAATCAGGTCAAGGTTCTGGGCCGTTATACCCGCAACGTGGTCACCAATTACGATCCCGATTCAGCCGGAACATCAGCCACACTGCGCTCCATTAACCTGTTTCTGGAGCAGGGTTTCCGGGTGAATGTCCTGCAGCTTCCCACCGGTGAGGACCCGGACACCTTTCTTCGAAAACACGGGGTTGAAGAATACCGGGAGAGACTCAAGTCCTCACAGTCTTACCTGGACTTTGTTCTCTCCCAGTTCATGAGTCAACAACGAGATTCCTTTAGCCCCAAGGGAAAGCAGGAGGTGGTCTCCCAGATCCTGCCCTATCTGGTGAAAATCCCCAATCCCATCGAAAGGGCGGAGTATGTCTCCCGCATCGCTTCTCGACTGCAGCTTGATGAGAGTCTCCTCCGGCTGGAAATGAGAAAAATGCCTGCTCGGAAAAGGGAGACTCACCGGTTCGACTATTCCGTTCCGGTCGAGCAGGGCACACGGGCTGAAAACATTTTGCTGGTGGCCATGCTGGAGGAGAAATGGGCTGCCAACACCTTCGAGCTGCTGGAACCGGAACTCTTTGAAGGCTTGCGAACCGAAAAGATCTTCCAGGGCATCTTTCAGCTCAAGGAGCAAGCCACGGAAATCACGGCGATCCGTCTGAGAGAGTTGGTCAGCGAGGAGACGGATCGAAATCTCATCGAGGAAATGGCTTTGCGATCGGCGGACTTTCCCTTGTCAAAGGAAGACATCAGAAGCAGCATCCAGGAACTCAAACGAATGAAGGACGAGCGCCTCGTCCGTCAACTGCAGGAGGAAATCAAGGCGGAAGAAAAGGAACACTCGGACTCCGATAAGATCGCGGAGTTAGTGGTCCAGAAACAGAACCTGCGCAGGAAAATGGACAAGGAACAGGAGGAAGCGCTTACTTCCTCCAGAAGGCTCCCGTGAACAAAACCAGTAAGGTGTAATACTCCAGTCGTCCCGCCAGCATGCAAAAGCTCAACACCCACTTCGCCAAATGGGGCAGATGCCCATAGGTTTCAGAGGGGCCGACCTTACCCAGCCCGGGCCCGATGTTAAACATAGAGGCGGCAACCGCCGAGATGGCCGTGAACACATCCACGCCTAGAGCTGTGAGGGCCATACAGGCGGCGAAGTTGATCAAGAAAGCGATGTAGACCAGGTTGAGAAGGCTCTGAACCGTGCTCTCGCTCACCGCCTCCCGGTTGAAGCGAATAGCAAAGACCCCCCGGCGCTCCACAATGCGCCGAAATTCCCGCGCCACCACCCTAAAAAGCAGAAAGATCCTGGCCACTTTCATCCCTCCGGCCGTTGACCCGGTGCAACCGCCGGCAAACATCAAGGCCAGTAGCACTAATTGGGCGAAAGGAGTCCACAACCCAAAATCGGCCGAGGAAAAGCCTGTGGTGGTCATGATCGACACCACCTGGAACAGCGCAACCCGGATGGCCTCAAAAAAATTAGGGGAGCTCAAGCTAAGGGAAAAAGTTACGGCAGCCGTGGCTGAGGCCAGGAGCACAAAGTAGAAGCGAGTCTCATAATCTGTGAAAAAAGCCCTGGGACGCCGCTCCATCAGGAGGCGATAGTGCTGTGTGAAATTAATCCCGGCCACGACCATGAAAATGATGATGATGAACTCAATTGCGGGGCTGGCAAAACTTTCTATGCTGGCATTTCGGGTAGAGAATCCCCCTGTTGCCATGGTGGAGAAGGTGTGGCAGATGGCATCAAAATAATCCATCCCTGCCGCCCATAGGGCAAGAAATTCAGCCACACTAAAGGCCAGGTAGATCTTCCACAGCGCCAACGCCGTCTCGGCGATTCGGGGGGTCAGTCTTTCAGAGCGGGCACCCGAGAACTCTGCTCGATAAAGTTCCATCCCCCCGGTACCCAATAAGAGGAAGTATGGCGATTCCCAATAGAATGATCCCCATTCCTCCGATCCAATGGGTCAGGGATCTCCATAAAAGAAGGCTCCTGGGCAGGGCTTCGATGTCCTCCAGAATGGTAGCTCCGGTGGTGGTGAACCCGGAGATCGACTCGAAAAAGGCATCGGTGAAATTGCCGAAGTGGGCCGAGAAGTAAAAGGGTAAGGCCCCAACCAGGCCGGCAGCAACCCAGGTGATGATGACCAGCAGAATTCCTTCCCGGTGGGATATTTGCCGGGGAGAACAGCGACAAGCCAGGCACAGAAAACCTCCCAGACCCACTGCAATCAGAGTGGCCAGAACCAGTGCATCGAATCCGGCGTCGTCATTAAAAAGAGCAAAGAGCACGACCAGGCCCAAACTCGCTGCCAAGGCCAGGATAAAGTATCCCGCGATTTGCAGAATATTGCGCCAACCGATCACGCCTTTTCTCTTCCAAGATCAGCAATAAAAGCCGACTCAAGTTCGGGCACCAGGTGTTCCAAACAGAAGAAGATGACCCGGTCCCCCGCCTGGATGATGGCGTCGCCCCGGGGAATGATCACTTTTCCGGAGGGCCGCACGATGGCTCCCACGATCGCACCGCGAGGCAAATGGACATCCTTCAGCTGCTTCCCTAGGAATCGTGCACCAGGGGTGGCCACCAGCTCGATGGCTTCGGCCTCTTCTTCACGTAAGGTGGTCACCGAAAGGACATGCCCCTTGCGAACAAACTGCAGGATTCGATCGACCACCACCAGCCGGCTGCTAAAAATCGAGTTAATCCCCAACAACTGCGCCATAGGAACAAAGTCCAGCCGGTTCACCAGTGCGATCGCTTTTCGAGCTCCCACACGCTTGGCCAGCAGTGCGGCTATAATGTTCTCCTCATCATCTCCCGTCAGTGCCAGAAATGCGTCGATGCCCTCAATATTTTCATCCGCCAGGGTTTGCTGATCGCTCCCGTCAGCATGAACCACCACGGTGGTTTCCACCAGACCAGAGATCTTCTCGCAGCGAGCCAGGTCACGTTCAAAGAGTTTCACCTGAACGCCCATTTCCTCCAGTTGCAGAGCGACTTCAATGCCGATTTGCTTGCCTCCCAGGATGAAGACGCGCTTGACCCGGCTAGCTTCCGAAATACCCATAAACTCAAGGGTTTCAGACATCTTGTCGGCGGGGAGCACGATGTAAACGTGATCCCCAACTCGGAGTCGATCCTCTCCTCGAGGAACAATGACCTGTTGTCCTCGAAAAACCATGGCCACCAGAGAATTCTTTGGAGGGCCACTTTTCTCCAGCTCGGCCATACTCTTACCCACCACCCAACTGTCCTGGGTGACGTTGGTTCCGATTAATTTCACCCTTCCTTCGGCAAAATCCAGGATTTCTGAAATTCCAGGTAGGCCAACCTCCCGCAGGATACGGTCGGCGGTCTCGCGATCCGGATGGATCACCAGATCAATGTTGAGGATTTCACTGCTGCAAACGGATTGCCAGTGATCCACCTCATGGGTGCGAAGGCGGGCCACTTTGATTTTGATCTCCGAGTGACCCTGGGCAATCAGTCACCCCAGGAGGTTGGCTTCGTCGCTGTTGGTCACCGCGATGAGCAGCTCCGCCTCACCACGACCCGCTTTTTTCATGACACGGATGCTGCTGGCGCTCCCTCGAATAATCTTGGCATCAAGAATTTCCTCGAGTTCGACACACCGCTCCTCGCTGTCTTCAACGATGATGACTTCGTTTTTCTCTCGTATCAGGCGCCGTGCCACCAGAGTCCCCACAGCACCGCCGCCCAAGATCAAAATTCGCATTGGAATTCTGGAGAATACATGGAAAAATCGATTGCCGCAAAGGGCCTTCCATCTTGGTATGATGAACGGGGATGAAATTTCCTGATTTTTACGCCAGCGGCGATCCCGTGGTTTCCTTCGAGTTATTCCCTCCCCACAGCGATCTGGGCCTGGCCACACTCAAAGAGCGACTACCTAAACTCATTGCCTTACAACCGTCCTTCTTGACGGTGACCTACGGAGCATTAGGGACGACCCGAGACCGTACCCTGCAAGTTGTTTCCGAAATTCGGAATACCTACGGAAAGGAAGTCGCCCATCATCTCACCTGCGTCGGAAGCACCCGAGAGGAAATCGCCCAACTCCTGCACGACATCCGTAAAGAGAACATTGAGAACATCGTGGCTCTGCGTGGAGACCCCCCTCAAGGGGAAACGGAATTCAAGCCACTCACAGGAGGTTACCGGTACGGCAATGAGTTGGTGGAGCAGATCCGGGAATTCGGGGGGTTCGGGATTGCCGTAGCCGGTTACCCGGAAAAGCACATTGAAGCGCCTGATCTGGAAACCGATCTGCAACATCTCAAGAGAAAAGTGGATGCTGGTGCCGATCTGATCATCACCCAGCTTTTTTATGACAACCGGTTCTTTTATGAATTCGTGGAACGATGTCGAGCGGTCGGCATCACCAAACCCATCGTCCCCGGGCTTTTGCCGATCTTGAATGTAGAGCAGATCAAGCGGATTACCCGAATCTGCGGCTCCACTATTCCCACGGAACTCCTTCACAAGCTGACTCAGGCAGGCGATGACCGGGAGAAAGTGCACGAAATCGGTATCCGCCACACCGTTGCTCAGACCCAGGACCTACTCGCCCACGGCGTTCCAGGTATTCACTTTTACGTGCTCAATCAGTACTTTCACATTGCCGAAATCATGGAGCAAATTCAACCCGCCCTAGCCCGCGTTTCTCACACCTGATCGTAGCGAGGCGGGGGAGATGGCTGTGGATACAAGGCGCGCGAGGGCACCCGTTTCGGGTCGGCCCCCGCAAACGTACTGTACGGTACGTTGAGGAGGCCGTACCGCCTTTTGCGGGTCGCGCACGCAGTGGACGCGGCCAGATCTGCCGCCGCAGTAGATTGGGTGTGAGAAACACGGGCTGGAACAACTCACCGGCAATTCAAGCTAACGATGGCGCCTGCTCGTCGTGATAAGACGCAGTCAGAGCCCACGGGCCAGCCCTCAGGTTAAGGTTTTTCCTCGGCCGACTGTCCGCTTTCCGTTTTGCGGGGAACCCAGAGAAAGGAGGAGAGCAGTTCTCGGAAGGGAGAAAGAGCACTTTGGAGACGGTTCCTCTGATCCGAGGAGAGGACAAAGGTGATAAAGAAACCCGGAACCTCGGTAACTGCAACAATCTCGTGCCGCATGCTCGGACAGTGTAAGGCTTGTGCCACAAAAGTTTGCGCCCCACTCAATTCCAGCTTCACATCCCCGGTTTCGTAGAAGGGACAGCGCTGCTGAAATTCCCTCAGATGATTTTCCAGAAACACCTCCAGGGTCTGCTGGGACCCTTTGGGTGCAAAGCGGGCGAAAGCAACGACATCAGACTCCCGCCATGTCGTATTCGTGGGGTACATCACGAAGTTTGCAATCTGTTGGGCGGCAGTGAAATCAATCGTCCAACCCTCGGGCTCAGTAATGGAAAAGGAAAAGTCCTTGCCGCCAATGCGCAAAGTTCTGCCTCCCTCAAGGGGGCAAACGGTGCACAAAAGGACGATAAGGGCAAAAATTCTCCTCATGAGAAAAGCCTAACATGCAATCCGGTTTCGGGGGAGTAGAACCCACCCTCGCACCTACCGATTCCTCTTCTTGACTGTTAGAATCCCAGGATCTTGTCATCAGACAACCTTGGGTTGCTCAGCCTTCTGGCTCTGACTCCCCTATTGACCATAGGGGTGCTCCTGGTCGGCTTTCGAATGCCTGCCAAGCGCGCTATGGCCATTGCCTATGGCGTTACCCTACTGATCGCCTGGGGGGCCTGGAGAGTCCCGTTTCCGGTGATTGTTGCGGCCAGCCTGCAGGGGCTTATCCTTGCTGTATCCCTGGTTTACATCATTTTCGGCGCGCTACTGTTACTGGCCACACTGACTCAGAGTGGAGCGGTCAACTCGATCCGAGAGGCATTTGTCCGAATCAGCCCCGACCGGCGCATTCAAGCCATCATTATCGGTTGGCTTTTTGGCAGTTTCATTGAGGGCTCGGCTGGATTCGGCACTCCTGCTGCTGTCTGCGCCCCTTTGCTACTGGCCCTGGGGTTTCCCGCCATGGCTGCAGTGATGGTGGGACTGATCATCCAAAGTACTGCGGTCTCATTCGGTGCCGCAGGAACCCCCATCCTCATCGGGGTCTCCGGGGGACTCGACTCGACCTTGGTACGAGACTATCTTCTCTCACAGGGAATGGAATATCGAGAGCTTCTGGACGGGATCACCGTCCGGGTGGCAGCCATTCATGCCCTCACGGGGACGTTGATTCCCCTTTTTTTATCGGCCATGCTGACCCGTTTTTACGGCGCCAAACGAAGCTTCAGGGAAGGTCTCAGGGTGTGGAGGTTTGCACTTTTCGCCTCGGTCAGTTTCACCGCCCCCTACTTTCTGTGCGCCTACTTTCTGGGCCCTGAATTTCCTTCCATCCTAGGATCCTCCATCGGCCTGATCATCGTCATCTTTGCTACTCGGAAAGGCTGGTTGGTACCTCAGGAAATCTGGGACTTTCCGCCCCGGGAGAACTGGAACCCTGCCTGGATGGGATTGATCCACCCGAGCAAGGAGGCCATAGGTTCAAAGATGACGATTGGCAGAGCCTGGTCTCCCTATGCGCTGGTGGCGGTGCTGCTGCTGGTGTCCCGTCTACCCGCTCTCGGACTCCAACAGCGACTGGCTGGTATTCAGGTGGGTCCCACCAACATTCTGGGGACCGGCATCGGCCAGCAGATCCAGCCCTTTTATCTTCCCGGTTTCATGTTCATCGTGGTTTGCCTGCTGACTTATGGCTTACACCGAATGAGTTGGAAGGAAATCAGGGAATCATGGGTTTTGGCGGGAAGGCAAACGCGGGGAGCCATGGTCGCTCTCATGTTTGCTGTGCCCATGGCCCGGCTCTTCATTGAGTCGGGGGCCAACTTCAATCTCTCCGGCCTGGACAGCATGCCGCTCACCCTGGCCAAGGCAGTGGCTGAACTGGCTGGAGGAACATGGCCGTTTTTCTCCCCTTGGATTGGGGCTCTGGGAGCCTTTGCAGCCGGAAGTAATACGATTTCCAACCTGATGTTTTCGCTTTTCCAGTTTGCCACCGCTCAGGAGATCCACGTGGATCCCGCCATGGTCGTTGCCGCTCAGGCCGTCGGGGGTGCAGCCGGAAACATGATCACCGTACACAATGTGGTGGCAGCGTCAGCCACAGTGGGACTGCTGGGTCGAGAAGGGGCACTGATCCGCATGACCCTGATTCCCATGGTTTACTACTGCCTTATGGCCGGGTCGCTGGCCTTTATCGGGATCTATGGCCTCGGAATGAATTTGGGCACGATGGGATTACTCGCTCTATGCACCCTGCTGGTCGTACTGGCACTCAAGACAAGATAGTGCCATTTTCCTGAAGAACCAGGCCCTGTTGAAATTTAACGCCTGCACCTGCATTTATACGATCACTTGGTGGAGAAGGCGCCCTAGCCCGGATAATGCATAAATTCTCTACTGCATCGCCGGAATCACTCGGCCTGACTGTGTTGCGACTCCGTCGGCCTCCTCAGCGTACCCTACAGTACGCTTGCGGGAGCCTCGGTCGCGCGCCTTGTCAGACCGGCGCTTTCGGCGCTTCGTGACGAGAACCTATGCATTATCCGAGCTAGGACCATAAATAAATATTTAGGGCTGTCTTCAGGAGTAACAAGT
>PVMK01118009.1_pt1 | contig 10052 bp, 7 predicted proteins | sample 1853481 | NCBI WGS metagenome assembly PVMK01 (sample SAMN08533507, study PRJNA380276) | Marine sediment metagenome, whole genome shotgun sequencing project.
CCGGATGCTTGGGTAGGAATCCGGCACACCCGAATTCAACCTGGCAACCCGGCTGTCTTAATCGTAAGACCCGCGGCTTTCCGTTACCTTTCTCACGAAAGGATCGGCCCTACAGGAGCTTAATTTAAATTAATTATTGAACACCAATATAAACAAAATGGATTTCATGTCAAGCTTGAAAAAAAGCCAACAATGCTGGCAACCTGACCTTGAGGGACTTGTTTGATGGAAGAGTAAGAGGCTACCAGACTATCTATGAGGCAGAATTTGATGAAGTCTCACTACGTCTCCGAACACCAGCACCGCCGGTCGCTCGGCACGCCGACTCTCTTCTGGTAGATCGGCCAGAGTGGTAATAATGGTGCGTTGTGTTTCACGTGAGGCATTTGAAACAATTGCTACAGGAATTTCGGATGAGACCCCGGAAACCATGGCCAGCTCTGCAATCTCCCGCGCAAAACTCAGTCCCATAAGCACGACAGTCGTATGATTGGGGATCTGCAGCATGGGTAGCCAATCGGTATTGATCCGGTTACCGGAGAGATGGGCTGAAACGATTGAGACATTGGTGGCATAACCGCGTGCGGTTAGAGGAATACCTGCGGACGCCGGTGCTGACAAAGCAGAACTGATCCCAGAAAGCACCTGCACCCGGACCCCGTGTTGGACCAGAAACTCTGCTTCCTCGGCACCCCGACCGAACATGTAGGGGTCGCCGCTTTTCAGTCGCGCCACATGTAAGCCCTGCCTGGCATAGTCAAGGATTAGCTGGTTTATTTCTTCCTGTCTCCGGCTATGAACTTCCTTCTGTTTACCCACATACACTCGCTGCGTCGTATCGGGAACAATATCCAGAATCTGCTGCGGGATGAGATGATCGTAGAGCACGACATCCATCTTCTGGATACAGGCGTATGCTTGCAGGGTCAGGAGATTGACATCACCGGGCCCGCAGCCAATCAGGTATACCTGCGCCAATCTGGTCAACGTCTGTTCACGGGTCGCTACGGCATCAATCTCGCCATGGCTACGCTCAGCCGCCTTTTCCTCTACCAGTTCGGCAAGATTGTCCGGAATCATCGCCTTGATCTTATCACGCACCACCTTGCTGATCGTTGGGCTGGCGCCATCCGTGGAAACAGCAATTTTCAACTTTCCGTAGTTAAGCAGGGAGGAGAAATAGAAATCACAGTGCTCGGGAATATCGACAATATTGATCAGCACAAAGCGTTGCTGCTTTTCTGCAAGGAGCAGTTCGGCAACAGCAGGGTTCCCGGTTGCGTCGACTATAATATTGAAGGGTTTGAGGTCTGATTCGGTGAGCGTTTTGTTGATTGTATCAACAGCTGGATCCAGCGCATTGAATTCAGGGATCAGGCTATTGGCCAGGAGCTTGAACCAAACCTGGTTATCGATGAGGACCGAGGCTTTCTGATAGGCCACGGCGCCACCGCCGATGAGCAGAATTCGTGGGTCTTTGAGCAGAACAGGTAAAGTTGACATGCCGCGCCTTTAAACCCCGCAAGGGTTAATCCAGAGCAAGGAGCCTGTCGGACTTTACGGACCGTAGCGAGAAATTGGATATTCGAGGCCAGATTTGCAGGAACTTGAGAGCTAATAGCAGGGCTATTTGTCGAGAGTTTCCGTAAATATGGGCCGATTAGTCGATTTCGTAGTAGGTCCTTGTTAAGTCCGACAGGCTCCTAACTTATACAAATAGTCACCAACACTCTGGTGTTGTGCGCTGTCCGAATAGTCTTTGAGCAAGGTCTCAAGATAGACGGGTACCTGGTCCGGAGCCAGTTTGATACCGGTTTTTGCCGCGAAACGACTCCCGCTGCCGTGGATTCTGCCACCGAGATGAAGTTCATAACCAGCGACACGCCTGTCAGCTGCATCCTTTACTATACAACCGACCAAACCGATATCGGCAAGATTGGGGTGAGCGCAGCCATGGGGGCAACCGGAGATGCCAATACTCAGAGGTTCGTTGAAATTTGCACAGCGTTGTTCCAGATGCACCAGCAGGTTGCGAGCAAACTGCTTGGTTTCACTGACACCGAACTTACAGTATTCACTACCGACACAGGCCAGGTTACGCAAGCGGAAAGGAGAAGGATCAACCGGTAGATCCAGCGCATCGAGGGCTGCGACCAGAGCTTCTGAATGAGCATTCGGCACATCGAGCAGGACAAAATCCTGGGTTGGCGTAATCCGCAGAGTCTGCACCTCATGCTTGACCATCAACTGCAGAATCGCACGCAACTTTTCATCCCCGACCCGCCCACCGAGGGTTTTACCACCGACACAGGAGCAAGCGGGCTTACGGGCAGGAAAAACCCCGATATGGTGACGCTGTTCGGCAGGTGTCAGATCGGGCTCCACTCCGCTCGGCAATGCATAGCCCAACCGCTCTGTCAACGCCTGGCGGAATCTGTCGACGCCCCAATCCGCAAGCAGATGACGGATCCGGGCCCGGGTACGATTCTCTCGATGACCATGGTCTCTGAAAAGACCGGCAACGGCCTTGGACACCTCGACAATCTCTGCTTTGCGGCAATGCAGATTCAAGCGCCTGGCAATCTGCCGACCGCCACTCAAACCACCGCCGACCGCCACATCAAAAACAACCTCATCGCCCTTTTGCAGAGCAACAAAACTTAAATCCTGAACTTCGTGGCGCACGCAATGGCAAGCACAGCCGGAGATGGCAATTTTAAACTTGCGCGGCAAGTTGATAAATTCGCGATTGCTGTCGAAATAACGATTCACCTCCTGAACAACAGAGGTCACATCACTCAATTCATCAGCGACGACACCCGACAGCGGACAGGTGACGATATTGCGCATGCAATCACCGGAGCCCATGCGCGTTGTCAACCCGACTTGTTGCAGGCGAGTAAATATCTCCGGTAAATTCCGACACTCAATCCAGTGGAACTGAATATTCTGTCGGGTCGTAAAATCGGCACTGCCACGACCAAAGTCAGCAGAGATATCGATTACTGACCGTAGTTGATCGCGATTCAGCTCCCCGGCTACAAGTTTCATCCGCAGCATCAAATACTGCGTTGCATCGCTTCCATCATGCAGCTTCTGCGTATACAACCCGTAGTATTTCATCCGGTCAATGGTATCGGCATCTATCGCCTCACCGCTGGCCGCATAACGGGCCAAATCATCCAGAACATCGAGGCCGCACTTTTCCTGTTTCAGGCGTTCAACCCGCTGTGCTTTGGTTTCGTTTGTCATGAATAGTCCAACTGCCTCCCAGAAGCTCGTGCTAAAAAATCGTCTTGGCCTGCCAATGCGGGAAGTGCTTGCGAACCAGAGCATTCAACTCGATTTCAAACTCAGAGTAGTTGTGCTCGCTAGCAACCGCATCCTGGGCCTTTTGCACAATCATTCCCGCTCCGACGGTATTGTTGTTCACCCGATCAATCAGAATAAAACTGCCGGTACTTTTATTATCGTCGTAACTATCCAGAGCCACGGGGGCACTCAGGCTCAACCGACAGCTGCCGATTGCATTCAACGCCAGTTGCTCCGCACTTCCTTCTTGCAGGGTATTGACATCCGTCCTGTGATGGATCGCGGTGACCGTGGCATTGAGCAGCGTCGCAGCGCGCTTGATATAGTAGGTATCGCCAGGTTTAAGTGGTTCCTCTGCCATCCAGACAATATTAACATCCAGATCCGTACCGACTTCAGGAATGTTATCGGTTTTAACAATCATGTCTCCCCGACTGATGTCGATCTCATCTTCCAGAGTCAGAGTCACCGCCTGCGGCACAAACGCCTCTGCCAGTTCTCCATCGTAGGTGACGATCGACTTCACACGCGAACTCTTGCGCGACGGTAGAACCGTAATTTCATCGCCGACAGCGACAACACCGGCGGCAATTGTGCCGCTGAAGCCCCTGAAATTGAGATCGGGTCGATTGACATACTGCACTGGGAACCTGAAGCTGTCAAAGTTCTGGTCTTCTGCAATGGCAACCGTCTCCAGGGTGGTCATCAACGATTCGCCCTGAAACCAGGGGGTTTTCTCGCTCAAAGTGACCACATTGTCACCATCCAGCGCCGTGATCGGCGTGACGACAATATCCTTCAAACCCAGGCCGTGGGCAAACTCCAGATATTCTGCCTTGATATCATCAAAAACCTGCTCGGAGAAGCCGACCAGGTCCATCTTGTTGATCGCCACCACGATATGTTTGATCCCCATCATGCGTACGATAAACGAATGCCGACGAGTCTGGGTCTGCACACCGTGGCGAGCATCAATCAGGAGGATCGCCAGGTCGGCCGTTGATGCTCCCGTCGCCATATTTCGAGTATATTGTTCATGACCCGGCGTGTCAGCAATAATGAATTTTCGCTTGTCAGTTGAAAAGTAGCGATAAGCGACGTCAATCGTAATCCCCTGCTCTCGCTCGCTCTGCAAACCATCCACCAGCAAGGCAAGATCCACTACGTTACCGGTGGTGCCCACTTTCTTGCTGTCCTTGACGATCGCTGCCATCTGATCTTCATAGATCTGCTTTGAATCGTACAACAAACGACCGATCAGGGTACTTTTGCCATCATCAACACTTCCGCAAGTGATAAATCGCAGCAGTTCCTTGTTCTCATGCTGGTGAAGATATTCGTCGATATCGGTTTCAATCAGCTTGGCTTGGCTGGTCATCAGAAATATCCCTCCACCTTCTTTTGCTCCATGGAACCTGACTGATCGCTGTCGATCAATCGTCCCTGTCGCTCGCTGGTTTTAGTCAACAGCATCTCCTGGATAATCTCTGGCAACGTCGTTGCACTGGACGCCACCGCACCGGTCAATGGGTAACAACCCAGGGTGCGAAAACGGACCTTCTCCATACGCACGACTTCACCCTCTTCAAGAGGAAAACGCTCATCATCGACCATGATCTTCACGCCATCACGCTCCACGATCGGCTGTTCCTGTGCAAAATAGAGTGGCACGATGGGGATATTTTCCAGATAGATATATTGCCAGATATCCAGCTCTGTCCAGTTGGAGAGTGGAAACACCCGGATACTCTCACCTTTACGAACCTTGCCGTTGTAGATATTCCAGAGTTCCGGACGTTGATTTTTAGGATCCCAGCGATGGTTTTTATCGCGAAACGAATAGATTCGTTCCTTGGCACGGCTCTTCTCTTCATCGCGCCTGGCCCCACCGAATACTGCATCGAACTGGTATTTGTTCAGTACCTGTTTAAGGCCTTCTGTTTTCATCATGTCAGTGTAAACCTTGCTGCCATGATCAAAAGGGTTGATATTTGCGGCAAGCCCTTCCTGGTTTGTGTGGACCAGAAGCTCCAGACCCAGCTCCTTGACCCGCTGATCTCGAAAGCTGATCATTTCCTTGAATTTCCAGGTCGTATCAACATGCACCAGCGGAAAGGGCAGTTTGCTGGGGAAAAATGCCTTGATCGCTAAATGCAGCATGACTGCTGAATCCTTACCGACAGAATAAAGCATGGCAGGATTGTCAAATTCGCTGACGACCTCGCGCATGATGTGGATGGCCTCAGCTTCCAGACGTTTCAAATGACTTAACTTTCTATGCTTCTTCAAGTGATACCTCCCGATCGTTTCGGTGTAATCCGCACTCTTTATGTTCCGAATTTTCCCACCACCAGCGACCATCTCGTGCCGAGCCACCTTCAGGAACCGCCCGGGTACAGGGTGCACAACCGATGCTGTAGTAGTTTGCACTGTGCAGTTTGTTGTAAGGCACCCGGTTTTGCCTGATGTACTTCCAGACATCTTCCTCTGTCCAATAGATGAGAGGATTTATTTTCAAAATGCCGTTGGCTTCATCAAACTCAACCAGCCGGGTTTGAGAGCGCGACTCGGACTGCTCTCGTCTCAGACCGGTAATCCAGCCATCAAGACCGCTCAGTGCACGTTGCAATGGCTCCACCTTGCGGTAATAACAACACAGCTTACGGTTCTCAACGCTGTCGTAGAAGAGGTTAAGACCTTTTTCGGCCACCATTTTCTCTATATTTTCAGGGCGCGGGAAATAGCTTTGCAGATTAAGCTCAGGGTAATGACTCCGGGTTTGATCAATCAGCTCATGGGTTTCTTTGGGCAGACGACCCGTATCCAGGGTGAACACCTTCGTCTGCGGATTTATCTTTGCGATAAAATCAGTCAAAACCTGATCTTCCGCGCCCATGCTGGAGGCAAAACCAAGCTTCTGTCCAAAATGGTTTAAAAAATAATCCAGAACAACATGGACATCATGCGAGCTCTGAAACCTCTGATTTAACCTGTCGACGCTTTTTTTCATGCTGGTTCCCGTTTTCATTCTGGTTCCCGGTGCTAGCTCGATAATCTTCTAGATATGGTACTCAATCGGTTTTTCTTCTATCCGGCCAAAGCTGGCTTTATTCCAGGCCCGTTCATGTAAGTAATAGAGCACCAGCTTAGTGAAAACTTCGACAATTCCGATAGACAGAGCCATAGAGACATTACCGGTCACAAAAAAAGCGATCACCATGGTGTCCACGGTGCCGGTTATGCGCCAGGAGATGGTTTTCACGAGACTTCTTGTGGCCTTTTCCTTCACTTACACCTCCGTTATTGTGCACGTAGACGCAGCGCAACAACCCACACACACGTATACACACAAGACATGTTGGCTTTTACCACAATATACTCTACCAGTAAACAGTTATTTATTGCTACGCATACTACACTTGATAGATACAGTACATATTACATAATACTTTTCAATAATTCCAAGCTGTTGACCATGCATACAAAGAAGTTAACTTAAAGTAATGTACAAACAGGAGGGATTGACACATTGAGACAATGACAAAGTCTCTGTGGGGATTTAACCTAAATTTTCACTGTCTTGTAGAGGAAATTTTTGAATTTATAGAAGCTGCGCTGCTCAGCTTCATCCTTGCTGTGTGGATCACAAGCCTTGAGGGAAAAAGCAATATCAGGCATGTTCCTGGCGCCAGCGCGGCGGGTTTCTTCAACCAGTGCCCGAACCGTATCGCGCGTCAACTGATTGTCGGTAAACGGCTTGTGCACCAAACTCCAGAAATCACCTGTGTCCCGCTTGCAGGGCGGCCTGAATATGCCGCAATGATCCGCTCCTCTGCTTTAAAAACAGCTGGCTGCTGCCCCGAGGCCAGAGCCCGCCGAATGTCCTCGGCAGAGATGACCGAACCCTGCGGCCTGAACAGCAGAGCACGCAACAGGATCGAACGCAATTCACGGATGTTACCCGTATAGTCATGCCGGGCTAAGGAGCATGTTGGGCCTCAGGGCTGATCACCGGGACCGGTCAACCGGCTCGTCGGCCAGGCGATAGACCCGGTAGAGCTGACCGAGAAAGTGAACGGCCAGGTCGGGGATATCCTCCGTCGTTGATTGAGTGACGGCACGGCAATCGTCAATTCCGACAGCCGGTGATAGAGGTCGGCACGAAAGCGGCCTTCGGCAATCAGGCGTGGTATATCCTGGTTTGTGGCAGCCACCAGAAGCACCCGGGCAAAGCGGGTCTGATTTTCGCCAAGGCGGACAAAACCGCCATTATCAAGGAAACGCAGCAACTGCACCTGGGTCTTTGGATCAGCATCGCCGATCTCATCCAAAAAAACGACACCGCCGCTGGCTTCTTCGATTATGCCGTGCCGGTCTACGTGAGCTCCGGTAAACGCCCCGCGCTTGTGCCCAAAGAGTTCCGAGTAAGTCAGTTCGCCACTGTAGGCAGCGATGTTGGTCTTGGTGACCGGCAACTCCCCCACCACACCAGGACGAGCTCGATACATCTCATTGAGACGGGTATAGATATTGTTGAAGAGAAATTCCTTGCCGCTGCCGGTATCGCCGGTAATCAGCACGGGCGGCAGGCCCAGCGAGGCTTCACGCGGATCGGCCTGCTGCCACATGAGAATACGGCGGAACAGAGGTGGAGCCAGAGTTTCTATGGTCGAGACAAGTTCTTCCGCTTTACTTGAGTTACCGATGATATTGCCGAGACGATATGATGATACTTTTGGGTCACGGTAAGTAACATCGGTCTTCAGTCGCTGCACCTCGCTTGTCAGTCGCTCAATCTGCAACAGGCCAGCCAGGTGACGGGCAATCATCTGCACGATAATCTGCAGGATACGCTGATGCTCATAGGTAAAGTAGTGTGAAGTCAAACTACTCAAGCAGACCACAGCCAGAACCTTCTCTTCAATCGTCACCGGCACGGCAATTTCGCTGCGGATCTCCCGTGTCACCTGCCGGTAAAAACTCTCTCCAGACAATTCCTGAAAAGCATCATCGACGATCATTGGCTGCCGTGAGAATGCAACATAACCGGTCAAACTACGCTCGGCAAATGACAGTTCAGTACCGCCAACAGGCATAAGGGGAATATTTTTCTTCAACCACTGTTTACTCTTGGCACCTATCAGGGTGCCGTCTTTTTCCTCAACAATCAGCCAGGCATCATCATCGCGTTCCTGGACCAGTGCGATACTACCGGTGTCGGCACCAATCAGCTCTGTGGCTTTGGCAAGCACCCGGTTCAAGAAAGGCTGGGTTCCTTCAAAACGTTCCTGAAGCAGATCGTTGATTTCCGAAAGCACCTGAATCTCCATGTGCTCGTCGCCGATTTCCTGAATCACCCGTTCCGCCATCTCGGCGTGCGCTTCGAGCAGACCTCGTTCAAAATCACTGAAACGATATGGCTCCTGAGTAAAATAGTTGACCAGACATTTGATCCGGCGGGTACGACCATCGTAACGTGGCACCACATAGAGGGAGGTCAAGCCAATTTTGTCGGTGAGATAGCTCTTCTGCAGGGAGTGCGCTTTGAGACTGGGGAAATAAAGCGGGCGCAACAAAGTGTCATCAGCAATAACGCCGTCTTTATTGATGTATTTCGAAAGCAACGACTTACCGGAGCTCAAATCTATCAGTTTTTCATCCTCATAGAGGCGCTGTATCTCGCGTTCCTGAGCGTAAGAGGCCAGAACCTGCAAGCCCTGCCCTTTACCTTCAGCGCCAATGCGTGACGGCACCAGCACCGACGCCAGGGAGAGTTTGTCGATCAGACGCACTGCAGAACGCACCATGGTGCGAGCCGCCTCTTTCTTTTTCGATTCGTCAATGCGTCGCGCGACGATGATCTGTTGGTGATATTTGCGCGCCTGATCAAGAACCGGCGCCACCTGCACCAGGAAATCACGTACCCCTTGGCGACTCTCAACATCGAGCGTATTGCCAGGACGCAAGCTGTCAACACAGAGGACTCCGATGGAGCGCCCCTTATGCACCAGAGGCAACTGGGTCGAAGCCATAAGGGCAAAATCTTCGGCAAGCTGCCGGGCATGAGGCGGCAGACGTTCCCGGTCGGCAAACTCGGCATCCTGCTGCTCTATGTAGACTCTGGAGACCAGGTAATTTTCATCGGTGAGGGAGAAGACATGCTTGCGTACGGCTTGCCGGACCCGACCGGTTGCCAATACACAACTCAGAACACCACCGGTTAGATCCTCGAGATAAAGCCGAAAACGCGACTGACTTGTGATCATAGGGACCACTTCGCCGATTTCATGCAAAATATCAGCAAGATTTTCCTTACTGTAACTCTTGATCCTTTGCAGATACTCTTCAACACGTATCGAAAAACCCATAAAAACTCTCCTTGAGTAGTTTTTCTACACGATGAGTTTATCCTGTTTGCTAGCAGTGGTCAAAATATCCCGACAAAATAGTAAGGGCGGCCATTTTCAGGCCGCCCTTACTATTGATATCGTTTCCAGCAACTGCGGTGATTAATGCCCACCGGCATTTAAAAGAGCTAAGGCAGCCAAGACAGCAGTCACTGTTACAAGAACGTAAAGAGCCCTCGCAGCAGAAAGTAGATAACGATTTACAGCAGACTTCTTCAACATACAGGACCTCCGAGAAGCATCCGAGGATAAGAGTTTACAAACCAAGCTGTCGAACAGATCAAGGATAATATGCGACATATGCTACTACGTGTCAATAACTATTTATATTAA
>PVMK01189100.1_pt2 | contig 10051 bp, 10 predicted proteins | sample 1853481 | NCBI WGS metagenome assembly PVMK01 (sample SAMN08533507, study PRJNA380276) | Marine sediment metagenome, whole genome shotgun sequencing project.
ATCGTTAGCATGCTTAAGAATACGGCAATAAAGGTTAGGGACGCCAGCACTGCAATAGCCGGTGCCTTGAAGACTTTGAGGTACATCAAAATCAGTTTAATGTCCAGCATGGGACCCAGTACCATAAATGCCATTTGGCCGGAAAGCGGCACCAGGCTTGAGCGAAAAGAAGCCGCGACAAAAGCATCGGCCTCACTGCAAAGGTTCAACAGCACCGCTAAAAGCATCATGATCAATATGGAAAAGCCCGGGGTGTCCATAACCGCAACAAATGCCTGGCGTGGCACCAGGGTTTGGACCACCGCGGCGCAAAAGGCACCGATGACCAGGAAGCGACCGATATCAAGGAAATCGCCGGCGGCATGGTTGACGGCCAGGCCGATTTTTTCACCCCAAGCGGCAGGCTTGCCGGACCCGAGAATTTCCGGGGCATCCCTGCGAACCGGCTCGGAAGAAACCTCATTGTGCACGGCTTTTGCTTTAGTGAAAAGCAGACCCATTAAAAGACCGATCCCAACGGCGATGCCATACCCGAACATCATCCGTTGCATCACGATGGACCAGTCACCAAAATAGGCCACGGCGGTAGAGGCGGCAACCAATGGATTGACGATCGGTCCGCCCAGCAAAAACGCAATGGCCGCACTCAGGGGAACCCCTTTCTGAAGCAGCTTTCTGACCACGGGCACGATCGCACATTCGCAAACCGGAAAGATCACACCCATTCCGGCTCCGATGAAAACCGTCCACCAGCGGCCTTCGGGCAACCATCGCGTCACCGTCTCCCGGGGAACAAAGACCTCGATAAAGCCGCCAATGAGAGTGCCCAGCAGCATAAACGGCAGGGCCTCTAAAACAATGGAGACAAAGATGATTCCCAGAGTATTAAACTGGGGGGCATCACGAAAAAAAACGATCAGACTCAGGGCCAATAATACGAACAGCAGTTGAGCGTAACGGGAACTTCTGCTGCCCTGGCGGTGATCATGTCCGTGTTCGGAAATAGCACTATCGCAAGCAGGGCGGTTCATATTCAACAACTTATCATATTTGAAGCATAAAAAAAGCAGAATCAATGCTGATTCTGCTTGCAAGTAAAAAAAGCGCTAACAATTTCCGTTCAGAAATGAGCAATTTTTTCGATGAGCAAGGCCGCACAAGAGTTTTTGGCTGAGGCGTACTGTTTGTACGTCGAAGGCAAAAACTCGCGGAGAACGCCGCTCATCGGAAAAAGGGCCATTTCTGAACCGAAATTTTTTAGCCGCACTTGTTGAAGCCACAAAAATGACACATCATACAGCCCTCTTCAAAACTGACAGTCTGCCCGCATTCCGGGCATTTCTCACCCATCAGGCTGTACTCGGTCTTGTGATTCTTTTGGGCCTTTTCGCCGGTGATGTAAGCTTTTTCCAGCACCCGCGCAATGGCATCCGGAATGGACAACACCAGGCCGCCGTCCTGAAATATGGGATACTCGCCGCCGATACCTTTCAGCTGATCGATGATTTTATCTACCTTAACACCGGATCGCAGGGCCAGGGATACCAGGCGCCCGATGGCCTCGGTTTTGGCGGTGGTGGAGCGTCCCGATTTGCCGATGGTGGCGAAAACTTCAAACGGCTGTCCGTCATATTCGGTGACGGTCACATAAAGATAGCCGTAACCGGTTTTCATTTTGGTAGTAAAGCCGTACAGGGTCTCCGGCCGCTCTTTGACAGCCGACATGAATCCGTCTTGTTTGGCCTCCTTTTGAGCGAACGAAAGGACCTGGTTTTCCTTGCTGCCGTCGCGATAGATGGTCACCCCTTTGCAGCCCAATTCATAGGCCAGGCCATATACTTTTTGGACATCTGCCACGGTGGCGTCGTGGGGCAGGTTGACCGTTTTGGATACGGCATTATCCGTGTACGTTTGAAAAGCAGCCTGCATACGGATATGCCATTCGGGTGACACGTCATGGGCGGTGGCGAACACCCCGCGCACGTCTTCGGGTATTTCGGTCATATCACGAATACTGCCTTTTTTGGCAATCTCATCCATTAATTCCTTGCTGTAAAAACCTCTTTCTCTGGCCACCATTTCAAAATAAGGATTTACTTCCAGCAGTTTGTCGTTATCCATGACATTTCGTACGAAACTCAGTGCGAACAACGGTTCAATGCCACTGGAACATCCGGCCAGAATGCTCAGTGTGCCGGTGGGGGCAATGGTCGTGGTCGTTGCATTGCGATACTTGATACCCGTGTCCTTATAGATGCTTTGACCGTAGTTTTCAAATACCCCTCTTTTTTCGGCCAGATCACTGGAAGCTTCATGGGCCGCTTCCTGCACAAAGCCCATGACGGTTTCGGCGGTTTCAAGCGCCGCATCAGAGTTATACGGAATGCCCAGCTGATACAACAAGTCGGCAAAACCCATAATCCCCAGCCCAATTTTACGGTTGCCGCGCACCATGGCAGTGATTTCAGGTAAAGGGTATTTGGACATATCAATCGTATTGTCAAGAAAACGAACCGACAGGGTGACGATGTCTTTTAAGCCTTCGTAATCAATTTGCGGGCCTTCTCCGTTTTTAGTTACAAATTTGGCCAGATTGATGGATCCCAGATTACAGGCTTCCAGGGGCAGCAATGGCTGCTCACCACAGGGATTGGTGCTTTCGATCTCACCGAGTTTGGGGGTCGGGTTATCACGATTGATACGATCCAGGAAGATGATGCCGGGATCTCCGTTTTTCCAGGCCTGCTCCACCAATGTCTGGTAGACCTGTGAAGCATTCAATTTATCGATCAGGGTATGATCCCGGGGTTCAACCAGATCATATTCCTCATTTTTGGCCGCTGCTTTCATGAAATCATCGGTAACGCCGACCGAAATATTGAAGTTGTTCAGATCCTGGTTTTTCCTTTTGCTGTGGATGAATTCCATAATATCCGGGTGATCCACCTTTAAAATGGCCATGTTGGCTCCCCGGCGAGTGCCGCCCTGTTTGACCTGTTCGGTGGCGGTGTTGAATATTTTCATAAACGAAACCGGACCCGAGGCCACCCCACCGGTGGTGCCCACCATGCTGTTTTTAGGTCGCAGGCGGGAGAAAGAAAAGCCGGTGCCGCCGCCGGATTTGTGAATCAGGGCGGCATTTTTCAGGGCACCAAAAATTTCTTCCATGCTGTCTTCTACCGGCAAAACGAAACAGGCCGCCAGCTGGCCCAGTCTGCGTCCGGCATTCATCAGGGTCGGGGAGTTGGGCAAAAATTTAAACTCGGTCATGATCTTGTAAAAGATCTCTTGAATTTCTTTGATGCGCTTTTCGTCGCCGCCGAATTTCTTTTCGGCTTTGGCGATATGGCGGGCCACCCGTCGGAACATTTGCTCCGGGGTTTCGGTGATTTTACCGTGGCTGTCCTTTTTAAGGTATCTCCTTCGCAAAACCCTTCGGGCATTGTCGGAGAGATTCACCCGATTTTTAACAAATATAGACTGGTCCAGCCGGATCGGAGAAAGCTTGGTCAAACCGTACTCCATCAATTTGGCTTCGATCATATTCTCGATAAAGGGCATGGTGATGGTTTGAAACTCCATCCGCAGAATTTCTTCCCGCACCGAGCGGCTGATGCCCATGGCCTTTTCCGAATCAATCGGATTGTCCCTGATCAGGATATCGCTAAACACCTGATCGTCCCACATGTGGGTGCCTAAATCAAAACGTCCTTCTTTCGTAACTAAAAACTTTCCTTGCTGCCCCATTGAAAATCTCCTGTTCGAACAGTCTAAATAAATATATTACCCCAATTGAGTTAAAAACAAATTGGGAGTTATCTGTTATTCGTTATTAGTTAACAGTTTAAGGCGCACCTCAAATAATAAAGATCGATGCGTCATCCAGCTATGCTGGGAAAGGAATGAAATCTATTTTTATATCTCACCCATCATAGGAATAAAAATGAGGTTGTCATCCAATTCGTATAACGATTAACAAATAACCATTAACGCCTAATTGAGCGTTTTTTCGCTCAATTAGGGTATTATTTCAGAATCCAGGCCAACCGTTTTTAGGCGGCACTGCAGCAAAACGAAAAAACAGTTCGCCAATGAGCAAAATACAACATTTTTAAGAATTTTCAACCAAGGAATGTGACTCAGATGAAAAGGGCGCCGATGAACCAAAATCCCCTGTTGCAGGCAATTTGATTGCTATTTGATTCGGATTTAATCTCGTTCGTTTTACGGGAAAATCGGTGCCGGTAGAACACGCTGTACTTATCATTCACCCCATTAATTAAAGCTGTTTAAATATTACATACAACATATTGTATGTCAATAGAAAAAAACCCCAATATCTGCTTGTACTCTCATAAAAAGCGTTCGATTAATTACATCGGCAAGATTTGTCCGTGATGCGATGTTTGCCGATATACGTTAATAAATAATAGATCGGCTAACATAGCTTGGCATTCGATTCTTGCCGATCTATAGCTTATTTATGTTTATTGGCCGTAAATATGAACTAAAGATCATTGAACAAGCGATTGTTTCCAAACGTGCCGAACTTGGAATTGTATACGGGCGAAGACGAATCGGTAAAAGCACATTGCTTAAACAAGCCGCGCCAAAGAAAAGCACTTTGTATTTCGAGGCCCTCCAAGGTGTGTCCTTGAAAAAACAAAGAAGAAGGGCACCAAATTGACATCCTGCTCCATAGAAAAGGACAAATTCTTACTTTATTTGAATGCAAATATTCAACAAAGCGGGAGATGCAGATCAAGCTCCAATTGCAGCCGCTTTTACTTCTTAGTAAGTGCTGCTGCCACTTTCATAACTTCTTTGTTGGTCATCGCTTCAAGTTTCTTCTTAACCTTTCTTGAGAAATATTCTTGCTCGGTCTTATTCAAAGGCTCTCCGTGGTATTTTTTCAAAAGAAGTTCCTTTTGTTTCGGAGCAAATAGAGTACTCAGATAGTAGTTCAGCTGAAATGATCGGCGCTGGCGGTTTTTTGCTCTATCGCGAGTTGATTTCGAAGTTGATAGATCTGCGAAGTATCTTTTAAGCGTGTTTCGCAAACGTTCTGTTGACAGAGAAACCTTATTGCCAAGGTCTACAACATCACCTGCGAGCAGATCACCATACTTTGCCTTCAAAGATCTTGCTAGGCTCTCGAGATTTTCGGGTTTGTTCAACCGCTGTTGCGCGAGCAAAGTCGAGCTTAACAACAATAGCTTTTCCAGAACTTGTCGGTGGCGGCTGTCGGATTTGTGCCTGGACAATAGAGTCCTGAAATTTAATTTCAGGTCTCTTTGAGCACAATTTGCCAGGACGACAGGAAAGCCTTCGACCAGCCTGGGATCTTCAGAGTCTGCCAGCTCGTCTAAAAGCTCGAGCACCTCATGTTCTTTGACTCTACGAGTCTGCGTTCGGAAGAGCGTATAACCAAGACGCCCTAAATTGAAAATAAGATCTTCCCTTTTCATAGCCGTGATTTAACTTTTTGATAAAATTTATCGCTTATCAATTGCTCTTCATGCAAGTCTTCAGCTAAATAATTAAAATTTTGCAATACTTTTTCAGGATTCAAATCATAGCGCGCCGTCTCAGAATACCGATCAAGCAACTTTTCTGCGTCCACCTGTCCCGTGGCGAAAGCCGCAATGCAGTCCTCTCTATCGGCATGAGTTCCCCTAAACATCTTGGTAATAATCAAATCTGTAAGATTTAATGCGCCAAGGTAGATATGGGACCACCTATTAATCAGGATGTGGTTATTTTCCTTCAATGGTGACTCTAAAAGATCTGTCGTGAAAACTCTATTGCCGAACCAGAGCTGATAGATAAAATTTGGGTCATCATCATGAGCAAGGCCGTTCCCTTTGTAGCGATAATTCAAGGTCTTTAAAAACTTAATCAACTTGTCGTATTCATTTTTTTCAGGCACGATGAGGTCAATATCTTTCGTTGACTCCTTGATGTTGAGAAGAGTCAGCGCGGTTCCACCACAGGCGATCAGACGAACACGAAAATTCATCAAGCTGTCCCAATTTTCTAAAGTATCCAGCAAATCAATGCCACTTATTCTATATCTTTTAGACCGAACCATGTAGCCTCCATCCAATTGATAATTTATGTCTTTCTGTTGTGTTTGTCAATATATTTTGTATTGTTTAATACAAAAATTTTGTAATTATAGATACATTATTTTTGTATAAAAAAATACAAAATATTGAATCACAGTTGAAGCCGATACACAATTCACCATTCCTCCCTCCCAACGAGTATGGGGACGGTCATGAAAAAATGCATTTCTTATTTTATTAAGCTTAAATTCATATACTGAGCCAATTTTTCTCCTCGCACTACCGCCCGGCTCACTGCCGGTTGACCCAGCCTCAGTAGTTTGCCGTTGCTTGTTCCGCTCATCCCTAATTCTCTGACCGCCCAATAACAGACCAAACTCCTGGCCTTCACTCGTAGAGGCTGATTACTCGGTTTCCAAATCTGATCCGGCTCTATCTCAGAGACTTCTGCCACTAAATAGAAATGCATTTTTTCATGACCGTCCCCACATTCCTTTACGCCCTTGTTTCTTCATTTTGAGAATTTTTCCAGTTGACATTGAGTCACAGAATTGATAAATTTTTATGTGTCAAAATATTGAATAAGAAAGGTTGATAATATGCATCCAAATATATCATCAAAAAAAGTCCGGCTTAATGTTCAAATTCCTTCTGAGTTGAAAGATAAACTCAACTGGGCATCTACCATCGAAGGCAAAAAGATGTCGGTGTTGGTTCGGGAATCTATTGAGCAAGAGCTAAGACGCATTGAGAAAAAAGTATTTGAAGAAAAAATGAAAAACGCTTACCTGGACCTGGCACATGAGAACCTGGAAATTTCAAAGGTTTTTGAATATTCGGATGCCGAAAATCTTTAAAAATGTAAAAAAATGATGGTAATCTGATGATTAAACGGGGTGATGTATATTATGCGGACCTTGATCCGGTGAAAGGTCATGAAACGGGAAAGACGAGACCTGTGGTCGTCATTCAAAACGACATCGGAAACATGTACTCACCTACGACCATTGTGGCGATAATTACGGAATACTCTGAAAAAAAAGCATCTTACCCCATATGTGTTACCATCAAAAAAGGAAAAGGATTAAGAAAAGATTCGATTGTAAACTTATCACAGATCCGAACAATTGATAAAAAACGGCTTAAAGCCCCAAGAATAACTAAACTATCTGATAATGTTATAAAAAAGGTTGATGAAGCCATCATGAGCAGTCTGGGACTCCGCTGATTCTAATCTGGTTTTCCTGGTAGTTGTCAGCAAATTTAATTTTATAAAGAACTACCAAGAGAAGGTTTTGCTTATTCTCAATAGTGGTAACGACACTGTGCAATTAACAATTCATCTTTTTTAGCCTTATAAACAAACCGATGCTCTTTATTGATACGGCGTGACCAATATCCTTTCCAGTTGTAGCGCAATGGTTCAGGTGCACCTATTCCTTCAAATGGGTTTCGTTTAGTTTCTGTAATGATACGATTGATTCGCCTGAGGATTTTTTTGTCTGTTTTCTGCCAATAAAGGTAATCTTCCCCTGCTTGTTCAGCCCATGACAGTTTCATTCCTCAATAATCTCCCTCTCAATGCCAGTAACAAATTTATGCACAATGCTTGAAAGCAGGGTTTGATAAGGCAGCCCCTCACTATCATCACTCCACCCTGAAAAATAACGATATCAGGTGCAGATAAAATATAAAAAATAAATGCGAAGCAAAAAGTAATTAATCCGCTGAACTTATGACGAAAAAACAATCTTAAGTATTCAAAGAACTATTCATCACCTTGGATGTTCTATTTTCAAGGAGGATTAATTAAAGATACCCCATTTATACAACCCCCGATACCCCGTTTTGGGGGTGGTGCTTTGCCTAAATCGGTATTATAGTTTTTCAAACAGCTAATTTCAAAATCCTGCAACAAAAAGCTCGTCATTCTAATGGATTAACAAGGAGGGAAAAATGTGCAAAAAAGTGTTTTTGCTAACCGTAATTGTTTCATAACGATCCTGATAAGGAAATCAGTGAATTGATCAAAACATGGCGAAAGGTAACCTCACCATAATGAGTCTTGATCAATTATTAAGGATTAAAAAAGATGCTGGAAAGTTTTTTAGCGAAATACGGCTACATTGCGATTTTATTGGGAACGGTTTTTGAAGGTGAAACCATTATGATTATGGGTGGGTTTTCAGCCCACCGGGGATACTTGGAACTATTGCCCTGGGTAATTCTGGCGGGTTTTATGGGGAATTTTATTCAGAATCAGGTTTATTTTGTCCTCGGCCACCGCTACGGAAACCGGACAGTGGAGAAGCATCCTGACTGGAGACCCCGCTTGCAACAGGTACACCGATGGTTGGAGCGCTTCCAATCCCCATTTATCATCGGACTGCGGTTTGTACCCGGTTTTCGCGTGATTGGGGGCGTTGCCATCGGAATGTCCGACGTGTCACCAGGTCGGTTTACCGTTTTGAATGTAATCGGTGCGATGCTGTGGGCGGTTGTCATCGGTTACTTAGGCTATTCGTTAGGCCATATACTTGAATTGATAATAGGAGAGATCCAACATTTGGAGGTGCCGATTTTCATCGTAATCGCTGTGATCGGTGGCCTTTGGTTTTTCTTTAACCGGCGCCGTCGCGGCAAATCGCCGGCCATCCAAAATTCATAGAACCGATAAAGGAGGAGAGATGCCAGCGGATAATTCAACGGCCGTATCTGAGGAGATTGCAACTAAAAAGAGCTTGCTGAATAGATTGTTTGGCCCCTATGAGATCATTCTTATCATGCTGATATTGCTTGCCATCATTGGTATTGGGATCACCGATTTTTCTCCGGCAGACAGTCACCGCTATTGGTTTGCGATGGTGCCTGTCTTTGCCGGCGCCTGCTTGTTCCTTGAATGGTCTCGCGCCCGCGGCAAAGGCCAAAATTGGACAACTATCGTCCGGACCCAGCTGATGCTATGGCTCGGCCTGCTGCTGGCCGTTCGTCTGGTATATTTGCTGTTGAATACCGGACGGCTGGATAATGAAAATACCGGCTTGATTATTTTGCTTTTGTTGGCGCTAACCACCTTTTTTGCGGGCATCCACCTGGGCTGGCGTTTGTGCCTGGTAGGCGGCTTTCTGGGCACGGCACTCGTGGCGGCGACGTATCTGGAAGAGTATGTCTGGATTTTGCTCATCATCGGGCTTTTGGTTTTGGCCATTGTTTTCATATTGAAACGATATGCCGGCGGGGGGATAAGAAATGGAAAGTAGCAGGACTTGCACCAATTTAATTCTCTTTGGATGAATTGGGATTTGAGTAAAAAAAGCCGGACACGAATTGCCGGGTGGAAGGCAAACCACGATCGAAAAAAACTAGAGAAACGCGCAGGGATGCCATCGAAGTTGCTGACATGGCGATGGGGGATCAACTGTTGTTTTCGAATCCTGATTAGAAGCATATGGGGTTTCAGGTATCCCCCCTTCGCCTTTCAGGCTTCCGACTTCGCAAATGCTTCGACAGGACAAGACGGAGGACAAGCAGGTTTCAGTGTTCAGACTTCGCGTCGTTCTCGTCGTCGTCCTCGAAAAGCGGAAGTTCGTGAAGAGGACAGAGAAGGGAAGCTGCGGGAAATTCTGGAGCAGGCCTGATTTCGTTAAAAAACTGCCAAACTGAAAAACTGCGAAACTGGGGTCGGACCGAAAGCGCCGATTAAAACCGGTAAAGGATAGAGAATGAAAGAGTCTTATGGTGAAGGTTTCGCAAACCACACCAGCCTCGAGTCATGCGGCAATTGCAGTAATGTAACGGCTGAAGCGTTGACAGAGGGAAGCGCAGGCGGGCTATTGAGCTCCGAAATCACCAGTTCTCGGGTGCCGACCACGTGGTCCGGAGGGGAAGGCAACACGTGCTGTAGCGTAAATGCGAGTTACAGAACGGCCCGGCGGAGTCTTAGAACCTGGCATGTGTGGACATCTTTTACACGGGAATCGGGA
>PVMK01127465.1_pt1 | contig 10048 bp, 11 predicted proteins | sample 1853481 | NCBI WGS metagenome assembly PVMK01 (sample SAMN08533507, study PRJNA380276) | Marine sediment metagenome, whole genome shotgun sequencing project.
CAGGGTGCCCGCTAGGACGAGGGCAAGGCTGCGGGGAGTGTGTAAATAAGCATTGGTTCCGAACCGGATCAGGCCTATCCTGTCTCCCCGACGGCGTGCGATGAATTCTGATGCAACATTCTTGACAGCGCTTAGCCTGTTAACGAGGTTGCCGTTAACTTCCATGTCCTCGGCTTTCATACTGCCGGAAACATCCACCGCCAGTAGCATATCCCTGCCGGTCACGGGAATCTGTGCCGGGTCTCCGATCCACTGCGGGCGGGCGGCAGCGATTACAAGGCACAGCCATACCATCGTTAACAGCAGGACTCTCCACGATCCCGCAGAAACCGTTGAACCAGGTGGCGCCAGAGCAAAGGCATCGAAAAAAGGAACACGAAGTGCAGGTTCACTGGAATCAGCAGCAGGAACCAGCCGATGAACCAGCCACGCAAGCGGCAGGACAACAAACAACCAGGGCCATGCAAAAGTGAACATGCTGTTGGCCTAGTTTTTCTGTTGCCTGGCCCAGCCCAGGAGAAATTTCCGCAGTTCGTCAGGGTCGGTGTCAATCTCGCCCCGGTACATCCCGGTACCGAGAATTTCGCCATAGCCACTACTGAATCCGGTGCCGCTTGCAGTTGTGGTATCAAGCAGGGAAATCCAGGCTTTTCCCTGCAATGGGGATACGGTTTCCCGGCCAAACCGGTGAATGGCGTAGCGCCTGACTAACCGGGAAATCCTGAACAGGGAACCGGAAATATCATCGTGGTCAATATTCAATTCACCGAGCTGGCGAATTAATGCCTTCACCGGACGCTTTTTCTCGCTGTGCCTTATTGCGGCCCTGGCCGAAATCATGACAAACAGGAGGCAAACCAGTGCAACAATCCACCAGCCAGGAGCCGGCGGCCATAGGCCGGGGTCGGCGGGAAGCTGAATGTCGTTGAGCTGGGAAAATGGGTCAGTAGGATTTGCCATGGCAGTGTTTCTATTCTGGATTCTGGTATTTCAGCTCCGCAATCTTACATTCTGTCCACGGTATCAGCTTGTTATTTTACGTATTCCCAGCGATTGCCCAGCCTGGGCGGGTAATTCGTCATTACGGGTCAAATTATAGATTGCCATGATATTTTCATTGATATCATCGTTGAACGGTAGCGCCTTTCTCGTGGCAAGGCCCACATTGATACTGATACCTTCCCAGGTTGCCGACAACTGGTCATCATGTTCACGGAACATGCTCGAGAATAGATGCAGTTTGCTGGAATCAAAATCAAGAATTCGCATACGGGTATAGAACCTTTCTCCCTGGTTTTGTTCGGCCAGAAAACAGAAATTACTTTGCAGGGCAAATGGGCCGATTTTGTGGGCCGAGTAAAAATCGGGCCCCATGCCGAGGTGGTTGAGCAGAAATTCGTCAAAAGCAATATCAAATGCCAGCGTGTAGTAAGCCACGTTCATATGGCCGTTGTTATCTATCCAGTCGTCGCTCACAGTCTGTGTTGATAACCGGATCATGGGTGATAAGGCCCTGTCCCTGGCCCTAGACTAAACCAGCACATCCTTTCTGGTTATCTGCTCATTTCCAAAAAGCTTGAGGTAACGGTTTATTTCTGCTTCGGGTCCGGACGCTTTTTCCAGATTGTCAGATAGCTTCACGGTCGGGCGGCCATTGGCCTGGGTAACCTTGCATACCAGGGAAAACGAGGACAGTCCCGGAATGGGGCTCGGCGCGCACTCCCTGAAATCATTGGTCAGGTTGGTACCCCAGCCAAAACCAACCCGGGCGCGTCCATCGAAATGGTGATGTAGATTTTCGATTTCATCGATATCCAGTCCGTCAGAGAAAATGAGCAGTTTCTCCCGCGGGTCTTCGCCTTTTGATTGCCACCATGCAATCAGCTCTTCGCCACCCAGCACCGGATCCTTGGAGTCGATACGAAACCCGCTCCAGTGCTTGATCCAGTCCGGTGCATATTTCAGGAAATTGGTGGTTCCATAGGCGTCCGGCAATACGATCAGGAGATTGCCATCATAGGTTCTTTGCCAGCTTTCGAGGACACGATAGGGGGATTTTTCAGGTCCTCATCATTTCTGCCAGGGCAGCAACCACCATGGGTAGTTCATGGGCATTGGTGCCGATGGCTTCGAGGTCGTGATTCATGGCCAGCAGGACATTGCTGGTGCCGATAAATTTTTCGCCCAGGCCTTCTTTGAGAGCCTCCACGCACCAGTTTTGCCACAGGAAGCTGTGCCTGCGGCGGGTGCCGAAGTCGGCAATTCTGAGGTCGTGCAGCTGGTTGAGTCGCATCACTTTTTCCCATAGCCTGGCTTTTGCCCTGGCATAGATGATGTCAAGTTCAAATCGCCCCACATGCCTGAGTGCTGCCCTGGAGCGTAGTTCACTGATTATCGAGAGAACGGGCAATTCCCACAGGGTGACCTCGGCCCAGGAGCCGTGAAAATCAATGATGAATTGCCCTCTTTTTGCTGCAGGTCGTATTCGGGAAGCTGGAAATCCCTGAGCCAGTCGATAAATTCCGAAGTGAACAACCGCTCCTTGCCGTAGAACGTGTTTCCCGCCAGCCAGATTCGCTCTTTCTTGGTGATGCTGACGGTGCGGGCCTGGTCGAGCTGTTCCCTCAGTTCGCCAATGTCAATTTCTTCTGCGAGGCGCACCGAAGCCGAGCGATTGATCAGGGAGAACGTTACCGGGACATCGATATATTCTTTCCAGATTGTCTGCAGCATAAGCAGCTTGTATACATCGGTATCCAGCAGGCTGCGGTTAATCGGGTCCAGTTTGAAGGTATGGTCATGTACCCGTTTCGCCAGGTTAATTGTTGTCATGGCTTGAGGCTCCCGAGGTAGACCCGGATACTGGGTAAATAATTTCGAAGGGGTGGGACATTATCGTTACGTCGATGTGCTCACAGCGATAACACCGCTTTCTGCCATCTCGCTGATCTGCTTGTTATTATATCCCAAATCTTCCAGTACCTCGCGGGTGTGCTCGGCAAATTCCGGCGGCAGCCGGTTCAACTGCGGTCCATCCTGGTTATACATGAATGAGGCGACCGGGAGCTTTTGCCTGGCAGGGTCATTTTGCACTGACTGAATCACAGTACGGTGTTGCAGCTGGGGTTCATTCAGGGTCTCGTCAATTGACCTGACCCGGGCTGCCGGGACTCGGTGGTTGTTGAGGATTTCTTCCCATTCCTGAGCGGTTTTTTCAAGCAGGATTTGTGCCAGCCTGGCCTGGTCCCTGTGGATATGCTCCGTCATGTCCGCGGGTTGCAGGGACCCCAGTTCTTCACCATGCTCGGGGTCCCCCAGGGCAATCCACATGTTTCTTACCTGGGCTCCGGTATAGGCCCCGATCATGATGGAACCGGAACGGGTCGGGTAACAGCCATACCCGGCATTAAATGCACTCATGTTACCGGTGCGAGGCATCAGCTCTCCGTGCTGGTCAAGGTAGGTAACGTTGGAACTCATCAGCATGATAGCCGAATCGAGCATGGCGATATCAATGCGTTCGCCTTTTCCGGTCCGGGTGCGCTGGTACAGTGCTGCGGATATGGCATATGCGGCCTGGATGCCGGCTCCATAATCCAGTACTGGCGGACCGACTTTGATCGGGCCGGTTTCGGCATCACCGCTGGCACTCATTAGCCCGGAATAAGCCTGGATTACATTGTCATATGCTGTTCTCTCGCCAATGGGTCCATCCTGGCCGTAACCGGTCAGGGAGCAGTAAATAATATCCGCCTTGATTTCCTGCACCTGTTCATAGCCAAAACCCAGTTTACCGAGGGCGCCACTGCGGTAATTTTCGACCAGCACATCCGCCCTGGATATGAGTTTACGGAGGATCTCCCTGCCCTGGGGGCTTTTAAGGTCGATGCTGACCGATCTCTTGTTGGCGTTCTGGGAGGTAAACGCGGCCCCAAGCCACTGCTCGCCAAGAGGGGGACTGGACCCCTTTGCGCGTACCATGTCGGGTGCGGCGGGGGGATCAATTTTTATGACATCCGCGCCCATGACCCCGAGCTGGTAAGTGCAAAAGGGACCTGCGATCACGTGAGTCAGGTCAATGACTATGATATCTGAAAATGGTTGCATGTATTAGCTGCCAGGTAGTTGGTAGAATCTTCAGTTTTTGTGCGGCGAAATAGTACCCGAAATTAACCTTTGTAACTGAAAATATTATCGATGAGCATGCATCCCGTAGTTGCAGTCACCCTGGGGTCCAACGGATTTCACCTCATAGAGTTATCCGAGGTGGACGGCAAGATGAAAACTACCCAGCACCTTTATGAAAACGTCCAGGCAGAATCGTTCCTGAACCAGGATATGTGCCTGGATGAAAAGGGTGCTGAAGCAATCATTGCTGCGGCCGGGCGTTTCGGCAAGTACCTGCAGGACAATACCGGTTCCCAGGTGGCCGCGATTGCTACCGGGACATTCAGGCGTGCACAAAACGCGAGGCGGGTACTGGAGCAGGCTGGCGAACGCCTCGGCGTGACAATCCAGGTTCTCCGTGGTCGCGATGAATCCCTTCTCTGTTACATCGGTATTGCCAGTTCTGCCGGGCTGGCTGACCATAACCGGATGGTTATCGATGTGGGAGGCGGCAGCACCGAAATCATGATTGCGCAGAAAAACAGGCTACTGGATTTTGCCAGTATCGACATAGGATGCGTCTCCCTGACCAGGGAACACTTTGATGGAGGGGAAATGGGTCAATCCCGGTTTGAACAGGCCTTGAATTTTACCCGGCAGTCCTTTTCACCGCTGGCACAGCGGTTTTCGGATCTGGGCTGGGAAGAAGTAATGGGGTGTGGCGGTACGGTGTCGAGCCTGTTTTCCGTATTGCAGGCCAGACGTATGGGCGGCCGATTCATCACCGCGGCCGGTCTTGAGCGATTTCGCCATTCGGTAAGTGATGCTGGGTCGCCATTTTCCCTGTGCGAGGGCGTGGTTACACGGGAACGGGCAAGTCTGTTACCGGCGGGTTCGGTGATTCTCGATGCGATATACCAGGAGTTTGGTATTGAAAAATTGACGCCGGTATTCAGTTCTGTGGCCCAGGGGTTGCTGGTTGAACTTATGAAACGCCAGGCCCAGCGCTAATTATCGCCGCACCCCCGTGGAACAGTTTTACCAGCAACTAATAGTCCCTCATTAGTTCGCTTTCAGTCCGTGATGTGTTCCCCATGCGCGTTCTTGCCCGATCCCGCGCGGGTGTAATACGGTAAAATTCACGGTAGCTGCGAGTCAGGTGCGACTGCGAGCTAAAACCCACAGAATCAGCCACTGTGATCAGGGGAAGATGGGTATGCAGCACCAGGGAGCGGGCACGTTCGAGTCGGCGTTCACTGAGAATTGCTACAGGGGTCCGCCCGGTTTCACGCCGAAACAGGCGAAGCAGCTCGCGACGGCTGAGGCCGACACTATCTGCCAGTGTGGTTACCGTCATCCCGCCCTGGACCGTGGCATCCAGAAGTGCCAGGGCACGCTGCACCCGCGGTGAGTAGCGGTTGCTGCTATCGAACACATGGTTGCCCCTCATATCCGTTGTCCTGGCGAAGTCATGCAGCAGCATTTGCCTGGAAACCCAGTTGGCGGTGTCATGCCCAAGATCCTGGCGAACCAGCTCGATAAACAGGTCCAGTGTTGCCGCTCCGCCCGAGCAGGTCATGCGGTTCCTGTCGATGACGAACCTCTGGTAACGCGCATTGACGTTGGGATACAACGCGCAGAAAGAACTGAAATCCTCGAAATGTACCGTCGCCTGGTAACCGTCAAGCAGGCCGTTTTGTGCAAGTAAAAATCCGCCGTTTGAAATTCCCCCGATAACCAGGTCGCTTTGGGAACGGCGCTTCAGCCAACTCATTATTCCCGGAGAGGCAATCTGGCCCGGGTCGAACCCGGCCACCAGGAATACCCGGCTTGCATTGCGGGTATTTTCAATTTTCATGGTTGGACTGATGGGCAGGCCGTTACTACCGACAACACGTTGGTTGTTTTCGGTGACGAATGACCATTGATAAAAATCCGAATCCACCCGCCGGTTGGCATGGCGCAGCACATCGAGAGCGGATGCAATGCAAAAAAGTGGATGCCCGGGATACAGGCAAAACACAATATGACAGGAATAACTTGGGGTCATGTAGACAATGAATGTTCTGTTTGCTCAAATATATCAAAAAATGTCTTATTATTAATAGTTGTTGTTTCGATTGGAATCAATAATTCCCGGAGTTGTATTTTTATGGTGGAATACAGGATGCAATCATTTTCCTGGAATTTGGCTTAACAATGGATGCGCTCAACTGCGCAGTCTCAACAGGTTTACGGAATACAGTATTATGACCCGATCCCCTGGCCGTAAAAGCCGGCGCAGCAGGAACCAGGAGGCCAGACAGGTAACAGCGGCAATTAACCAGCTGGACAAGGCCCAGCTGGTTAACCGGTTTGCGCCCATTGAGCCGCTCAATGAAGAGCAGCTTGAAAAAATTCACCTGGCCTCAATGCAGATTCTCGAACAGCAAGGCGTAGAAGTACTGGGAGATCAGGCACTGGACGTGTTTCGCAAGGGTGGGGCAGAGGTGAGTGATGAGGGTATTGTTCGAATGGACAGGGGGCTGGCGCTCGAGTCGATCTCCCACGCTCCAGCGGAATTTGATGTAACGCCAAGAAACCCCAAAAATGCCATCCGATGTGGCGGAAATGCCATTAACTTCGGGCTGGTCTCGGGACCGCCCAATGTGCATGACTGTATTAACGGTCGTCGCGCCGGCAACCTCGAAGACTACAAAAAGATTGTCAGTCTCGGCCAGTTCTTCAATGTCATCAGTTTTATCGGCACCCAGGGGGTGGCAACAACGGATTTGCCGCCGAATACCCGCCATCTTGACACGACCTATTACAACCTGCGGTTGAGTGACAAGCCATTTATGGCCATTGGAATTGGTGGCGGCCGGGTCCTCGACGCGGTGCAGATGAGTGCAATCGCCCAGGGTAAATCCCTGGAGGAAATGAAGTCACATCCTTCGGTCATGACCAATATCAACGTCAACTCGCCGCGCAAGCTCGATGACTCCATGGCATACGGCGCCATGCAGCTGTCGATGCTGGGGCAGCCGGTGGTGGTGACGCCATTCACCCTGATGGGTGCGATGACCCCCGCCACCATGGCGGGTGCGCTGGCCCAGCAGAATGCCGAGGCATTGCTAGGGCTCAGCCTGCTGCAGATGACCAATCCGGGGGCACCGGTCGCCTATGGCGGTTTTACGTCAAATGTGGATATGCGGTCCGGTTCCCCCGCTTTTGGTACGCCGGAAAATGCCCTGGCAAACCTGGCGGGCGGCCAGCTGGCGAGAAAATACCGGCTACCTTACCGATCCAGTGCCTGTAATGCCTCGAACGCCGTTGATGGACAATCAGTATGGGAAACCCAGATGGCGTTGTGGGGGGCGGTGATGGGTCACGCCAATTTCATCTACCATTCTGCCGGGTGGCTGGAAGGCGGCCTGGTCGCATCTCTTGAAAAAATCATCACTGACTGCGAAATGCTCCAGCATATGACCGCATTGCTGCAGCCAATCAAAGTTACCGACCAGGAACTGGGCCTGGACGCCATGGAAGAAGTCGGACCTGGCGGTCATTTCTTCGGCTGCGAGCACACCATGGAGCGTTACAAGACCGCATTTTACGAACCCTTTCTCAGTGACTGGCAGAACTATGAAAACTGGCAGGCGGCGGGCGCAAAGGACAGTACCATGCGGGCCACGGAACTGTGGCAAAGAGCACTGCAGGAATACCAGGAACCGCCACTCGACCCGGCTATAAAGGAAGAGCTTGAAGCGTTCGTCGCGCGAAGAAAGCAGGAGCTTGGTAAAGAAGAACCGAGGCTCGAACCTGTTGAAATCTAGGCCGTTGCACAGCAGCAACTTTTGACCAGCAAAAACGAGTTAGGCAAAGTGCAATTTCGTAATTGAGTTCGACTATATAATTATCGGGGCCGGTTCTGCAGGTTGTGTGACTCGATGAACTTTACGTGGTAGATGAAGAGTTTCGGGTACGAGGTGTAGAATGTCCAAGAATTGCAGACGCTTTCTTCATGTCCTGCATCACCAGCGGTAACATCAATGCGCCGGTAGCGCTTCAGGCAGCACGTCACTACCGGGGGAAGGTGTGCTGGTATACTTTCCGGAATAACAATCCGGGATAATCAGGAAAATGCACGATCAAACAATAAACCCCGCAACCTCTTTCGAGGAAATGATAAAGCAGGCTGATGAGGCGGTCACAACGCTGGCGCCACAACAGGTCATGAAACTCATGGAAAATTCCAGTGCTTTGCTGGTTGATATACGCGACATTCGTGAGTTGGAACGAGAAGGCCGGATCACCGGTTCGAAACATGTCCCAAGGGGCATGCTGGAATTCTGGATGCACCCGGGTAGTCCCTATTACAGGGAGTACTTTGGTGAAGCAGGGCAGATCATCCTGTATTGCAACAGGGGCTGGCGCTCTGCCCTGGCAGCGAGCCAGCTGAAGGACCTGGGACTGGAGGTAGCCCATATGAGTGGCGGATTTTCCGAGTGGAAGGAAAAAGGATTGCCAACCGAAAGCTACCAGCGAAAATGACAATCAGCTACCGGGTTGACGACACCCTCAAGCAAAGCATCAGTGATCGAATAGCCCGGTTTGACTACCGGGAAATCAATGATCCCGATTTACGGCATGCAGCGGTGGCTATTGTGATTGCCGGCAATGAAAATAACCGGGAACACCCGGCTATCCTGTTGACCCGAAGACCGAAACGGCTCAACCAGCATCCAGGGCAGTATGCATTACCCGGGGGCAAGGTCGATGAAGGGGAAACATCGGTTGATGCGGCGATCCGCGAACTCGATGAAGAACTGGGTGTGCGAATTGACAGGGAAAATGTACTGGGAAGGCTCGACGACTATCCGACACGTTCAAATTTTCGAATTACACCCGTGGTAATGTGGCTGGGTGCCGACTATTGCCTGTCGCCCAGTGAAGATGAAGTCGCCAGCGTATTCCATATCCCGTTCGATGAACTGGACAGTGATGCCATCCCGGTATTTGAGGACGGAGTCGAAGAAGACCGTCCGGTATTATGTTCGGAATTCGCCACCCTTGGGCACAGGATGTATTCACCCACCGCATCGCTCATGTACCAGTTCCGGGAAGTGGCATTACGCGGCATGCATACCCGGGTATCTCATTTCGACCAGCCCCGATTTGCCTGGAAGTAAAACCTGATCGTTGCCCTGGTCAGGATCGTTAGAAATGTTGTCCCGATACTGGCGCCTGCCCGGGGAATGAATTTCGAAATTGCAGGCAAATACCCGCCCTGTCGAATAGAATCAGCAGCAAGCGAAAATTGTTCTCCCCAGCATGAAAATCGAAATACTCTGTACCGGTGATGAAATCCTTTCCGGCAAGACCACCAACACCAACTACAGCCACATTGCACGCCGGCTGGTTGAGCAAGGATTCGAGGTGCACTGGGGCACCACAGTAGGCGATGACCGTAAAAGCCTGGTAACCGCTTTACACCAGGCTTCGGAGCGGGCAGATGCAGTCATCGTCAATGGCGGGCTGGGCCCGACCGTAGATGATCTGTCCCAGGAAGTGGCCGCCAGCGCTGCCGGGGTGGAACTGGTGCTGCACCAGGGCTGGCACAACAGGATTGCCGCCTGGTACCAGTCCCGGGGCCGCGAGATGCCGGAAAACAACAAAAAGCAGGCGATGCTCCCCGAGGGGGCGGAGTTCATTGATAACCCCATAGGCACGGCATGCGGCTTCGCCGTGGATATCGGCGAGGCCCGATTCTATTTCACCCCGGGGGTGCCGAAAGAGCTGTACCGGATGCTGGATGAACAGGTGATTCCGCGGCTGCAGAAAATCCGGGGAATAGAGATTTATACCCGGGTAAAGCGGTTCCACACCTTCGGGATCGGGGCATCCCGCGCCGACCAGATGCTTCATGGTATCGAGGAAATGGTACCCGAAAAACGGGTAA
>PVMK01133144.1_pt1 | contig 10048 bp, 6 predicted proteins | sample 1853481 | NCBI WGS metagenome assembly PVMK01 (sample SAMN08533507, study PRJNA380276) | Marine sediment metagenome, whole genome shotgun sequencing project.
ATGGCAGTGTTCGGCGGCAGGATACCCAAAAGGGCAACCTTAGCTCCGTGACCAGGTTGGGCAGCATCGAACGCAGGGCGTCGGGGTTGCCGGACATTTCCATGCCCACGTCAAATCCTTCTTTCATGCCCAGTTTTTTCTGAGCATCTTCGATCTTTTGGCTCCGTACATCCAGCGCCAGGGTGGCACCCATTTTTTTGGCCAGTTTCAAACGATAGGGATTGACGTCGGTCACCACCACATGGCGTGCACCGGCATGTTTGGCAACGGCCGCTGCCATACAGCCGATAGGCCCGGCGCCGGTGATCAGTACGTCTTCACCGAGAACATCAAAAGACAGGGCGGTATGGGTGGCGTTACCCAACGGATCAAAACAGCTGAGGATGTCCGTGGAGATATTCGGATCGCAATACCATACGTTGGTTTGCGGTATGCTTAAATACTCGGCAAAGGCCCCGGGCCGGTTAACGCCGACACCGCTGGTTTTCATGCACAGATGCCGCCGGCCGGCCAGGCAATTGCGGCAATGTCCGCAGATCAGATGGCCTTCACCGGACACGATAGGTTACCGGGCTTAAAGTCATGCACGTTGTCGCCGATTTCAGCCACGCGCCCGACAAATTCGTGCCCGACATGCATGGGGACCGGTATCGTTTTCTGGGCCCAGGCATCCCAGTTGTACATATGGACGTCGGTGCCGCAAATTGCGGTTTTATGAATCTTGATCAGGACATCATTGATCCGATGTCCGGCACCGGAACATCTTCCAGCCAGATACCAGGCTCCGGTTTTGCTTTTACCAGGGCTTTCATTTTCATTGAACGCCTTTCATGTAATTTCGTAGATGGTAGATCCCGGTCGCAAAACCGGAAATCCGAAGCACGAAGCACGAAATCCGAAACAAATTCTAAATTCTGAATTTTAATATTTCCAAACTAAATTGCGATCTCTTAATAATTCAAATGGAATGAATTTTGATGTATTTTGATATTCGGATTCTTCGCTTTGTACATTATTCGATCATTCGCATTTCGATATTCGTATTTCGAATTTATTTCCTATAATACTGCAATGGCTTGTTGATAAGAGATTCTACTATGAGTAATTATATTAACTCACGCTCCGACTTTGATGAATTTTTCCAGGGCAAATTCCAGATCTTCTTTTGAATGCGCCGCTGAGATTTGGACTCGGATGCGCGCCTGGCCTTTGGGAACCACTGGATAAAAAAATCCTATGGCGTAAACGCCCTCATCCAGAAGTCGGGCTGCCATCTTCTGGGCCAGTTTGGCATCTCCCAGCATGATGGGAACAATGGGATGACTGCCGGGTTTGATGGTAAAGCCTGCCCCGGCAATTTCCTTTCTAAAAAATTCGGTGTTTGATTCCAGCCTTTTTCTGGGTACCTGGGATTCTTCCAATAAATCGATGGTTTTTAGAGCGGCCGACACAATGGGGGGTGCCAGGGAATTTGAAAAAAGATAGGGCCGTGAGCGCTGCCGCAGTATTTCGATGATGCCCTTACGTCCGGTGGTGAATCCGCCGGATGCGCCGCCCAGGGCCTTGCCCAGGGTTGAAGTGATGATGTCGACCCGTTGCTGAACCCCGCAGAGCTCGACGGTGCCGCGCCCTGTGGGGCCCACAAAACCGGTGGCATGGCTGTCATCGACCATTACAAGGGCAGCGTATTTTTCAGCCAAATTACAGATATTTTCCAGTCTGGCATACTCTCCGTCCATGCTGAATACGCCGTCGGTAGCGATCATTCTGGTTTTGGCTTCCGCTGATTCCTGCAGGCATTTCTCAAGTGAGGCCATGTCTCCATGGTCATAACGATAGCGGGCCGCCTTGCACAAACGGACGCCGTCTATGATCGATGCATGATTTAAAGCGTCTGAGATGATGGCATCGTTTTCACCAAGCAGGGTTTCAAAAAGGCCGGTATTGGCATCAAAACACGAGGAGTAAAGAATGGTGTCATCGGTTGCGAAAAAGTCACTGATTTTCTTTTCAAGCTCATGGTGGATGTCCTGGGTTCCGCAGATAAAGCGCACGGAGGCCATGCCGAACCCCCGCTCATCGAGGCCTTTCTTTACGGCTTCAATGATCTCTATATTATCCGCCAGGCCGAGATAGTTGTTGGCGCACATATTTAACACCTGCTTTTCATCGACCCTGATGCGGGCTTGCTGGGCGGAAGTTAAATGACGCTCGGATTTATAAAGGCCGGCTTCGGTGATTTCTTCCAGCTCATTTTGAAGCTCATCTCGAAATTGTCCATACATGGCTGTCTCCCTATAGTACCTTAGTAATTATTTTTTATGCATTTTAGGCATTCTGTTTTTAGGCATTTCTTTTCTCAAGGCACTTTCCGGTTTATCCGGGTTATAATTTATATTATACGAAAAATGGAATTTTTCAACCGACATCCTACAATATTAGAAATTAAAGATTAAAGCGTCCGCATATATTCCGCCGCCCACTTAAATACCATATCGATAAAATTCTGCAGGGATTCGGAAAGATATTTGTCCTGGTGGTGGACCATATAGAATTTGCGTGTCATGGATCGATCTGACAGGGGAATCGCCCGAAGCCTTTTATTGCGGATTTCTTCATTGGCGACTTTCCTTGATATCAGGGCAATACCGATTCCATCCTCCACCGCCCGCTTGATGGCGCGGTTGCTGGAAAGCTCCAGATGAATGCTGACCGAAAGATCATTTTTTCGAATATAGTTCTCCAAGGCTTTGCGGGGAGCTGAACCCGTTTCGTGCATGATTAGCAATTGGTCTTCCAGATTCGAGGGTTCCAGCGTGGGGTAGCGGCCCAGGGGATGGTCCGGGGGGGTTATGATAACCAGCTGGTCTTCCAGAACTTCTTTGACCAAAAGTTTCTTATGTTCAACAGGATAAGAAATAAATCCCAGGTCGTTGTTGAGGGTAGCCGTATTTTCTATAACCTGTTCAGTAGGCAGGATGTTCATTGTGATTCGCACCAGTGGATATGCTTTACTGAAAGGTATAATGATGCGCGGCAGGTAGTAATCGCCGAAACTCTCGCTTGAAAGAATCCGGATCCGTCCCCGTTTGCGTTCCTGAAAATCACGGATGCTCTCTTCGGCTTTGCTCTCCAGTTCAAATATTTTTTCGGCAATCTCATAAAGCACCTCCCCGGCATCCGTCAGGACCAGCTTTTTGCCGATGTGATCGACAAATTTCATATCGTAATATTCCTGCAGGCGTTGAAGCCCTTTTGTGACCGCCGGCTGGGTGATGAAGAGTTCTGCGGCCGCCACGCTCAAATTTCTTCTTTTGGCCGCTAAATAAAATATTTTCAACTGGTTAAGATTCATTTTCTTATAACCTCATGTAATTCTAACCATAGATATCATTATTTTTATTCACTAACACAATCATAACCTAAATTAAATAAATTCTTAGATTCTTAATAGTTATTTCTTTGCATTTTATGGCAAGATATTTTTTAGAGAAGGCATGGTATTTGAAGAAATGCCTAAAACCAGAATGCCTAAAATGCACTAAAGTGCCTAAAATGCCTAAAATTATGGTGTCGCTTCGCTCCGTCTTATGTTTACACTGATTATGCGCTTGGCCAGAAATCAGACCAATGAAATGACAACTTAGCGTGAGTTTCTATTTTCATAAAATAGATAGAATACATTTACTTTAGGCATTTTAGACAATTTAGGCACTTTAGGCATTTCTCTTTCTCAGGCATTTTCCGGCTTGTCCGGGTTAGGGCCTAACCTGAGCAATTCCTCGGTAAAAATCGTCGTGCCGTCATGCAGACCAGCGGGCGGGGTTTATCCCCGCCTGTGAGCACTTGAATGTCAATGGTATCGCTCAATTTAGGTAAGGCTTATCTATAACCTGAAGTTATGTAACAAATTAATATATGTTCTTTGACTTATACACATATTTTCTCTATTTTTTCTATGGGTTCTTTGCTTAGAATGAGGGAACAACTACAAGCGATTGAATCTGACTCTATATCGAAGGAGAGAAAATATTGAAAGATCAAGCTCAAGTCGTTATAATCGGCGGAGGAATTTTCGGCACCAGCATCGCGTATCATCTTGCCAGGGCCGGGTGTACCGACGTCGTCCTGTTGGAAAAGGGTGAATTGACCAGCGGCACGACGTTTCATTCCGTGGGGCTGGTTTCCCAGTTTCGTACCTCTCCGGCGCTGATGAAGGTGATGAATTACACCATCAACCTCTACAATGAATTGGCCCAAGGGGAGGGCGGCGACTCTCTGGGCTGGCACACGGTGGGAAGTTTAAGGTTGGCCAGCAGCAAGGATCGATTAAAAGCGCTGCAGCGGGATGTCAGCCGGGCCAAAGCCATCGGCCTGACGGCTGATATCATATCGCCCCGAGAAGTTCTGGAAATATGTCCCCAACTGGCTGATGATAGCCTTTATGGTGCCGTCTACGTGCCGGATGACGGCCACATCGACCCCAGTGGAATTACCTATGAGTTTGCGCGGCAGGCCAGGAAAATGGGTGTAGAAATCAATACCCGGGTGCTTGTAACCGATATTGTGCTTTCCCCGGAGGGGGAAATCACAGAAGTGATCACGGACCATGGCAACATCAAAACTGAATGTGTCGTTAATGCCGCCGGTCAGTGGGCGCCGCGAATCGGTGAGATGGTGGGCGTCCACATTCCCATCGTTTCCATGATGAATCAGTACCTGACCACCAAACCGATTGCCGGTCATGAATTGCCAACCAAAACTCCGGTGATCAGAGATCCGGACCGACTGTTTTATTGCCGGGAAGATGTCGGTGCTTACCTGGTTGGCGGTTTTGAAACCAATCCCAAACCCTGGTCAACAGATGGGGTGCCGTGGGATTTTACCCAGGAGTTGCTGCCTGGTGAATGGGAGCTGTTTGAAGGCATCATGGAAGGTGCCATGCAGCGGATTCCCATTCTGAATGAAGCCGAGGTCATTGAGCTTATTAACGGCCCGGATGCGTTTACCCCCGACGGCTATTATGCCATGGGTCCGGTTCCCGGTTTGAAGGGATTTTATGTTGCGGCCGGCGGATCCGACAACGGCATTGCCGGCGGGGGCGGTGTGGGTATGCTGATGGCGGAGTGGATTCTGGAAGGGGAGACTTCCATTGATACCCATGAGATGAATGTCAGGCGTTTTGGGCCACACCTGACCGACAAATCCTTCCGCGTTGAACAATGCCGCGAAGTGATCCGGTATTATTACCACCTGCGTTATCCCAGTGACGAGAACGAATGGGGACGTCCCCTGCGCACCAGTCCGCTTTATGAACGGCTAAAGGAGCTGGGTGCCGTCTTCGGGTTCAAAAACGGCTGGGAACGGGTGAATTATTTTGATTCAGGCAAAAGCTGGCGCCAGGCCGGTGCCGATCAGAAAGACTGGGGCTGGGAACGGCCGCCGTATTTTGATCAGGTGGGCAGTGAAGCTAAAGCGGCCCGTGAGAGGGTGGCGCTTTTTGACATGACCTCTTTCGGCAAGATTCGACTGCGTGGTCCCGGTGCGCTGGATCATCTTCAGAAACTGGCAGCCAACAATCTCGACCAGCCGGTCGGCAGGGTTACTTATACTCAGTTTCTTAATCCTAAAGGCGGGATTGAAAGCGACGTGACCGTCACCCGTCTGAAAGATGATGAATTCCGAATTATTTCCGGAACGTCCTTTGTGTCCAACGACTTCGGATGGATTCAACTTCACCTGCCGGATGACGGATCGGTTGAAATTGAAGATCAGACCGAAAGCCTGTGTTGTCTGGGGCTGTGGGGCCCTGAGTCCCGGCGGGTACTGGGATCGTTGTGCGGCAGCGATCTGTCAAATACTGCTTTTCCATACATGACCGCTCAATCTCTTGAAATAGAAGACATCACCGTCTGGGCCCAGCGGGTCAGCTATGTCGGGGAACTTGGTTGGGAGCTTTACATTCAACCTGAGGACGCCGTGACGGTGTGGGATGCCTTGTTGGATGCCGGCAGCGAATCCGGTATTCAGCCTGCCGGCTACAAGGCCCTGGATGCCTTGCGAATTGAGAAGGGTTATTTATACTGGAGCGCTGACATTTCACCCGATGATAATCCCCTGGAAGCCGGGTTAGGGGATGTTTGTTGATCTGAACAAGCCGGATTTTATCGGCCAACAGGTTTTGCAGAAAATAAAGGGGAAAGGCCTTAATTCCAGGTTGATGGCCCTCACCATGGATGCCGGCGGCAACCTGTACGGCGGTGAATCGGTCTATGCCAACGGCAGTGTAATAGATCGCATACGCTCCGGCAGCTACGGTTATACCATCGGCAAAGACATCGGCCTGGTCTATCTGCCTTTAGAGCTGGCCAAGGCCGGTGTTGAATTAGAAGTTCAGGTATTGGGTGAGCGGGTGAAAGCAAGGGTGGCAAAATTACCGCTGGTCGATCCGAATGGCCATAAGATTCGGGCATAATTTAAGCGTGCTACGCTTTAAAGCTATTAGCCGATAGCTCATGGCTCATAGTTTAATAAGGTTTCAGGATTTCGATGATTTAGGAATTCAGGGATTCAGGAATTTAGGAATTCTTGTATCGGTGAATTTAATCGACAGGATACCAATAATACCTAAATTCCTAAATTCGCAATTCCTCAATTAAAGGATGGCTGACACTTGAAACCTGAAACCTGAAACCAATTTTGACCTGAAATCTATTTTATTCCCGCCAGAACAAGTCCGACAAATATAACTGCAATTCCGACTATTTTTGGGAGGTAACGGGACTCCTTGAGAAGCGCCATGCCGAACATAGCTCCTATCGGAATACTGAGCTGGCGAAACGCGGCAACATAGCTGACATTGGAGACATAGTTCATCGATACGAGAACAATTCCATAGGTTAGAAAAATTCCGATGCCCGTTATGGCTGCCGGTCCTTTATAGGATTGCAGAACTTCCGTCATGGCTTGCCGCTCACGCCGGCTCACCGCCACAAACAGGCCCTGCCAGAGCGAACAGCTGATGCCTTCGAGCACCATATACACCAGCGTACCCTCCAACGGACTCATCGGTTTACCCGGAAGTTCTCTTAAATGTCGCAGGGCCATATCATCTGCAACCGTATAGCCTGCGACCCAGACAGCAGCAAGTGCGGCCAACATGCAGCATAGATTCGTGTATTTGGAAAAATGAAAGTCAGCAAATGCACCCAAGGGCAGGATAATGCAGCCGGAAACGATAAGAATTGTTCCGACGAAAAACCATCCGCCCGGGGGTTGGCCTTTACCCAATATCAGGGTTAGAAAGAATACAAATATGACGGGTAATGAGCGTGCCAGAGGATAGGCAATCGAGATGTCTCCGGCGCGATATGCCCCGGCCAGAGCTTCCAGATAGGCTGCCAGAAAAAAACCGGACAAAACAATGATGATCCATACTGATGATGGAAAGAAGGATATTAAACTTCCGTAATAAATAAGAAACGGCAGGACACAGATCACGCCGATGGTATTGGCCACCAGGTAAAAGGCCTGGGTCGGATGCTCCTTTTTACTTAAAAAGTTCCAGCCGGCGTGGGTAAAAGCAGAGATTATAAGTAAAACGGTGGCAATTGTTGTCATTGGAACGCAATGATGGCAGCTTATAGTTAAGTTGAAAGTAAAAAATTCGAAGCACGAAATTCGAAATCCGAAACAAATTCAAAATAACAATTTCCCAATGTTCTAAACTTCTATGTATTCAATTCGACGGGGCTACGAAAGGTAATAAATAGCTAATTGTTTTGGATTTTTGTCATTTGATATTCGGATTTGTTTCGAATTTCGATATTCGCATTTCGAATTTTTGATGAAAAACCAGTTATTTCATATTTAATTGGCTGAAGCGGTTAATCCCGAATTTTCTACGTCATTTATACACCCTTCAACAATGTCCAGGGCCCTGTCCATCTCCTCGCGGGTGATGGTCAGAGCCGGGGTGAGAGTAATAATGTTTCCCATGGTGAGTTTAAAGCTTAGGCCCTTTGAAAGGGCGGCATACATGACCGTTTCGGCTTCTTCGCAGGCCCGTTCGCGGGTTTGCCTGTCTTTTACGAGCTCGATACCTAAAAACAGCCCCAGTCCGCGGACGTCGCCGATTAAAGAATGGCGATCCTTCATTTCATTCAGGCGTTCAAGGGAGTATTGGCCAAGGTCGCGCGCATGGGTCACGAGGTTATGTTTCTCGATATAATTGATAGTGGCCAATGCGGCGGCGCTTCCGACCGGACTCTTTTCATGGGTATAGTGCCCCATGGCCCGGGTGGCGCAGACATCCAGTTCTTCGCTGGCGATCATTGCTGCCAGAGGAAATACTCCCCCGCCTAAACCTTTACCGATGACAACGATATCGGGAATGATCCCGAAATTTTCGAAGGTGAACATTTTACCGGTGCGACCCAGCGAATGGGGGATTTCATCAAAAATTAACAGGGCGCCGTGACGATCGCAGGCCTGTCGGATTTTCTGCCAGTATTCGGGTTTGGGGATATAGGGGGTACTGCGGATGGGTTCTGCAATAACAGCCGCAACGTCACCTTCCTTTTCCAGAATGTATTCAACATAATTGGCGCAGGTCAGATCACAGCCTCCCCGGTCTGAGCAGCCAAACACACAGCGATACTCATCCGGGGGCGGCACATGCTCGGTTCCCGGAAGCAGCGGACCCATGTTCTGGCGAAAAATTGCCTCACCGCCGATGGAGATGGTGTCCAGGGTGGCGCCGTGAAATGAGTCCCACATGGAGATAGTTTTATGACGGCCGGTTGCCACCCGCGCCAGCTTTATGGCCATTCCGACGGCTTCAGCCCCCCCCGGGCAGAATAAAGATTTGTTAAGGTTACCGGGTGCAATGGCGGCCAGTTTTTTGGCCAGTGCCACGGCCACCCGGTTGGTATAGCGGCGGGTGCAAAATGAAAGCTCATCAAGCTGGTTTTTGACGGCCTTGATTACATCCGGGTTGGCGAAACCGATCTGATGAACATTATTGCCATGAAAATCCATATAGCGGCGACCCTGCAGATCTTCGATATAAATGCCGTCACAGGCGCGCATGATGTTCAAGCAGGGTGTTGACAGCGATTGTTTTAAAAAATAACGGGCGTCTTCATCCAGCAGTGATTGGCTTTCAGCGTCGATATGCTCCTTTTGCCATTTTTCGCGTCGGGGGGAAATGTTAATATCCCCTTCGGATTTGTGCCCTCGAGTCATTGCCCATCTCCTTCGGTGAATTAGCCTTTATTCTGATATAGACTCGCTATCTTAATATCTGCTGGCTATCGTCTTAGTCAAACGAATAATGCTTATGGGATCGATAACCCAAAGTTATTTTTAGCTTTTGGGAATTTAGCCTTGGAAAATGTAAATCAAAGGTTGCCCAAAGCCTATCAGTTTGCGATCATGATTGAATTAACAGCTTCATTTCTGTTAATAAGATTTTAATACTCTAATTGAGCGAAAAACGCTCAATTGGTTTTTAACTCAATTGGTGTAATAAATAATATCCATAGGAGCCGACCCGTGAAAAAAGATAAAAGAATTGAGCGTGAGCAGGGAGACGTCAACACCACCGCCGACCGTCAAAAATACTGGGAACGGAATTTAAAAGACGCGTCCAAGAAGTGGTTTGATGAAGACAAAAAATATTTTTTACACCAGAGCCTGTCGACACCGGTGTTGAATGTGCTTTCCAAAGCCCGTGGAATTTATATTCAAGATTTAAACGGCAAAAAATATATCGATATGCACGGCAATGGTGTCCACAATGCCGGTTTCAACAATCCGGCTGTCATCGAGGCAGTAAAGAAGCAGCTGGACGAAGACTTGACCTTTTGCCCGCGCCGCTACACGAACATTCCTGCCATTGAACTGGCCAAGAAGCTGGCAGAAATTACACCCGGGGGTCTTTGTCGTTCTCTTTTTTGTCCGGGAGGTTCGGAAGCCATTGAGATGGCCCTGATGCTGGCCAAACAGGTTACCGGTCGCTTCAAGACCATTTCTTTCTGGGATTCAT
>PVMK01114827.1_pt1 | contig 10047 bp, 13 predicted proteins | sample 1853481 | NCBI WGS metagenome assembly PVMK01 (sample SAMN08533507, study PRJNA380276) | Marine sediment metagenome, whole genome shotgun sequencing project.
AAAACGAAAAGGTTTCCCTGGGTGAATGGGAATGATTTCGCCGTTTTCCTCCCCATTCCTGTACCTCCGCAGAATAGGAACCGGTCCCAATACTATTTCCCCGGCCTTTCTCGAGAACCGGGGATCAGGCAGGGTAATGGAGCAGTGGGAGGATCGGCCAAAGGTTATGTTTTTTTCGCGGGGCCGAAATACCTTGATAAGTTGCCTGTTTTGCCGGATCGCAACCAGGTACTCGATAGTCGAGTGACTGTTCTCAGCTATGAGAGATACTCGGGGGGGAAATGATTCGGCATGCTGAGTCTGATCCTCTGGATCCACTCTTTGTTCAGCGGCAAAGTTCATTGTATATCTCCCAACCCTCATTCCAATCCGCGGGGATCCAGCTACTTGTATCTTCAAGTAGTTGCTGGCCTGCAGATTCGTTGCCCAGGATATTTTTAGATCGGACATCGAACGCGACCTGATGAAGCTTGATCTTCATCCGTTGTTCGATCTTTTCCATGAGGTTATCCTGGTCAAAGGGGAAATTTTCGGAAGGGGTTATTGTTTCCCAGGAGCTAACGGTTTTATAGTAATGGGCCAATTCCGGGCCTCCTATATTCCGTTTGTTAAGGGCGTCCATGATCATTTTTAGATCACCTGCAGTCGCATCCCGATTGCGGTTGTTTACCTGGCCGGCGGGCAGCACTCTTATCTCGCTGATCCCCCAATTGATGCTGCTGCTTGTGGTACTTTTCGGGCGGACTTCAACGATATTGTTTCCATCTCTAATGTGGGTTGAGGGCAACGGTACGGACGTTTCCTCTCCCCAGCCTGCCGGTAGACTAATTAGTTGATTGATAGCGGTTCCGTTCACGGAAAGTGTGATAGTTGTACCGTCACCTTTGCCCCCGGCGAAGAACACCATTCGATATGCTTGAGACTCTTCAGCTTCGAAGCTGAATCGCACTCCCTCCCCATGCTTTCGGTCCTGACGGCAAAAACCGTAAACACCTTCTGCCGGCAGAACGATCGGGGTCCAATCCTGATTGATGGCGAATACATTGTGATCGCTTAAATAGGCGGTTATGGCCACTATCCCGATGCACGCGATAAAAAGAACGTTGAAAAGTACCTTCAAATGGATCATGCGCACATTGAGCCCATCTATACTGAAAGTGAAGACGGGGAGAAAAAATGGGGCTTTTACCTTTTTAACTATGGAAGCTTCTCTTGGGGTGACTTTTTTTGGAGTGACTTCTCTTGGGAAGGATTCCTCTGGCGCAGTTTCCACTGATGATGATCCAGGTCCGAGAATCTGAGGATGTTTATGAAGGTGAGGATGGTTCACGACAACATCGGCGTCCTCGTGAGTACCGATTGTAATGCTCCTTTTACTCGTCAGGGCGACAATACGCTTTTTGTCTGACCTGATCAGTACCAGCGAGTGGATCATGACCTTATCCTCCAGAGGATCGATACCTGTTCACCAATGTCCAGCCGAAGAGGTTCGGCTGCGACACTGTGGTGAATCTCGAGAATATGCTGTGTCCCTTCGGGGGATTCGGGCAGCCTCCAGGGCATTACACGGTGCTGGGAATCGATCAAACGCATGGAAGCATCAAAGAAATACAGGTCAAGCGGAAAGAGCATTCCATGGGTGTGTACTTTCTTTGTGGTAACCAGCAGCATCGCTGACCCAGTTTCCGGCTCTCGATGAAACAATAACCCTCTAAGGCGTCCCCAGTAGGTTGCTCTGACCAGAAGCCTCTCAACCAGGATGTCCCCTGTTTCAGTGTGTACCAGGCGGTTCATGGCAGTCTCGTTGACAGTGAGACGATCACAGGGCTGAAAATCACCAGAAATGATGCCGGGAAAATAAAGAAGAGCAGGGGGATCAGGATCTTTACGGAAACTGTGTTGGCGAACTGTTCTCCATCCAGGATCAGGTATTCTCTCATCCTTTTTGATTGCTCGCGGAGGACCTTCCCCAGAGGTGTCCCATGCCCGATAGCCTGTGAGATGGCAACTATTGGAACGTCTGCTTCAGAAGTGTCCAGCCATTGCCCGAATTTCTCCAATGCCTGACCAATGGAGCTGCCGACTCGCATGGATTCATCCAACTCACGAAGTCCTGTGTGGAGAGGACCGCCGTCTGAAAATAGTCCAGAGCCTGATCTGAGGGCCTGCTGAATGGTATGACCGGATTCTACCTGAAGCACCAGATAGTCCAGAAACAGTGGAAGCTCTCTTGCGATAATGGCCCGGCGTTTTTTCAGGTGTTTTGAACGCCATACAAATATTATGGCCCACAGAAAAGGAGGAATAGCTGCAACGATCGCGGTAGTTTTCACGGAGGAGGTTGCAACCAGGGCCAGCATCCCCACTGTTAAGACTCCGGCAAAAGATTTGTAGATCCTTGTAGTGTTCCAGTTCAGGGTGCAGCTCAGTGTTCCCTGAGGGTTCTTGAAAACAGGGTTGAGAAATATATGAGACAGGCCGACCATGAGGATTCCTACTGCAATGGTAATTGATATCCATACGATATTTTCCATTAGAGGATCTCCTGTTTGAGCATTGCACGGATAACGATGGCACCCAGGCATTGCAGTGTGGCGGCAGTAGCCAAAAGAATCCTGCCGATGGTTGTACCAAGGACAGGGATCATGTTGTGAGGGCTTACTACGTACAGGAGAAGCATGAAAAGGACCGGCACCATGATCAACACATAACCCTGCGTCCTGCTCTGAGCGGTTCGAGCTAGTATTTTTTTCCGAAGGTTTTCACGCTCTCTGCAAACGGTGGCAAGAAGGGAAAGGGACTCGATCATGTTACTGCCGGAACGGTAGGAGGAAGCCATGGATAGAAGGGCCAGGGAAAGTGAACCCCCGATCAACTCTCGAGCCTGCAGTTCGAGTGACGCATCAAGTGTCATCCCTGATCTCACCCTGAGTAGAATTGTTTCAAAGAAGTCTCCCAGGGATGCCAGATCCTTTTGAGCTGCCGCTTCAATGGATTGCTGAAGGCTGTTCCCGACTGACAGACTGGAGGAGATGGAATCAAGGAAAGAGGGCAGCTGGTTTTCCAGTTTCCTTATTTCGTTTGGTCCCAGCTTTTGGTCGTTCCCCGTTTTGCGTAGCGAAAACGCTATATAGCCTAGCGGCAGGGCGACGCTTGTCCCTGAAACCAGGGTGAGGAAAAGATCCATATAGATCATTTAATTGACTCCCGTGTTTGGCTGTCGGGCGATCTGTTTTGTGTCCGCGGCGGCCAGGAACGATGGCTGGATCCCGGTGTTTTCCAGAGTCGACTTCCTGCTGTTGTAATCAAAAATAGGTTGGGTGAGGATCTGTTCCATTTCGATGCCATCGATTTCAACGATACTTGTGACGGCCCGCCGGCCTCCGGCCACCCGCGAGATCTGGATTATTATATTAATGCCGGAGGCTATCTGTTCACGTATGACCCGAAGAGGCAGGTCGATCCCAGTCATAAGAGCCATCATTTCCAGTCGTTTAAGAGCGTCCCTTGGGGAGTTGGCATGACATGTGGTCATGGACCCTTCATGACCTGTGTTCATTGCCTGAAGCATGTCGAGGGCTTCAGCTCCCCGGCACTCTCCTACGATGATGCGATCCGGTCTCATACGCAGGGAATTCCGGACGAGATCGCGGGTTGTGATCTCACTTTCGCCCTCGATGTTTGAAGGCCGCGTTTCAAGACGTACGACATGTTCCTGTTCGAGATTCAATTCTGCCGCGTCTTCAATTGTTATCACCCTCTCACACGATGGAATGAAGGAAGCCAGGGAGTTTAAAAGAGTTGTTTTGCCTGTTCCTGTGCCTCCGGAAATGAGGATGTTCCTTCTCCTGATGACGGCCTTTTCCAGGAAGTCGGCCGCTTCCTCGTTAAGGGTTTTCATGTCCACGAGTCGGGCGATGTCAAGGCGTTCCTCAGAGAATTTTCGTATTGTCAGCACCGGTCCCGTGAGGGACACGGGAGGTATGATCACATTGATTCTCGACCCGTCCGGCAGCCGTCCATCAACATAAGGGCTTTTCTCATCTACACGCCTGCCAAGAGGAGAAAGTATTCGGTCGACGATCCTCATTATGGAAACATCATTCTCAAAAGGTGACGGCAGGGTGCTCAATATGCCGTTTTTTTCGATGTAGATGGACTCTGTCCCATTGATCATGATCTCCGAGATATCAGGATCGCCAAGCCATTCCTCCAGGGGACCAAGTCCGAGGGATAGAGTGAGGGCCATTTTCGTAAGCCGTTCAGCCCTGCTGACTTTCGTATTCGCCGGCAACAGCTCGATGATCTGCTTATAAAGCGCTTTTTCAGCGTCCGCGGCGAAGGTTTGGTCGCCCCCACCCTCTGAGCGTTTTGTTGAGGGCATAATGTCCGGGAGAGTCCGGACCGCTTCCTGAACGATGTGTTTTTCTCTGGCAGTCTCGTTAATATCTAATTCATTCACCTGTCTGTTTTGCCCATTACCCTCCGGCATGAGACAAAGGCTGAACCGAAAAGGCCCCACCTCCAGTTGCTGATCCGGATACAGGGTGGAGCTTTCATTGAGCTGAATTCCATCGATCCAGGTACCGTTGGCACTACCGCTATCCTCGATGGTGAAGTGAGACTTCCCCTCTATCAGGGTTACCTGGGCATGTTCTCTGGAAACTGAAGGGTGATCCAACCGAATATCGGCATTCTCGTCCCGTCCGATAATCGCAGTGGTTTCACTTAATGAGATTCTTCTGTTTTCCTTTGTCGGTGTCAGAAAAGATACAACCAGGATCATGGGAGGCCTCCTGCGGGGGCAGGTGTCAGCCTGCCCCCTGTTTGCTGAAAATTATTGGGTCCTGATAAGATTCCGGATCTTGTCCAGGACATTGCTTCCGATACCCCGAACATTGGTCAGTTCATCTACCGTGACGAAGGGACCATGTTCTGATCTGAAGTTGACAATAGCGGTCGCTTTTGAGGTGCCGATACCGGGCAGTGATGTCAGCTCCCCTGTATCGGCAGTGTTGATGTTCACGTACACGGTTGTCTTGCCGCTGTCGGCTATTGCGCCCGGGACCAGAAGCAAGGTCACCATGATCGCTACAAAGAGAACCGTACTTACGGGGGCTATCCAATTCCATCTTCTGTTCATGACTTCCTCCCTTTCATTGAGGGCCGGGACCGATGCCCGACCATTCGACCGTTGTCGTCGGTCGCCATTCATCCTCGTTATGAGGACCATCAACGGCTGGCAGCGGGGTCAAAAAAACTACCAGCTCCGTCTCTCTTTTCTGAAAACTGCGTGATTTGAAAAGTTCACCTAATATGGGGATATCTCCAAGAAGAGGGATCTTCTTGATATTCTGGGCATCATCGCGGTGGACAAGACCGGACAGGACGACGGTCTGCCCCGCTTCGAGGCTCAGGAATGTGTCAACTCTTCGGGTGAGGATCCCGGGGATACCGTCAATAGCGTTTGCGTGGTCGACCATGCTCACCTCTGAGCGGATCTGAACGTGGATCCTGTCTTTGGAATCAATGGATGGAGCCACTTCAAGGATGATCCCGTAGGGTTTCCAGGTGACCGATATCCCGCCTTCACTGTCGGCTCGCGGGATGGGGATCTCGCCTCCGGCCCGGAAAGAGGCTTTTTGGCCCGAAGCACAGACAAGGCGGGGTTTGGAAATGATCCTGGCGTTACCTATATGGACCTGGTGGTTGATGGTAACCTCCAGGGCGTTGGCAGCCTTCATGTGTCCGATTCGCATTCCGTAAGGATCAGAGAGCAAAGTTGACGCGGGCCAACTGATCCCAAGTTCCCTGAAGGCATCCTTGTTGATCTCCACGAAAGAAACCTCGAAAAGGACCATCCTGGGGTCGGCGACGACAGAGCGAGTTCCATTGATCAGTGGTATGTGAAGGGAACTGCAAATCCGCTGAACTTTCTCGACATCTCCTTCTTCGGCAGGGGTTCCGGTGAGGAGAAGGGCATTGCCCAGGGGTGACAGTTGTAAACCGTTGATCCGGTTCTGCTCCAGGATCTTTCCGATGTACAGTGCCGAGATCCTCAGCGCCTCAGGATGGAAGGAACACAGATTGTAGACGCTATCCATGGAATCGCTCAGTAAAACTACCCGGCGCATGTCCTCCGGACTGAGAAGTTCCCCCCCCAGCACAGCACCGCCGGGGAACTCATTAATGACCAGGTTCTCGATGCCTTCGAGGGACGTCAGTGCTGCTGTAAGGGAAGCGGGTGATCCTGAAGCGTTGTGTGGGATTTGATCTGTTTCCCAGGCGGCAGGTTTCTCAGGCAATACAACTGCCTGTGCCAGCAAGGCTTCGGAGTAGTAGAGGAAAAACCCTACAGCCAGTATTGTGGCTGTTAGTAACTTTGATAACCTCGCAAAAAAATCTCTTCGAGTTTGTCATGGCTTTTCTCCCGAGAGTTGTTTTGGCGAGGTTGTCTGGTCGTACTGATCGTAGATCCCGGCAAAGGGATTGGAACCACGGGCAAGAAAATGGATCTCGCCGGTCTGGGATGCACTAAGGATCGCCAGAGCGTCTACAGGATCAACCAGAAGAGTTACAGAAATCGGATAGCCATCGGTATCAGGGCCGTCAGGCCGGCCCTCCAGTTGATGTCCTACTCCCAGGACAACAATGTTCTCGGCGATGAGGCGGCTGACCAATCGGTCTCCTGAACTGTCAAAAGTGGATGAGACGATGTCGACGGTGTCACCCGGCGTTATGAAATGAACCAGGGTGTGGGTCTCATCGGCAGGGAGAGCTATCACCCGGTACCCATTGGGAATCTTTTCCGAGGGATGTTGCACACGCGGACCTTCGGGAAAGTCAGTCCAGAGGACCGGGTCCAGGGCGGGTACAGGGTGGATTACCCGGCGTCCCACAATCAGTTCCATGTCTTCCGGTGAAACGGTTCTCCGGGAAACCTGCTCTTTCAAAAACAGTTTCCCTTCAAGGTCCTCGGCTGTCAGGAATTCGCCCGCTTGAATGTTCCTGGTTACTGTCAGGACGGGGATCTTTTCGGACAAATTGGTGATCTCGTCCCGGAGATGTTTGATTCTTGATGAATAGGCGGAAGCTGTGATAAGGCCGATGAGACAGGATGCGATGATCAGGACCGAATTTCTTTTCATTTTCAGCTCCTATGGCGTCGGGCTGGCGATGACAGCCAGGACCAGATCGATAAACTGGGTGATCTTTTCATTGCAGATCGCCCACAGGCCTAAAGCGCCTATGGCGATGGAACTTGTAAGGATTGATGTTTCAACAAGGGATTGTCCCGATTCTGTTGGCTTCATTTCCCTTTTCCCCCTGCCTTACCTGTCTCGGGGAGGGCATCGAGATTAAGATGAAACAGGTTGAAACCGGCCTTTTCCAGAAGGCCTGTCTTCCCTGGTACGGCCCCGGTCAATGTCCATCTTTTCACTTCATCGGGAACCCTGGATTCGGTCAGTATTCGCACCGGGACCATGCTAAGCCCTCTTGATATTTGACGGTCTTGCTCCTGTGGGTTGCCAAGAAGTTCACGGTTCCACCAACCATGCTCGGGTAAGGTGACGCTTGTCAGTTTTCTGGTTATATCGCCCGGGAAGATTTTGCCCAGTACGGGTATGGACATAGGAATGGGAGTGTTTCGGGTGCTTTCCTCAATCCTGGTTTTATCGAAATACGGCGGCATGAGATCCGATTCGTGGGTTAGAAGAAGAACACGGTGGATCTGTTCATCATCCTGACCCAGTTGTCTGAGTGTGAGTCTCTCGTCCAGCCAGGGCAAAGCGGTTCCTTTAACGATCAGCGGTATTACCAGGACCATGAAAAGGACGAGGATCGGGAGGATGACCGCCAGTTCGACAAGAGCCTGTCCCCTGGCTTTTTCAGCTTGTTTTGAAGTGTTCAATGTCTGACCTCTTTCAGGATGATCTCCGGTATGATCCGCGCTGCAGTGGCTTCGCTTGCCACCGGTATCAGTTCGGTCTTCCAGAATGGGTTGAACAGATTCGCTTTCTCACCGGGTCTGGACGCTCTTCTATAGATGAGCTTTGCTGCTGACAGTGCGCGGAGTTTCTGATCCTTGAAGGGACCTTTTCCCAGTGGTGTGGGCATTTCAGCTTGGACCATGATGGGCAGGCTCAGGGCTGAATGAGTTTCGCTTGTGGCTATCGACATGAGGTCGGCAGGCGTTTGATAACCGAAATCTGAGGCTCGGCTCTTGATAGAGAGAACCGTCTTCCACCTCCACCGGAGCCGTCTGAAAACCTTTAACCGCAGCCTGTCTGTGGCTGCCAGATCCCCGGATGTGATCGTCGTGCCGCCATTTTTTTTGACCGGTGAAAGGCCTCCCAATTTTATCCTCCAGTTCCGACTCAATGTATGGCGATCCATGGTTTTTGCCTTGAGTATGTTGACCTCCCTGGTGTCCAGAATGGTGATGGTTTTCTGAAGGGATCGTGCCTGGCGAAGGAGAAGAGCCTGGGAGGGTGCCGTAATTCGGGCGTGGGGAAAGTTTTCCTCCAGGGTCGTTCTGGCTGCTCTCAAGGAATAAAAAGGCAGGAGACGGCGGACGGTTTCCTGGCTTTTTTTCAACGCTATGTTGGAGTAATGGGCGAGTGGGAGGGTAAGGGAAGCGGCTTTTCTGATCACCTTCTCAATGGCGTGCGCGCCGGATGAGATGAAACTGCTGACAGGCCCCGCATAGGGTATGAAGCGCAGCAGTTTCCGGAATTTTTCAGCCAGTTTTCTGTAGAAGGTCGACTCGCTTACCATGGCGTTGAGCTGCCCGGCCAGCGCATCGTTGGCCAGGATGGCCCTGTTGGCAATGGCAATGCCGTTCAGGCCGTTAGCCTGACTGTTGAGGGCGGACAGGACAGCCATGTCCGCTGACAATTGAAGGCGGATCTTTTCCTGTACGGCCAGGGAAACCTGGAAGAGACCCAGCATCAGGGTAGAACAGATGCTGAGCAGGACTATCGCCAGTACCAGGGTTTGACCCTTCATGGATCTGCTATGGCTGTGGGTTTTTTGCATTGCTTTCCTCTCCCGATATTGATCCGAACATGGTCATGGCCCACGAGGCCTGGAGGTGTACACTGGGTCTGTCTGCGACAGGGAACAGATTGTTCCTGTGTGGAAAGGTGTCTGCGAGCGGTACGATCAATGGGTAGTGCCAGTGGACCCGGACTTTAAGTGGACCAGCCGCTGACGGTTCGGAAGCTCCAGCTTTTTCGCTGTGCTTTTCCTGGGAATCAATGATCTCGATCTCAAAGTGATCCCGGGACATGGACAACAACCCGGGGGATCGGCCTAATATTCTTTTGACTGCACGCTTCATCTCGCTTTGATCGGCGTTGTGAACGACGCCCACGCGCGCAGCGTAGAAGGCTGCGTACTGAAGCTGGATCTGAGCAAGGCCCAGGAAGAACAGCTGAAAGACGAGACACACCAGGACGAGGAAAACAGGGAGTGCCAGCATGGCTTCGACAGCTCCCTGTCCCCTCTGGTGATGGGGTGGCCCCGAGTTTATGGTCTTCGCGCGTGCCATCGAACCAAGACCTCTATCGGGCCGAGGACGAGAAGTCGTCCATGCCCCGTTGGTTCTTTTCCCGCTCTGCTTTTTTGACGAACTTGCTCACATCGCTTTTGGAGGAGCTTCCGGCGAGGGCGGCTGTCATGTTGTAAAACTGATTCCGTACAACGTCGCCAAAAAACCCAACGACCGCGATGGCCGCGACGGCGATGAGTGCCACGATGACAATGTACTCTGTCATCCCCTGTCCCGATTCCCTGTTTCTGATCCTTTTCATGGTTGATTCTCCTTTCCTTTGCAGAATAGAGAGGCAAGGTGGGTGCCAGATACCGCATGGATACCTATCTATCTGAAAACGTTAAAATATCCATGCGGTATGTCGGAAAAGACTGGGGATATGAGGTCGGGAATAATTGAGATGTCGTCCGGAATCCGGACACGGTGTCCGGGGGTTCCTGTTGACTCCAGTTGGGAGGCAACAGGAAAGTCCAATGTCCAATGTCCAAAGG
>PVMK01118857.1_pt1 | contig 10045 bp, 8 predicted proteins | sample 1853481 | NCBI WGS metagenome assembly PVMK01 (sample SAMN08533507, study PRJNA380276) | Marine sediment metagenome, whole genome shotgun sequencing project.
GGATGATGAGCCGGACTCAAGGCAGTTTTCTCGAATAGCTGCTGCAGGTCCTTTCGCCGGATACGTCTGGGTTGCGCGGCTCGGCGGATCCAGCCGCTACCCTCGCGCATCGAATTCGAGAGATTCTCTTTTAAAAGATACGGTTGCTCGGCGCAGTCGTTTAGCGCTAGGATCGCGATCGGGACGCCGTCCAGTTCCATCGTTTCCAAATCGATCTTCAGGGCCGGCTCGATATAGCGCGAGAGCTGAGACTGATAGAACTCGTATGCGTCATCCAACTCTTCGTCCGAGATGCCAACGAAACTCCGGTCATCCGGTCCGCCATCCCGCACACCCATGATCAGATACCGCGGTTCATCGATCATCGCGTTTGCCAGACCCAGGATGTCACGGACAAGACCGTGCCGTTCGACCGAGCCAAAGGCTCTCTCACGAAAAGCGACAGACGGGCCAGCAGGCCTGGAGCGGATAATTTTTTCCAGACTACTCATTTACTTCTGAAGCTAGCGGCCATACCTGCCAGTCTAGGCGCCCATCTGTAGACGCTCGTCCGACTAGTTCAAGCTTTGAGAGAGTTCTGGTCTCGGTAGACCGGGTCGCGCCAGCGTTTAGGGGAATAAGTGCAAAGTAAGCCACTCTGCTATCAGAGCCGGTTTGGTCTCGCCTTCGATTTCAATCGTTACCTTGGCCTTCACGAGTAGCTGGCCGGCGCGCGGCCGCGCCTCTGCGAGTACCGCAACGGCACGAATTCGGTCGTTCACCTTCACGGGCGAGGCGAATCGCACCTTGTCGAAGCCGTAGTTGATCACCATCTTCGAGCCTTCCAGCGCGGGCGCAAAGTCCCTGCAGAACCCGACGATCATGGATAAAGTCAACATGCCATGAGCGATCGTCCCATCCAGACCAGCGGCCACTGCACGCTCCGGGTCCACATGGATGAACTGATGATCTTCCGTCACGTCGGCGAACTTATCGATACGTTCCTGATCAACGGCAAACCACTCGGAAGTCCCAAGTTCCTGACCCACGAGTTCAAGAAGCTGTTCCTTCGTCCTCGTCTTCGACATACTGTTCTCCACGAAAGGTGCGAGCTCGTTACCGCGAGCACCCCAACAAAATAATCGCCGGTTGCGTTTCGGGCGCCCGCGTGGCGCAATCGCCAGAGGAAAGCGTTTACGAGTCGCGGGGACTAATGGCCCAGAAGATCGCTAGCATACTTGAGAATCTAATAAACGTCGCGCCGTTAGCGCGAACGACTCCATTCTCGAACACCTCGAACTTAACCGTTGCATGTCTATGACTCCACGAATCGGCTTCGTCAGCCTCGGCTGCCCTAAGCCTTGGTCGACTCCGAGCGAATTCTTAGTCAACTCAAAGCCGAGGGCTATCAGACGGCCTCGGACTACGACGGTGCCGACCTCGTTGTTGTCAATACCTGTGGCTTTCTTGACAGCGCCCGCGACGAGTCACTCGAGGCGATCGGCGAGGCGTTGGCAGAGAACGGCCGGGTCGTGGTCACCGGCTGTTTAGGCGCGGAGTCCGAGTTGATTCGCGAGGCCCATCCACAAGTACTCGCCGTCACGGGACCGCATCAATACGAAGCCGTCCTGGCCGCGGTCCACGAAGCGCTGCCACCGCCGCATGCGCCGTTTCTCGATCTCATTCCGCCGCAAGGCGTGAAACTCACACCGAAGCACTATGCTTATCTGAAAATCTCGGAGGGCTGCAATCATCGCTGCAGCTTCTGCATCATTCCACATCTACGCGGCGATCTCACCAGCCGTTCCGCCGCGGACGTGTTGCACGAGGCAGAAACTCTGGTCGACGCCGGCGTTCAGGAATTACTGGTGATCTCGCAGGACACCAGTGCCTACGGGGTCGATATTCGCTACCAGGAGTCGACATGGCGGGGACGCTCGCTACGGACTCGTATGACTGAACTCTGCCGCGCGCTGGGCGAGTTCGGCGTCTGGATCCGGTTGCACTATGTCTATCCTTACCCGCACGTCGATGAACTGCTGCCGCTCATGGCCTCGGGCAAGCTGCTGCCCTATCTCGATGTGCCATTCCAGCACGCGAGCAAGCGCATTCTGAAGGCGATGAAACGCCCGGCAGCAACGGCTAAAACGCTGGAACGAATTCATGCCTGGCGAAAGCAGATTCCAGAATTGACCATACGTTCGACGTTCATCGTCGGCTTCCCCGGCGAGACGGAAGCCGAGTTCAGCTACCTCCTCCAATGGCTTGACGATGCACAACTCGATCGCGTCGGCTGTTTCCGTTACGAGCCCGTGGCCGGCGCGGCCGCGAATGATTTGCCCGGCGCCGTACCCGAGGAAGTGAAAGAGGAGCGTTGGCACCGCCTGATGGCGGCCCAGCAGATCATCAGCGCCAGGCGCCTGCAGCAGAAGGTCGGTAAGCGAGTCAACGTCATTATCGACGAAGTCGCTGAAGGCGAAGCAATCGGCCGCTCCGAGGGCGATGCACCGGAAATCGACGGCAAAGTTCTGATCAGCGGCACTGGACTTGCCGTAGGCGACATTGTTGCGGCCACCGTGGAACGGGCCGGGCCCTACGATCTCTGGGCTACGCCCGCTGCCTGACGGAACGCTGAGACACTCTATAATCCGAATATGATTCCTCTCGTAAGACCTTTCGCCGCCCTGCGGCCCGAAGCCGACCATGCCGCGGCTGTCGTCGCGCCTCCGTACGATGTCGTCAGCGCGGCAGAAGCGCGCGAGCTGGCAGACGGACGCCCGAACAGTTTTCTGCATATCTCGCGACCCGAGATCGATCTGCCAGCGAATACGGACCCCCATTCCGATGAAGTTTACGCCGCAGGCGCGGAGAATCTTCAGCGCTTGATCGCGCTCGGGCTGCTGATTCGCGATCCAGTCCCGACCTATTACGCCTACCGAATGCGCATGGGTGACCACGAACAGACCGGTGTCGCTTTGACGGCCTCGGTCGCGGCCTATGACGCCAACCGCGTACGAAAACACGAGCGCACGCAACCCGATAAGGAGACGGATCGTGTACGGAATATTGCCAGCTTGAATGCACAGACGGGCCCGGTACTCAGTGTCTACCGGGCCAATGACACGGTCAAAACCCTACTGGAGGTCGTTAAGGGCACGCCGCCGATTCTGGACGTAACCGGGCAACACGATGTCGTCCATACACTGTGGCGCATCGATGACCCGGACGCCGTAACAGCACTGTCAGACGCCTTCGAGTCCATGAACGCAATCTATATCGCCGACGGCCATCACCGGTCCGCAGCGGCATCGCGAGTCGCGGCCAAACGTTCGCCAGAGAAGTCGTCGACGGTACCGGAGAACGCCGACTTTTTTCTCACTGTCGTGTTCCCACACGACGAGATGAATATTCTCGATTACAATCGCATCGTCAAAGATCTGAATGGCCTCTCGACTGAACTTCTCCTGGAGCGCTTGCGCGAGACATTCGATGTCAACGCCGAGGAGACTGCCGTCAAACCAGATCAGCCGGGCGACTTCGGTATGTATCTCGATGGACAGTGGTATCGACTCTCGATACACGCGGAACTTATCCCGAAGCAGGACCCGGTCGGCCGACTGGATGTGAGCCTGTTACAGGACCGTTTGCTCGCGCCTATCCTCGGTGTCGGAGATCCGCGTCTTGATGCGCGCATCACCTTTATCGGTGGCATTCGTGGTGTGGACGCGCTGCGGCAACGCGTGGATAACGGTGAAGGCGCGATCGCATTCGCACTCTATCCTACGAGTATGGAGCAGCTCATGGATGTCGCCGACGCTGAGCAACTTATGCCGCCTAAGTCCACCTGGTTCGAGCCCAAGCTCGCAGACGGCCTGCTGAGTCATGTACTGGACTGAGAACGTCAAGGAGTCGAATGAATGAAGTTTCTACCACCGCTAAGCGGAACTCTCGCTGTCATCGCCCTGATCGGCCTTGGCAGCCCCGGCCAGGCTTTCTCACAGTCCGACTCCATTAAAGTAACACTACTCGGGACGGGCGCGCCGGCACCCGATCCCGGGCGGTTTGGGCCCGCCACACTGGTAGAGGCGGGAGCCGAAAAACTGTTGTTCGACGTCGGTCGCGGCGCGACGATTCGACTTAACCAGATCTCGCTGCCGATGCGCGAGATCACCGCGGTCTTCATCACCCACTTCCACTCGGACCACTTGAACGGCCTCGGCGATCTCTGGATGACCGGATGGCTACCGCCTAACTTCGGAAGGCGCACCGAGCCGCTACGTATCTGGGGTCCCGTGGGACTGAGCCGGATTACCGCGGGGCTGGAAGAAACCTACGCGGCGGATATCGCGATCCGGATTGTGGATGAGCAGCGCCCTGCCGAGGCCGCCCGTTTTGAGGTAACTGAGTTTTCTGCCAACGGTGTCGTCTTCGAGTCCAACGGCGTCACCGTGACCGCGTTCGAAGTTAACCACGGCGAAATCATCAAGCCGGCGTATGGGTATCGTATCGACTACGCCGGCCGGAGTGTCGTCATTTCCGGTGACACGCGATTTGATGAGAACGTGATTGCGGCAGCGGAAGGCGCCGACCTCATTATTCACGAAGTGGCAGCATTTCACGAGAGCCTCGTCGACGTGAATCCCGCGATGCAGAACATCCTGGACCACCACACGACACCGGAGCAAGCGGGTATCGTGTTCGACAGAGTCCAACCTAAGCTCGCCGTGTACAGCCATATCGTCCGGCCACCGATACCAGGCGTTCCCATCATTTCGATCGAAGAGCTACTGCGGCAAACGCACGCGCAGTACGACGGCCCGTTGGTCGCGGGCGAAGACCTGATGTCGTTTGAGGTCGGCGACGTCGTGACGGTCTCGACCGACGCGCAGCCGTGAGCGGACGTTCAGACTCAAGGCACAGACTCGTTCTAACGAGTATGATGGCATGATGAAATCGACTACGGCCTTGTTGTTGGTCCTAATGAACGTGAGCGCCGCAGTCGCGCAGTCGCCCGCAACCGGAGCGCTGCTCGTCGCGACCGACGAACTGCGGGATCCTCGCTTCTCCGAAACGGTCATATTACTGCTCCACTACGGCCCGGATGGCGCGCTCGGCGTCGCCGTCAATCGCCCAACATGGGTCGCGGCCGCAGACGCCTTCGCCGACATGCCGTTCCTGGATGAGTATACGGGTAACGTGTACATGGGCGGCCCGCTTGCGCCGGCCAATCTTGTCGCGCTCATGAGAATGACCGATATCGGCGATAACGAACTCGAGCCGATCGTCGACGATATCTACGTGAGCGCCGATCCGGAGTTATTGAGCCAGCTTCTCGGCCCGGGCGGCACGGAGCAGACGCTGCGCGTATACGCAGGGCACGCGGGCTGGGATGCAGGCCAGCTTGATCAAGAGATTGCAGCCGGAAGCTGGCAAGTCCTGCCAGCCAGCGCGGAATTTGTATTCACGAATGGCCCGCTCGAGCTTTGGGCCGAACTACGCGCCCCGCAGTCGGAACTCATGGTCTATCGTGCGGATGACCGTCCGAGACTCGCGTTGCCTTAACTCCGGACGCGGCGGTAGTGCTGCTACCGGGCTTTGGATCGAAGCTTATAGTTACCTCGCGGCTCGTCGAATTCGAGCGCGATCGAGCCGTGCTTAGCCGCATCCTCGAGGAGATCCGAGAAACTTCGGTAGCCGTAGTAACTCTCGTTAAATCCCGGGTAAACCCGCTTCACCGTCTGTTTAACGATAGAGCCCCAGAGAGGATCGTACTCCGCCTCTAACGAGCTTACGGTCGCCGCGATACGCTCGAACGCCTCCTGCTGCTTCGCCGTCTGACCCTTCTTCCGCTTCGGTGGAGTTCGCTTCGACTCCCTGGCAAGGTCATCGTAAAAAATAAATTCATCGCAGTTATTCGCCAGCAGATCGGACGTCGAACTACGCACGCCGCAGCCGACTACGCGTTTATCGTTCTCCTTGAGTTTCGACGCCAACGGCGAGAAATCACTGTCGCCTGTCAGTAGTGCAAACGTATCGATGTGCGTCTTGGAATAACAGAGATCGATTGCGTCAACGACCATGCGGATGTCCGCGCTGTTTTTACCGCTGACCGACGACTGCGGTATATCCACCATCTCGAAACCGTTCGCGTGAAACTCCTTCATATAGCTCGTGTATCGAGTCCAATCGCAGTAAGCACGCTTAAAGACGATACGGCCTCTCTCGAGTAACCGCTTGAGCACGAGATCCACTTGAAAGCGGCCATGTTTGCTGTCGCGAGCGCCGAGGGCGAGATTCTCGAAATCCACGAACACGGCAAGCGTGATTTCGGAGCGGGTGATCGGATCTGAGTTCATCGGAGATGTCGACTCTTGTTAAGGCTGCGATACTGCCATGGTGAGGGATAGCGGTTTCCGCCGCAAGGCCGTTAGCGGAGCGTAGTGGTACGATTCCAGAAGTTCATCGACAGGACCGGACACTCTCTTAAGATGCACATAGTCATCATTTCCCTCGCCTTCTTATTGCTGATATTAGGCCCCGGACTCTGGGTGAAATCCGTGATGGCCCGCTACAGCTACCCGGCAGATCGATATGCGAAAAGTGGCGGCGATGTGGCCCGCGAACTATTGAATTATCTGGGCTTAGAGCATGTCGGAACGGAGACGACCGAGAGCGGTGACCACTACGACCCACTGAAAAAAGTCGTGCGACTCTCGCCTGCCAATTTCGACGGACACTCGCTGACGGCGATCGCCGTCTCCGCACACGAAGTCGGCCACGCGCTACAGGACGCCAAAGGATTCAAGCCGTTGCAATGGCGAACTCGCCTCGTTCGGTGGGTCGGGCCGTTCGAGAAGCTGGGCGCGGGGATGCTGATGGTAGCGCCATTTACACTCGCGCTCACACGAGTTCCTGTTATCGGGTTACTAACGTTCGCCGGCGGCATGCTCAGCCTGGGCTCTGGCGCGGCGATACATTTTCTAACACTACCGACAGAATTCGACGCGAGTTTCGGCCGCGCACTACCGCTGCTCGATAGGCAGCGTCTGCTTAAGCCCGGCGATAAAATCAAGGCGCGGAGACTACTGACGGCCGCCGCACTGACCTATGTAGCGGGATCCCTGACGAGCTTGCTCAACATCGCCCGCTGGTGGGCGATCCTGAGACGCTGAGACTCAGTTATCGGGGATAATCAGTGCACGCCGCTGCTGCGTCACCACTCTGACCGTGAGCGGCATGCCGGGACGCAGGGCGCCATCATCGTTGCGGATATGGGCACGCACGGCAAACGCTCGCGTCACCGGATCGACGCGGGAATTTACGGTCCGGACTTCGCCTTCGAATATCCTATCGCCCCAGCTCGCGCTATTCACGAAGATGACCACACCGGGCTGCATGACCCGTAGAAAAGTCTCCGGTACCGTAAAATCCAGCTTGATCAGAGAGATGTCATCAAGAGTCGTAATCGCCGTCGCCGGTGTCACGAGCATTCCGGGACTGACATCGCGAATACCCACAAGCCCCGTGAACGGCGCCTGGATCAACCGATCTGTAAGACGGGCCAACACGGTGTCCAGTCTCGCCGCCGACGCAGCCGTCCGGGCGCGTGCGATCTCGAGTTCGGATTCGGCCGACAAACCTTGGTCCGAGAGGTTCTCGAAGCGCCGCTGTTGGCTCTCGGCATCCTCGAGATTGGCTCGAGCCTCGGCGAGCAGCGCTTCCTCCTCTTCGTTCGTGAGTTCGATCAGGACCGTGCCGACCTGAACGTACTCGCCGTCCGCAAAATTTACTCGGCGCACCGTATCGGTGACGTTGGCGGTCAGAACGAGGGATTCGTTGGCCTGCGCAGTTCCGAGCGTCTCGACGACATCGTATAGGTTGTCGATACGCGCGGGTTCAGTGACGACAAGAATAGCGGCAGCCGCCCCGCGACCGCCCATGCCGAATCCCGTGACGCTACCGGCGCGCCCGCCCGTGGCGCTCGAGCCCATGCCGCCACTACTTTCATACCAGACGCCAACGGCACCGACCGCGACTAAGGAAATTCCAAGAATAACTATGTTTTTCATTAAGTTATGCAAAGATCGCCGACGAATAACAGGGCCTCATTATGCCTCACGACGATTCGCGACTAACGGCAACGTTATACTGGCCGTCTGGAAATTTCTTTAGCTGCCGATCGCCTTGCGCTCCCATCGTGCTGTTGGGACAAACGGATCGTCGTGCGGGTTCCACGGCAGCGATCAAGCGCAGCTCGCAGGTAAACGGTGACGAGACGGTACCCAGGTCATTACAATGCCGCTGGCTCAGTACAGTGCCGAGCCGGTACGACGGGATGGGCAACAGAAACGGATTGGCCTAAATGACGAGACGATCACGCACACGGCAGCAACAGAACCCGGCAGCTCCGGATGAGACGCCGGCACCCGCAATTTTCGTATTTCCAGGCGTAGTCGCCTGCTTTTTTCTGTCGGGATTTGCGGCCCTCCTCTATCAGACTGCCTGGATGCGGCAATTCTCGTTGGTATTCGGTACCAGCGAGCTAGCCGTCGCCACGGTACTGGCCGCGTATATGGGTGGCCTGGCCGCCGGCGCCGCGATCGCGGGACGCTACATCGGTCGTGTGCGGCGACCAATCCTCGTCTACGGCGTACTGGAAGCAGGTATCGCACTCTCCGCGCTCGCCGTACCGCTATTGCTAGCGGGCGCACGAGCAGCCTATACGTTCGCCCTGGGTGACCAACCCGCACCGCCCGATGCAGCAACGATCGGTCAGCCCGTATTTTATCTTGTTGTGGCGTTCGTCGTCCTGGCTTTACCGACCGGCTTCATGGGAGCGACGCTGCCGTTACTGACTCGGCATGCCGTCACAAATGACCGACAGCTCGGACCACGCGTCGCGCTGCTTTACGCGATGAATACGGCAGGCGCGGTGTTCGGCACGGTGATCGCCGGCTTCGTGCTGTTGCCTGCTTTGGGCCTGAGCGGCACGGTCTGGATAGGGGTAGGAGTCAACGCCGCTGTCTTCGCGCTTGCTGCATTGTTAGCAACGCGAGCGCCGTCTTTCGCCGCGACCGACCCGTCAGCCGCTGCCGCGGATACTCGTCCCGTCATCGGTTTCGTCGGCGCCTGCATTGCGCCATTAGTGGCAAGTGGACGACCCGCCGCCGAGCGCCTGAGCATGGTTTTCCGGACGCAACCCGGTTGGATACTGCCGCTGATTCTCGTCTCCGGAGCCAACGCGTTCCTCTACGAGGTTTTGTGGACCCGGATGCTGACTCACGTGATGGGCGGCAGTATCTACGCTTTCGCCACGATGCTCGCGGCTTTCCTGACCGGCATCGCGCTCGGCGGTGGCCTGGCGGGCAAGTTCGCCGCGAACAAGGAACGGGCTGCATTGGCGTTTGCCGGCACGCAAGTCGCGATCGCGGTGCTGTCGATGGGCGTTTACGCCTGGATGGGACCGCTCATTCCCGACGAGCTGACGACCCGCGTGCTTGCTATCTACGCGGTCAGTGTGATGCTACCGGCGACCGTCTTCATCGGCGCGACTTTTCCGCTCGCGGTACGCATTCTCGCCCGAGACGAGCACGAGGCGAGCACGGGAACGGCGCGGATCTACACATGGAACACGGTCGGCGCGATTATAGGCGCGATCCTCGCTGGCTTCTTCCTGATTCCGGGTCTCGGTTTCGAAGGATCGATTCGGCTCGCGGTCGCCGTGAATCTCACCCTCGCGGTATGGACTGTCGCGTTCGTCGTGCCGCCGAAGCGTCTGTACACAGGCGTAGCCGTTACCAGTCTGCTGCTGATGCTGGTGATCTATCACCCAAGCCGCCCTCAGGCGATCGTTTCCAGCACGGGTTTCCAGCTGAACTACGCCACCGAACCTGACGAACTCTTCTACAGCGTCGGCCGCTCGTCGACGGTGATGCTGCTGGGCGAAGGCAGCTATTACTATCTCCGAACCAATGGCCTCCCGGAGGCATCGACGCTCGCCAGAGGCGGCCCGGCGATTCAGGATCAGGAAAAGTGGCTAACTGCGTTGCCCGTCGCGGCACGACCC
>PVMK01129198.1_pt1 | contig 10045 bp, 8 predicted proteins | sample 1853481 | NCBI WGS metagenome assembly PVMK01 (sample SAMN08533507, study PRJNA380276) | Marine sediment metagenome, whole genome shotgun sequencing project.
CTCTCAAACATCCACCAAAACAGGCTCAACGCTGTCGCAAGACGACTCAACGGACGACCGAGAAAAACATTAAACTACCGAACACCAGCTGAACGATTTAACCAATGTGTTGCATCGATCGGTTGAGATCGATGCCGTCAGCAGACGGTTCGGTTTACCCAGAGCTAAATCGTGAAAATTACGTATTTAACTAGCGGTAAGTTTAATGAAACACTATAAGTGTTGGTTGCCCCCCCCTTATAACCAACTGAGACCTTTAGAGATTTGGCCTCGCTTTGCGAGGCCTTTTTTTATTTGGTGAATGTGTCCTTATGGCCGACTCCCACCGGGCACCGTCGCCACGATCTACTAGGCGTTGTGTATGGCCATCGTAGTGGGCTTCGGCGTGGACATCTGCTTCTACACTCAATCTTGGAAATCAAATATCCTGATTTGAACGGCTGGATTTGAGCAGGAAGCTGACGCTAGGCTATACACGGGCTGAACTTCCGCTGCCGACCCTAAGCTGACGTTCGCTCAGGCGGCGGCACACGCGCTGGCCTTTCAATGGATCTGTAGCCTTTACCGTTTCCAGTCTATTAGTTTTCTTTCTTATGTAAATAGTGCCGATAGATGTACGTGGAACTGGGGTAGACTGAAAGTGAAATAACTCTCGATGACGCAATCAACGCAATTAGTAAGCGTGACATAGGGAGTTACAACATTGATTAAATTTTCACAGCTGCGCGATGTCTCTGGGGCAAAGTATAGAATTTTTCAGGCTTCTTTTTTACTTGCTGCGCTATTGATAGCGTCAGGGGCTTGGGGAGCGACGGTACTGTACGACGGCGCAACCGTAACAGGTATCGATCAGGTCCAGATCAATTCTGGAACCTATAACGTGGCCTTCGAGTTTGACTCATTCGCCAATTTCAGAACCAGGTCAGATTTTCCATTTTTTGGGGACAGCGCCGCAGCATTCGCTGCCGCGAATGAAATCAATCTTATCCTGAACACTGAATTGTCTATCCCTGACTCAGTCGGGCCCAACAGCAACACACCATCTACCTGGTTTTACATCCCCTACGCGGTTGTTGGTAATGACAGCCTACAAGCTACCGCGGGAGGCTACGACGTTTTCACCCCCGATGAATGGGCGTGGGCGTGGGCGGGTTTGTCTATTGAAAATCCGCAATCGTTCGCAGTGTTTTCAGCTGTGGCTACAGCTGTCCCCGTGCCCGCCGCGATCTGGTTGTTCGGTTCTGCACTCGGGTTGCTCGGCTGGATGCGACGAAAGATTGCATAAACCATATTTCGATGGAGGTTACTTAACCCGGCCTCGTGCCGGGTTTTTCTTGCCTTGTTAATGTCCGCTTCTGGCCGTTAGTGGAAGTCGAAATCCAGCTTTTCCAGCATGTTTGAGGGTCTGCTTCACCCCTGATAGCGGCCGTTTGGATGTTACGACGGTAAAGGGCCGCTGCCGACCCAAAGCGGACAGGCGAGGCTCTAAAAGTTGTCGCATTTTGTCGCACTAACGGCAGTACGACAGCAAGGACTGTCAGCCAGCAAAAGCGCAATCTGCAGAAATCAACAGCTTGGCTGTTGCCATGTGTTGTAGAATTTGACGCAGATTTAGCCGGGCCGACTCTTATAGTTATTTCGGGGCTGCTGCGACTGGTTGACTTGTGGGTCTATTTTGTCAGCGTTAACTCACTCGATCATAAACGGCTATTTGTCCCAGTAACCCTTAGCTGACGGCCACGTTGCGCCGACGAGGCCATCAGCCCCCTGAACGGCCGCTGACGTAGCTAGCCAGTTTCGGGTACATTGCGCCTGCCGTCCAAAGTATGGGGAGAACTTCAATGACGTTTACTGCACCACGAGCAATACTTTCGTGCCTTCTTTGCCTGTTCGCCTCTCTGTTCAGTCTGGATGCAACAGCGCTTTCTGAAAAAATGAACGAGTGCCTGTTGAATGCGATCGCAGGCGCAAAAGCAGAGACTACAGTCGCCGAACTGCGCACATCATGCGAATCGGAAGCGGAAGGCCTTCCTGCCGGCGCTGTGGCAGTCGGTCCGGAAGACGGGGAGACCGCAATCCAGCAACGTTTCGAAGCGGACTGGGCGGCCGCCGAACGTAACTACGTGATCATGACGCACCGGCCGAACTACCTCTTGTACACCTATAACGACAAGGTGAACCAAGCGCCGTTCGAGCAGATTACCGGTCTGAACGACCCACTGGACGACGATGAGATGAAGTTCCAGGTCAGCTTCAAAATGCCGCTGGCCCAGCGCCTTTTCAATACCAGCACGGACCTGTACGTCGCGTACACGGCGCAGTCGTGGTGGCAGCTGTTCAACGACGACGTGTCGTCGCCTTTCCGCGAGACCAATTACGAGCCGGAGATTTTTGTACGTCACTACGGTGGTCCGGAATTACTCGGTATGAAGATTGCCGGCTGGGACCTCGGCTTCAATCACCAGTCCAACGGCCGTGGCGAGCCGCTGTCGCGCAGTTGGAACCGGATCATCGGAGCGGTGGGCTTGGACATGAACGAACTGACGGTCAGGTTAAGGGGCTGGTACCGGATTCCTGAGGACGACGAGGACGATGACAATCCGCACATGCACCGCTACTACGGCTACGGAGACGCGTTGTTCGTCTGGACGCCGAACCGCAATACGTTCACGGCGATGCTGCGCCCGGGTACCGACAAGGCCGCCTATGAACTTACCTGGAGTTTTCCATTGTCCCGTTTCATCCGGGTCTACGCGCAGTACTTCAACGGTTACGGCGAGAGCCTGATCGATTACAACGTGCGGACCGAAAGAATCGGTATCGGCTTTGCACTGAACGACTATCTGCAGAAATAGCGGAGGGCAGGCTCAGGTGCCTGCTGACCCGCAGACCGGACAGGCTTCGCGGCGGTCATCTCGTTCTGAGCGAGCGAACTGAAAACGTCTTCCGGCCATGCCAACGTCCGTATATGGCCGTTTTCTGTCTAAAGTTAGTGGCAAATTCAATGTAATCCAAAGACTGCTCCTGACGCAGAAGCGGTCGTTCGGGTGTCTTTCCTAAATGTCCGCTTTCAGTCAGCAGGTGCGCCATAAACCCCCCAATACCACTACTCGAATGCACCCGCTGCTTCATCCGGCAATTATTTGGAGAGCTGAATTCTATCGATAAGCCACGAGCAAATCTTCCGGCGATCAATATAACGGCAGAGGCGCGAGTCAAAATTCCGGTAGCTTTCCGGTTTTGAGATTAGATACAAGGTTTCCACTGGCAACGAGAGTTCCGTTGGTCTAGTTTATATACGCATTGAACCCTGCCTTCCCGCACATTGGATATCAAAGCTTGATTGTTGCGGGCGCAGCACGAACTAACAGGAGATGAGTATGCGTATAGACGTCATTATTCAGTCAGATGGCACTGCAGAACACTATGCCCGCCTGGGTCAGATGGCTGAAGAATACGGCCTTGGTGTCATATGGGTACCGAACAACTCCAACGGCCGCGATGCGTTTGTAAATTTCACTCCATTTGCGCTGCGTTCAGAAAAAATTTTGATGGGCCCAATGGCGATCAGTCCGTTCGAACTACACCCCATCAAAATGGGTGCATCGTTGCTCAGCCTGAACGAGATTTCCAATGGTCGGGCCGCGATTGTCGTGGGTGGCGGTGGCGGTGTGGCTGAAAATATAGGCCAGCTAAAAAAGACCGTGATTAAACCGATGCGTGAGTGCATTGAAATCCTCAATATGATGGCGGACGGTTGCGCCGGTGCATACGAGGGCGAGTTTTTCCCGGTGGCTTGGCTGGATACTCGCTGGGTTACCCAAGAACGCCCAATGATTTACGCCGGAGCCAATGGTCCAAACCTGGTTGCCGCAACGGCTGAATACGCTGACGGGATCATGGTCAGTGACTTTGTACCGAGTCGCATTGAATGGCTCCATGATGTTGTTGACCCCATACTTGCAGCACGAGATGTTAGCCCCTCCACTTACCCGATCAATAATTTCTGGGCGTGGCATGTAAAAGAAGATCCGGCCGAAGCGCTCCGCGAAGCACGCATAAACCTGTGTGTACGCGGAACTCTATACGATCATTACATATATGACGTGGTCGATGACGACGAAGCCAAGGTCGTCGAAGCCAATATCAGCAGTTTTGCGCGGGCATATTACAGGAAAGATCCTGAGATTCGCGGCATACCCGACGAAATCGTGAACAAGATTGTTGAGCACGGCACTTCCTCTTCTTCGCTGGATAATATTGAAGTGGAAATTGACCGGTTTAAAGCTTTTGAAACGGCGGGGCTGCATGAAATTTCGCTGTGCCTGTACGACGACCCGGCTGAATCCATCAAGATGATCGGTGAGCACGTCGTACCCGCGGTGAGCTAGCTTGAATTGATATCGGAAGGGGTACCGGGCCTAATTTCCAAAGAGCAGACGTTCCGAAACAGCACCCATAGGACCGCTATTGGCCGTTTTCAGAAGTTTATCGAAGCATAAAAAGTAGTTATCGAGGGTCTGCTTTTCCCCCAGAAGCAGCCGCCAGGCTGTTCAGGCGCTCGATTTCCGTTGTCGACCCAAAGCGGGAATTCGCGAAAATTGCAATTTAGACGCAGTATAATCGTTGAAGATGCATTTGGCGGTGCGCATTGAAGCAAATTACGAAGATCAATCACGTTGGGTTGCGCGTCCGAGATTTAGACACAGCGCGTGAGTTCTACGAAAAGCTCGGGTTTGAGTTTATCGTCGGTCCGATCGGACCAGAACCGGTTGCTGTCATGCTGCACCCGGCTGGGATCAACATCAATTTCATACTGAACGCCTCAGACGACGCATCCGACAAAAATCTTTTGATGGATGTGCCCGAGAAGCACACGGGATTTACTCACATTGCGCTAGAGATTACCGACGCAGAAGCAGTTAAGCGTCAACTGGATAGTCATGACATAGCTATCACCGAATTGGTTGAATTTGAAGGGGCAACATTCTTTTTCGTCCGTGACCCCGATGGAAATGTGATCGAATTTCACAGCCCAGCCCCTTAATAGCGATGCGGCTGCTTGTGGCCGATCTTTGCCGTTCAGATACCCCCACTCCGGTGGTCGTTCTATACTACTTCCAGCAGAATCAGTGCACCTGCCAAGGAAGGAATACAACAATTAAACGAATGTAGTTTAAGAGGGTATGCAATGAGCGTAATCGATGAATTTCTCGCAAACAACGAAGCCTATGCTGGCCAATTTGCTAAGGGGTCACTCCCCATGCCGCCCGCGAAGCAGATCGCGGCTGTCGTCTGTATGGATGCTCGACTCGAGACGGGAGCTCTGCTCGGACTCGTAGAGGGCGATGCTCATGTCATCAGAAACGCTGGCGGAGTCGTGACTGATGACGTGATCCGTTCGCTGACCATCTCACAGAGACTCTTGGGCACCCGCGAGATCATGCTTATTCATCATACCGATTGCGGGATGTTGACCTTTACGGATGCTGATCTAAAGCAGCAAATCCTGGACGAGACGGGAATAAAGCCACCGTTCGCAATGGAGGCTTTCACGGACATTGATGCAGACGTTCGTCAATCCTTAGCGCGCGTCAACGCTAGCCCGTATATTCGGCACAAAGATCAGGTTCGCGGCTTCGTTTACGAAGTGGAGTCCGGGAAACTACGCGAAGTGACATAGGCTGCGACCGGCTGCATTTGGCTGCGAGCTGTCTGTGGCAACGCTGATTTTCTGGTGATTACGCAAGAGCTGCCGTCCAACCTGGGAAAACAGAAATTCTAATCTGAGCGGCTGGAATCGAGTGCGGAACGGTCAGCCAGCGCCCTTGGGGCTGTACGGCTGGAGCCGACCCATAACGGAAATCGAACATCACGTAGAAAACTGTTACTTTTTCGCACTTATATTCTAATAAATCGATCCGGCACGTTTCAGCGAGGAGGAAGGATGAACACGCAAATGCTCCGGCCACTGGTCAGCGCCGTGGTGCTGTCACTGGCGTTCTTCGCCGTGATTATGGGCGTATCCATGACCTGTGTCATGTTCAATGCCCGGTGGTCACCAGACCTGGTGTGGTTTCCGCTGCCGATAATCACCCTGCTGGTGGGATCCATCTATTGGGCCGAGAAACGCTGGCACATAGGCCTGTCCCACCCGGTCGATGTGCCGTGGGGACGGGTGTATGCCATCGGCATCGCCTTGACCGTGTTCGGCGTATGTGTCGCCGCCACCCAGGGCGTATTTACCGGCAAGATACGCGCCACCGAAGTGTATGGCGGCGAGGTCAGCCCGTTGTTTCAGATGACGTATGCCTTCGTCATGTCGGTGTTCGCCGCCATCCTGGCCGAAGCCACCTTCCGCGGCATCATGCAGACCCGGATGCACACGGTGCTGAGTCTCTGGCCTACGGTGGTAACCGTCGCCGTCATCAACCTACTTGCTCACCGCTGGGGACCGGAACTGGTGCAGAACTGGTTCGGCACATTCATCATCCTGGCCGCCTGGACCTACCTGCGCTGGCTGTCCCGATCCCTCTGGCCGCCCCTGATCGTGCACAGCTTGTGCAATCTCATATTCGCCATCGCCGTGTGGTTCGGCGGGCCCATTGTGTATGCCGAACTCTCTGGTGGAACTATTGCTCTCATCGTAGTCGTGGGACTGGCCGCGCTGGTGGTCACGATCTTCCTGGCAAGAGACCTGCACCAAGCCCAGCCAACCGGCGCCGCGGCGTAAAGCTGCATGACTGAGAAGAGACTCGAAGTATAGGGAAGCCCGGCTGATGTCGGATTTTTCAAAGCAGACGTAGGGAGTTCGTACCAGAATGGTTGTTACTGTGTCTCAAATCATTGTCCTGATAACGGGGATCGCCGTCTGCATGTTCGCTGCATGGGGGATCTATGCGCCACAAAAACTTGTGCGGTGGATGAAGGGAATGATGAACGCGGAGTGGATAATATATTTCGCAGTTATCGTAAGACTGCTGTTGGGAGTTGCCTTAATCATTGTTGCGCCAGGTTCCGGGTTTCCATTGGTCTTTCTGATACTGGGGTGGGTTGCCATTGTCGCCGGGGTGGCCATAGCGTTCATGGGTAGAAAACGATTGCGCAGATTCGTTAACTGGTGGTTCGAGCGATTTTCTCCCCCAGGTATCCGCCTGTGGTTGCTGTTCGCAATGGCATTCGGCGGGTTTTTGATCTACGGGGTTTCGTAGGGCACCGCCTGGAATTATTGGATGCGTGAATAGAAGTGGACCCCATTGATTGGACAGCGTGGCAGCCGAAAGCGGACGTTAAGGTCTTAAAAAGCGACTCTCCGTTGAATGGCAAATTGTCGGTTTGGACGGCGAATAAGTCCGGACAATGTGACCACTGATAGGACAGTAAATTAGGAAAGACATCATCGCTTCACATAACCAGCCGGTTATCTGCTGACCGCGGGATCAGTCATGGTTATGCTGCACTCGGGAAATGGGTGCGTATACCTTCGAACTAAGGGATTAGTTATGAAATTGGGCAACTCTGTTTCGAGAGTGGCGGGCATCTTCGTCATACTTTCTCTGACCGCTTGTGGTGGTGGAGGCGGCGGTGATGGAGGTGATGACGGCGGTAGTGGCGGTAGCGGTGGCAGCAGAAACAGCGATACCGGTTTTGGCAGCATAACCGTCAATGAACCGGTGCACAATGGCGGCACTTACGAGACGCCGGTGCCCACGATTCGGCTCGAAGGCTCTGCATTTGTTTCACCGGACGATGCAGACTGCGTGGTGTCGTTCCCGATTCAACTCAGTTTGAGCTGGCACAACGAATCGACCGATCAGACTGGAAACGGCGCCATACGTTCAGAATGCACTTTCATTCCGGTTTTCGGCACTGTGCCCACCACGATCTGGGCGATCCCAGAAGACATCATTGATCTGCAAATGGGTGCCAACCGAATTCGTGTCACGGCCAGCGATAGCGGCGGGAACCGGGGCACCGCGGTAATCACTGTCGAACGGATCGACGACGTCGTGGCGCCAACGATCGTCAGCCGTTCCCCCACGGCCGGGCAAAGCGATGTGCCGATCAATCGCAACGTCCGGGTGACCTTCAGCGAGGAAATCCTGTTCAGCAGCCTGACCGCCGAACGCTTTCGTCTGGAAGGTTCGTCGGGCACTATCGTAGATGGTTTCCGCAGCTACGACAGCATTAATAACAGTTGGACACTTGATCCGAACATCAATTTGCTTTACTCAACGACGTATACCGTCACAATAGGCGGAGGTGTCGAGGATCGCTGGGGTGGCAACACGCTGGGCGGCGATGTCAGTTGGTCATTCACGACGGCGGTCAACCCGGACATAACGGCACCGCAGGTGACGCGCGTCAATCCCGAACCGGGCACGTCATGTGCAGCACCAGGAGCCGGCATCCTCGCGCAGTTCGACGAACCACTTGACTCGAACAGTGTCAACGACATGACGTTCATGTTGGACGACGCCGTCAACAACCCAGTTTCCGGCAGCGTGACCTATAACGGCAGCACGGCGGAGTTTTCACCCGACTTGCCCCTGACGCCGGATACCGAATTCCAGGCCACGCTGACCACCGGAATTGTCGATACGGCTGCCAATCCACTGAGCATGCCATTCAGCTGGGCATTCACGACGGCACCTGGAGTCAGTGTCGGCGCGTGGAGTGCGACCGCGACACTGAACGCGCCATTGGAACGCCGTTCCCACAGTGCGATCTGGACTGGCACCGAGATGATTATCTGGGGCGGCCGGGCTTGGGATCCGAGTATCGGCAGCTTCACCGACACAAAATCCGGTGGCCGCTATAACCCCGTCACCGATGCCTGGACCGTGACGAATACTATCGGTGCAGCGTCTCCCCGAACGGATCACTCAGCCATCTGGACCGGCAACGAGATGATCATCTGGGGCGGTTTGCTCGGTTCGGGCGGCCGTTACTCCCCCGGAACCGACTCGTGGCAAGCGATGAGCGAAATGGGCGCACCCAGCGGGCGTCGCAATCACATCGCTATTTGGACCGGCAGCGAGATGATTATCTGGGGCGGCCAATCTGCCGGCGATGCACCACTCGACAGTGGCGGCCGCTATGACCCGAACACCGATACCTGGACCGCGATGTCCAGCGTCAGTGCTCCATCGCCGCGGTTCAGGGCTGCGGCCGTATGGACCGGCACGGAACTGATTGTCTGGGGTGGCATCGATGCAATTGCCGCCGGGCAAATACTGAACGACGGTGCGCGCTACAACCCGGCGAGTGACACCTGGATACTGCTGCCGACAACCGATGCGCCCCCTGGTGCGTTCAGCAAGGTTAGTGCCATCTGGACCGGCACGGAAATGATTGCGTGGAACGGCGGACAGTTTCCGTCCGTAGACGGTAATGGCTTTGCGATTGATGAACCGACACTGCGCTTCTATGACCCGGCGCTGGACACCTGGCGAGTCACGACCAGCGCTTGCGAGCCGTATATTCCGAACGGCCATCACGCAGTCTGGACCGGGGGCCGCATATTCGTCTGGGGTGCCGGCCAAGGGTATTTTTTCGAGCCTGTCGATCAGAACTGGCAGGCCATCGCGACGGGGAACGCTCCTCCGGCACAGAGCGAGGATGCATCCGTCTGGGCCGGTGATCGTTTCATCCTGTGGGGCGGACAGTCTCCGACTGGGCTTAGCGATAGCGGTTTTGTCTTTCAGGAATAGATAAAGCTAAAACCCCGTGACGCTGATGCTAAATACGCCATGGCTTGCGGTCCGCAATTGAACCCGTCTGTCGCAGGTTTGTTTGCACCTCAATGTCCGTTAATGGCCGAGGCTGTGTGAAAACGCAAAATTGATCGCTGGAGATCGCTTCTAAGCCGGGCGAATTTTCAGTTGAGGTCAGTTGCTGACTAACAGGAGGCTATCAGCTCGTAGGTCAGTCAATAGCGTCTCACGTTGTGTTTGAAGGCGACTCTTGGGGTGAGATTGCTTTGGAGTTTTCACACAGCCTCGGCCATTAACGGACATTGAGGTGCAAACAAACCTGCGACAGA
>PVMK01130891.1_pt1 | contig 10044 bp, 10 predicted proteins | sample 1853481 | NCBI WGS metagenome assembly PVMK01 (sample SAMN08533507, study PRJNA380276) | Marine sediment metagenome, whole genome shotgun sequencing project.
GTTTTATGATTTTCTCTGCGATCTTTGCGATCTCTGCGGTGAAATAGTACTCACATTGTAGAGCACAGGATAAGCTATGCCGAGGCGCGCAAGATTACCAGGATTTTTTTACTTAGTACACTATATCCGGTCCATCCTGCCTGTTAGGGCGAAGCTTTTTAGCGAAGACTGATTGATCCTGTCAGAAAAATAAATAGGAGAAAGCCATGAAAGCAATCAAAGCAATAAGGGCAAAATTTAAAGTTAATGATTTATGGGAAAGCCCTGCTTTACATATTTTACTAAAACGTGAAGATAATGTAATTGTCGCAAGATGTCTTGATCTCACTGTGGCTTCCCATGGTAATGACGAGAGGGACGCAATAAACTCGCTCACTGAAGCAGTAAAAGAGACTATTATAAGCGCCCTTGAAAACGACATAATTAACGCAATATATGACCCGGCCCATGGTAGATACTGGCGAATGTTTAATTTTGTCTTATGCACTCAACGACCTCATTAATAAATTTAATTTACCGGGAGACATTTTTGAGCAAAGATAACCATGCGCAATTTTTTTCTATTTTTATCCTGAAAATCCTGTCTATCCTGTCTAAAAAATGGAAATTCCCATACTTTAAAATTACCCCACAAAATAGAATAAGAATTAATTCGAAAAAAGGCTCTTGTGATAAAATGAAATTCGAAAAAAGCATCTTATGCATCGGGGCGGGATATGTCGGTGGGCCTACCATGGCCATGATTGCCTATAAATGCCCGCAGCTTAAAGTCACTGTCGTTGACATTAATCCGGATCGGATTAATGCCTGGAATTCAGACAATCTTCCAATTTACGAACCCGGCCTGGATGAAGTCGTAGCCACGGCACGCACGCGCAACCTGTTTTTCAGCACGAATATTGAAAAGGGTATCAGAGAATCAGACATTATTTTTGTCAGTGTTAACACACCGACTAAAACCTTCGGGGAAGGGGCCGGTATGGCCTCGGATCTGCAGTATTGGGAAAAGACGGCCCGGCAGATACTCGACAATGCGGAATCATCAAAAATAATCGTCGAAAAAAGTACCCTGCCGGTACGAACTGCACAGGCCATGGAACGAATTCTCACTTCCAAAAACAATCATTTTCGCTTTGATGTCGTATCCAATCCCGAGTTTTTGGCGGAAGGCACGGCGATCAGGGATCTGGAAAATCCGAACCGTATTCTCATCGGATCCCGTGAAACAGATACGGGTCGTGAAGCCCGAAATGAAATTGTTAAGATTTACCGCAACTGGGTCTCGAAGGAAAGGATCATCACCTCGAATATCTGGAGCAGTGAGCTGTCCAAGCTGGTCGCCAATGCCTTTTTGGCCCAGAGAATATCCTCCATCAACTCGATTTCCGCTCTTTGTGAAAAGACAGGGGCCGATGTTGCCGAAGTTTCTAATGCCGTGGGGTTAGACTCTCGTATAGGAAATAAATTTTTGAATGCCAGTGTCGGTTTTGGCGGCTCCTGTTTTAAGAAAGATATTCTCAACCTGGTTTATCTTTGCAGCCACTACGGGCTAGAAGAAGTCTCCAGTTACTGGGGAAGCGTGGTCAGGATAAATGATTACCAGAAGCAGCGGTTCGTCCTGACCATGCTGGAAGCCATGTTCAATACCCTGGCCGGCAAAAGAATATGCCTGTTCGGTTTCGCGTTCAAAGCCGACACCGGCGATACCAGGGAATCTCCGGCCATTTTTATTACTAAAAAATTATTGGACGAAAAAGCCGTGGTAAATATCACGGATCCCAAGGCGCTTGTTAATGCGGGAACAGATCTGGCCGACCACGATGGAGACGTTTCTTTTGTCGAAGAACCCTACAAAGCAGCTGCCGGCTGTGATGCCATCGCTGTGGTGACCGAATGGGATATCTATCGAAAACTCGATTATAAGAAAATTTTCGATTCCATGCGCAAACCCGCTTTTATTTTCGACGGCCGCAATATCCTCGATCACAAGACCCTATACGAAATTGGCTTCAACGTATACCCGATCGGTAAACCCAAGCTGACTCATTTCACCAAAACCAACTAGTTTCGAGGAGCTTTAATAAGGCGGTCGTTCAGCCTGCCTTTTCACTGGGTGGGAGGGATAAATTGTGGTCCTGCCCCGCAGTGCCCCGTTAAATACCTGCCCGGTTAAACTTCGAAAGAACGAGCTGTGCGAATTTATCGGGGTTTCATGGAAATGGAGCTCCGCGCGTTTAACCGGGGCGGGTTCGAAAAATCGTACTGGGATTGAAAATTGGCGAATTTTCAGCCTGTTGGACTTATTAAAATACCTCATTAGCTGGGAGAGAAAGAGACTTAGAGGTTGAGATGAAAATACAGAAAATTCTCAAACAATCTGAAGACAAATCACTGGAATTTAAAAAAGAGATTCCAAAAAACAGACAGAATTTATTAAAAACAGTGGTTGGTTTTGCAAATGGTGCCGGCGGTAATATTTATGTGGGCGTAAATGATGACCGCACTGTAACAGGCATAAAGGAAGAGCCTTTTGATCTGGAAGAAAAATTAGCGAGCATTATATATGATTCAATTTCACCCATCCCCAATGTCTTTTTTCAAACAGTCTCCTTTGAAGACAGGGTAATCTTTATCATCAGAATTTTACCAGGGGCTAACAAGCCTTATTATTTGAAAAAACTCGGCCCTGAGGACGGTATTTTTGTAAGAATAGGTTCAACGAACAGAAAGGCGGATTCTCAGGTTGCGACTGAGTTGAGGAGACAGGCTAGAAATATCAGCCTTGACCAGGAGATTGACCTGTCCTTTGACTGTGATATTTTAGACATGCGGCTGCTTGAAAAGTTTATTAAATTGCGTGGGTTGAAGACCAAGCCAAGCCTTGAATATTTTGTGAAAATCAAGGCTGCGCAACGTTATGATCATACTTGTCATCCAACTATTGGCGGGGTACTTTTATTTTGTTCCACCCTACCGGATGAATATTCCTGTGCAAAGTTCAGAGTTTCCCGCTTCAAGGCTGAAAACAGAGCCGAGCTAATAAACTCAAATACTATTAATGATGGTTTATTAGCGATGCCGGAGAAAATCATGGATTTTGTTAAACTTTACATGGAAAGGAAGATAGAAATATCTGCCTTGCGAAGAAAGGAGGACTATGACATCCCTCTGCCTGCTATTCGGGAGGGGATTTTAAACGCAATCTGCCATAGAGATTACTCCATTACCGGGGCTGACAATAAGCTTGACATTTTTTCAGACAGGATTGAAATCACAAGCCCCGGCACGCTTCCTTTAGGAATAACTCTTCAGGATTTGGGAGAGGGGATCTCCGAAGTCAGAAACAGGTTTATCGTAAAGATATTCCGTGAGACAGGATATGTTGAGCAGTTAGGGACAGGCATAATGAGGATAAAGGAAACATGCAGAACAAACGCGCTGCCAGAGCCAAGATTCGAAGAAATGGGTAATTTTTTCAAGGTAACTATCTTCAGAACTCGTTTGACCCTATCTCCTGATCTTGAGGATACCTATGAGCTAATCAAACAGGGGGCTCCTTTAGGTAGCAGGAAAATAGCAGAGAAACTGAATATCCATCAGAATACAGCCCTGAAGAGACTCAGACAGCTTGAAAAAAAAGGGTTGATTTATAAACAGGGAAGCGGGCCGCGTGTGAGATATTCTGTTTGATGTGGGATAGTGTGAGAAAGTGAAATAGATGTGAGATAGAGCCGCAGATTACACAAATTACGCAGAAAGAATATGAAAATACCCAAACCGGATAAACCGGAAAGAATAGCCACAAAGGCACCAAGACACAAAAACAAATGTTTATTATAATTAAACTTCGTGTCTTGGAGTCTTGGTGGCAAAGATATTTTGTTAGATAAATCCTTCACAAACATGATGTGATTTCAATAAATAGATACTAATCAACCAGTAAACTATTCAACGGGGTCTGCGGGAAAGGTCGGCACCCAAAATTTTATGATCCGGAAACACATAGATCTTATCCTGTCAAATCGCACGGTAATAAGACTCTCATTCTGCCTTATTCGCTTAATGACCTTATTGACAAGTTTGATCTGCCGGGAGACCTTTTTGAACCAAAAAACTCCGTGCTGTAATATAGAGCAATATTAGAAAATCGAGGATGGTTCTATCTTCGGCCATTTTGTTGGGTTTCGCTGATAGCACAAAAATGGCTGGCAAGTAGGTTGGTCTGCCGGAGAAACCCAACAAAAGAGATATAGATGCTCAACCCAACCTACGAATAAGCCGTAGCCGACTTGAATTCACGGTTTCCGGATGAAACCGTGAAAAAATCCAATTCATCCTGTTGATCCTGTTTTATCCTGAATATCCTGTCTAAAAATTGGAAATTCCTATACTTTGAACTTACAAGAAATCCTGGCTGACATTCACACGCTTGAAGAAGACTTACTGGCTTTTGAGCGAAAGTACGGTATTCGCTCAGAAATTTTCTATGCTGCCTACGTTAAGGGTGAAGAACCAGAGGATGACAGTTGGGTGTTGGACTTTGGTGAATGGGCCAGCATATATCGTACCTGGCTTGTTATACAAGCTGAATATCGTAATGAAATCCAACGCCGACAAGCTGGTGCTCCCGGTCTGGCGGGATTGATTCACGTTTCTCCATGAACAATCCACTTCACATTGATAAATTGTACAGAACGTACCACTTTAATATTTATATGTACAAATCAATGAGGTGTTACTATGAGAAACTCATTACTAAAAAATTAAAATTAGCGAGGCTCGATCTAAACTGACGCAGCTGGACAAGCTGCTAAAGCCCGGTGAATCCTTACAAATCAATAAAAGAGATAAAGCTCTACGCTCGCATTGAGTTAATCGGAGAAATGGATGTATATGACAGGGTTTTGAACGCTATTGAGAGACTGCCGGAAACAAAAGGGAAATTGCGTGCAGTCGCTCAGAACTATAAATCTAAATTGTACGGAAACCTAAGCTGAGCGATTGTCGAGGTTGCTGCAGATACAAGGAAGATGTCGTTTCGCTATAGGGACCTATGCGTGATGGCATCTGACGCCGTAGATGCGGTGAGATCGGCAATCCCGAAGGGTTTCATATTTAAAAAACATAATCGATAGAATTCACTAATATATACCATAGGCAATTTTCAGGATTTGCAACGAACGACAGACATAGATCAACGGACACCCTGATTGAGTTGTTTGCCTCGATCACGGGTACGCATGTAAAATTGAGAAGGCGGAGCTGTAAGCAGGGCCCGCGGCCGCAAGCTCCTTGTTGACATAGCATCCTTGACAATATCAGTGAACTTAAGGTAAAATCACAGCAAGGGAAAGATGGTGTGGCGTTCTCATCCCATTAAAATATCAGGAGAATCGCAATGGAAAAAATTCAAACCAGTGAGGTGATCGTAAGAATCCCGCCTTCTGTTGCTGCTGACATCGGAAATGACGAAATCATAGATTTGCTGCTTACTAAGGCGCTTGGGAAAAAGGATTTATATAAAAGCAAAGTCAAGATGTTTGAGTCAAAATATGGGACAAATTATTCTTCCTTCAAGAAAAAATCAGAACAGGGGAATGAAAACTTTCAGCAATGGGATGATTTGCTAATATGGGAGGGATTTTTGCTCGCGTACCGGGAATGGAATCGGAAGTATAGGGACCTCAAGCGTTGTACGAAATAATTTCTGTTCTTAGACAATCAGCCATTGTTCATGATTTTGACGTCCTTGAACTTATTGATGAGGATTCTGTCAAACTCATCAAGATAAAGGCGGTTCTCGAGAAAAACTGGCTCTTATACATTACGGAGCTGCATACTAAGGATTACCAGAAATACTCATACCATTGCCAGAAAAATGATGGGGAATCAACGGACACCCTGATTGAGTTGTTTGCCTCGATCACGGGTACGCATGTAAAATTGAGAAGGCGGAGCTGTAAGCAGGGCCCGCGGCCGCAAGCTCCTTGTTGACATAACATCCTTGACAATAACAGTGAACTTACGGTAAAGTTGACTGTAATGGGAAAGATGGTGTAACGTTCCCATCCCATTAAAATAACAGGAGAATCACAATGGAAAAAATTCAAACCAGTGAGGTAATCTTAAGAATACCGCCTTCTGTTGCTGCTGACATCGGAAATAGCGAAATCATAGATTTACTGCTTGGTAAGGCACTTGGGAAAAAGGATTTATATAAAAGCAAAATTAAGATGTTTGAGTCAAAATACGGGACAAATTATTCTTCCTTCAAGAAAAAATCAGAACAGGGGAATGAAAACTTTCAGCAATGGGATGATTTGCTAATATGGGAGGGATTTTTGCTCGCGTACCGGGAATGGAATCGGAAGTATAGGGACCTCAAGCGTTGTACGAAATAATTTCTGTTCTTAGACAATCAGCCATTGTTCATGATTTTGACGTCCTTGAACTTATTGATGAGGATTCTGTCAAACTCATCAAGATAAAGGCGGTTCTCGAGAAAAACTGGCTCTTATACATTACGGAGCTGCATACTAAGGTTTATCGTAAGGTTTTTGGAAGTGGAAGTTTTCAGCTCATATGCCTCTTGAATCTTCAGAACATAGCTATCCAAACCATCTAAATTTATCCCGCCTGTCGAAGCGAAGCGTAGATCCCGAGCATCGGGGCCCAAAGAAATGCTTGGCCGATGAAATATTTACCCCGCTGCCCTGTTAAACGCGAAGCCTGTTTATTCGGGGTTATATTTTAGCAGAAAGAAGCGTAGTGAATTTACCTGGGGTGGCTAATCAAAAAAATGCAATCAAATTTATTCACTACTCAAGCTTTGGGTCGTGGCCCATTTTATCTGCAATAATTTAACGAAGTGATTTAATAAGGCGGTCGTTCAGCCCGCCCTTTCGCTGGGTGGGAGGGATAAATTAAGGGAAAATGATATGGAAACAGCAATTATTGAAAAAGATTTATTGAAGCCAATCGGCAACCCCATAACTGAAGCAAGGGGTTTCTTGAAAGGCAAACGATTTACAACCCAAAAGTACCTCGAAATGAAAATGACAGAGAAGGAATTAGAATCGTGAGGGAAAAATATGTTTTGGATTTCTTCTGGATAAGATAAAACTATGCCCTGTGAGCTATCTGAACACTCCTATTGTAAACTATTTACTAAAGGACTATTTGACGATTCAACCGGCTTTGGGGAAGTTTTCAAATTGCAAAATAGAAAGGATTGGTGCTCAAGAAATTTTAGCAACAGAAATTTCCTTCGAACCGAATTCATTTATGACGACAATAAGTATTCCAGAACCGGATTGGGCTGTTAATACCGGTCACATGTAGGTTTTTTGTTAGCATTTTTGAGAGGTTCACCAAACACCTCATGATCCGGCTTTCGGCTCGGAGAGGACGTCAGCCTAAAATTTACCCTGCCCGCCCTGCGTGCCCCGTTAAATACCTGCCCGGTTAAACTTCGAAAGAACGAGCTATGGGAATTTATCGGGGTTTCATGGAAATGGAGCTCCGCGTATTTAGCCAGGGTAGGTTCGGAAAATCGTACTGGGATTGAAAATTGGCGAATTTTCAGCCTGTTGGACTTATTAAATTACCTCGGCTTTAACGAAAGAAAAATCAAGAGCAGACCCCTTGTTTTATCGGGTGATTTTTCCTCTGATACATGGTAAAAGAGACAAAATGACGGAGGAATGAAATATGTATACCATTACAGTATCAGATTCACTGGCGAAGGAAATTGATAAGGTTGCCCATGAGTTTGGCTTTACAGAAAAGCAATTCGTTGAGGATATTCTTAAGGAAAAAGTATTAGAATACAAAAAGCGGCTTTTTGTTAAGAGTGCCGCAGATATCAAGCGAAAGCTGGCATTAAAGGATCTTACAGAAGACGAAATTATTGCAGAATTTGAGCGGTTTCGCCATTCACAAAGCGGGTCACCTGTCGCATGAAACTCGTCGTGGATGCTAATATCTTTATCTCGGCGTTAATAGGCGGTAAAGCTGCGGAACTTTTGTTTAACCCGAAATTCGATCTTATCACGACGGAGCGCACAACATGGGAAGTAAAGAAATACCTTCCGCAATTGGCTGAGTATACTAAAGACACCTCCGCTCACCTCTTTAATTTGTTTGAGCTAATCCCGGTAAGGGCTTGTCAATCTAGGGAATATGAATCGTCATTATCGACGGCTCAACTTCTTATAGGTGATCGGGATCCGTGCGATGTGGATATCCTCGCACTGACCCTGGAAACCGGAGTTCCACTGTGGAGCAATGACGCTGATTTTGAAAAAATTGACGAAATTATCTTATTCAAAACAGAAGACATCATGGAACTCGTTAGGTTCCTCAATGCTGATAAATAAAAATTGTGAGCCAAATACGGCATACCCGCAAAAAAATACCCATTCGCATGCCCTTCTGCCCTGTGGAATGCCTGCACAATGAAAGGCGTAGCCTATTTCATCGGGGTGGAACCTATTCCTCTGGGGTAGCTCCAGTAGGTGGTGCTGGGGATTGTCCCGTTAAATTTTGCAAAAAAGCGTAGCGAATTCAAATAGGGGCCTGCCCCGCTGTGCTCCGTTAAATATTTCATGGAAATGGAGCTCCGCGTATTAACCGGGGTAGGTTCGGCAAATCGTACTGGAATTGAAAATTGGCGAGTTTTCAGCCTGTTGGACTTATTAAATTAACTAAAAAAGAATCTATTTTAGGAGCATTTAACGCAGAAGGCATAGGGCAGAGGGGATTGGCGATTGACTATTGATTTCGGAAATTGTACCGAACTTGTAGCGGAACAAAAATGGGTTTAAAAAGGTTTAATGAAAATCATCAATTTTCTCCACCCCAAGCACTACCCATCATCCCTTATCCAGATTCTAATTACATTCGAATAAAGGTCAAATTTCGAGTCACTGGAAATGATTCTCATATGCAGTTCATCCATATTCCTTCATTTCTTCAATTGGGTCATCAAAAGTGGACATATCTATGTCACAATTAAAGAAACCAATAGGCCTTACCTGATGTTCTTTTTTTTCAAACGGTGCAAACTGAAGAACAGGCTTGCCGTTTTTAGCAATAACTATTTTCTCACCATCCAGGAACCTTGCAATTAATTTTGAAAAATTTGTTTTAGCTTCATGAATATTTATAATCATATTAACCTCCGACAATACGACTAAGTCTATATGACTAAACTTAACACTATGTTCATATTATAAGGCTGTCAACAAAATTCTTTTTAGACAGGATTCACCCGGCTTCGCTTAGTAAGCTAAGCTATGCCGAGGCGCGCAAGATTACCAGGATTTTTTTTTACTTAGTACACTAAATCCGGTCCATCCCGCCTGCCAGGGCGAAGCTTTTTAGCGAAGCCTGGTTGATCCTGTCAGAAAAATAAATAGGAGAAAGTCATGAAAGCAATCAAAGCAATAAGGGCAAAATTTAAAGTTAATGATTTATGGGAAAGCCCCCCTCTGCACATCTTGCTCACACGGGAAGATGATGTAATTGTCGCAAGATGTCTTGATCTCACTGTGGCTTCCCATGGTAATGACGAGAGGGACGCAATAAACTCGCTCACTGAAGCAGTAAAAGAGACTATTATAAGCGCCCTTGAAAACGACATAATTAACGCAATATATGACCCGGCCCATGGTAGATACTGGCGAATGTTTAATTTTGTCTTATGCACTCAACGACCTCATTAATAAATTTAATTTACCGGGAGACATTTTTGAGCAAAGATAACCATGCGCAATTTTTTTCTATTTTTATCCTGAAAATCCGGTCTATCCTGTCTAAAAAATGGAAATTCCCATACTTTAAAATTACCCCACAAAATAGAATAAGAATTAATTCGAAAAAAGGCTCTTGTGATAAAATGAAATTCGAAAAAAGCATCTTATGCATCGGGGCGGGATATGTCGGTGGGCCTACCATGGCCATGATTGCCTATAAATGCCCGCAGCTTAAAGTCACTGTCGTTGACATTAATCCGGATCGGATTAATGCCTGGAATTCAGACAA
>PVMK01126836.1_pt1 | contig 10043 bp, 8 predicted proteins | sample 1853481 | NCBI WGS metagenome assembly PVMK01 (sample SAMN08533507, study PRJNA380276) | Marine sediment metagenome, whole genome shotgun sequencing project.
CGCGGAGCGCGACCAGCGCATCGCGCCCGATCGCGACGAGAAACAGCTGACTTCCTGGAACTCACTCGCAATCCGGGGATTGTCAATCGCGGGTCGGGTATTGGGTCGTGAAGATTTCATCGATGCGGCCACGAGCGCGATCGATTTTCTGCGCAACCAGCTGATTCTTGATGGGCGACTGTACGCCAGCTTTAAAGATGATCGGGCTCGGTTTCCCGCTTACCTTGATGATCACGCGTTTCTTGTTGACGCAATTATCGAAAATCTGCAGGCGCGCTGGAATACGGAAAACCTGTCCTTCGCGGTGCAGATCGCCGATCTCATGTTGGACTATTTTGAAGATTCGGAGAAAGGCGGCTTCTACTTCACGGCCAGCGATCATGAGTCACTGATGCACCGGCCCAAGCCAATCGCCGATGAGGCGATGCCATCCGGCAATGGCGTGGCGGTGTTTGCGTTACAACGGCTTGGACATTTTCTCGGCGAGGATCGCTATATCGCCGCAGCTGAGCGCGGTTTGCGAAATGCATGGCAAGGTATTGACGAGTATCCACACGGCCATGTCACGTTGCTGAATGCGCTCGAGGAATATCTGAATCCGCCTGAAATTATTGTTATCCGGGGTAAGACCGATGACATCGCTCGTTGGCACGATTTGGCGACGAAAATCTATGCACCCACACGACTGGCGTTCGCCATCGACGAGAATGTACAGGATTTGCCAGGCCTGCTGGCCGAGCGAAAAGCGATAGCAGGTAAAACTGTCGCCTATCGCTGCATCGGCACGCACTGCGAATTACCCATCACCAGTTTGGATGCGCTCAACGAAATATTGTCCTAATTCAATAGGCCGTCAACGACTTCCCGGTGACAGGCACGACAGCCTCTGAGTTGGCACCCATAAATTCGATCGGCACAGACTCCAGCCACATGCCTGCATTTTTCAGGACGGCGAAATGCAAGTGTGGTCCACTGGAGAATCCCGTATTGCCTGAATCGGCAATGTATTCACCGCGCTGAACACTATCGCCTGGCTTAACGCGAATCGAATTCCAGTTTAGGTGCGCGTACAAGGCGTAAGTGCCGTCGTCGTGTAAGATTTTGACAATGTTGGCAAGAGGTGCGTCTTTAACCAAGTCGAGGCCACCTTGGAAATTTTTGCTCGCAACATCAAACACGATGCCTCCACGAGCGGCAAATATGTCGGTACCAATGGGCAATCCCAGATCAACCGCGAAGTAGCTGTCGCGTGTTGCATGCGTGGCAACATAGGGGAAGGCTTGTGTTACCCGATAATTGTTTGAAATAGCAAACGGCACTCGGTACGGCTCAGTCGGTCGGTGCTGCGCGTCCGGGTCTCCCGTGAGAAACTGAGTTGTGTATTCGAGCGACGGCGCGGCACCGTTTTGAAGAAATTCAAGTTGCAGCAACTGCGTATCGCTTCGAGGCGGCAATACCCACCTCAATTCCTGATCCGGGTCCGGGAAAGTCCAGGCCGCGTATGCTGGTTATAACAACAAAAACTTCGATCGGGACATAGTAGTCGTTGCGCGCTAACAGCTCGACGCTGTTCCCGACAAAACTGTGATTAACGCTGACTTGTGCGTCCGGCGCTCCCTTTGTCCAGCCCGCGAACTTCTACGGTTTTCTCGTCCTCGGGCGGGCGATCCGAGTAGATCCATTCGCCGTTATCGCCGCGATACTTGTAAAGCGATTGGCTTTCGGCCGTTTGGCCCACCCACGTAATAAGGGCCAGCACGACGACATACGCCGGCAGCTGCCAGGCTACGAAGCGGTCAGGAACCAATCGATTGGCGCTGCCAACCATTCTTTGTCCGCCTGATTTCATACGCGGGCCAATACTGGTTATCCAGCTTCAATGTAATGACCTCGACAGCGCCATTCCAGGTTACGGTTTTGAGGCGAACTGAGGCCTGATCCTCTTTGCCAGCGACAGCTTCAACGAAAGCCTGCAAATTCGGCGTCGGTATTGTGTCGACTGCGACGACGCGACGCCCGGCCCACAGGCCGTATCTCGTTGCTGGAGACCCGTAGCTGAAAAATGCGACGTAGACGCCATCAGGCGCAATGCCTCGTTGCGCCGCCATCGCCCTATGCGGATTCTGTAGTAGCGCTCCCGCCCAGGACACGGCTCTGTCGATGCCGCCACCGTCGAGTACCGTCGTCTCAATCCGGATGTCTTTGGCACCGCCATTTCGCCAAATCGTGACTGTAACTTCTGGTTTTTGAACGGCTTTTTCGATACCCCTGAAAGAGGTTACAACGTTGCCATCCACCGCTAGCACGAAATCACCATTTTTGAGCACTTTCGATGCGGCCGTCCCTGCGACCAGCCGCGTGATGCTCAAGGCGCGGCGGTAGACGGGGTTATTATCCTCGAGCCTCGCCAGCCACTCTTCGTCGAGGCCACGGTTACGCGCGGCGAATAGCGGCGCATAAACGAATTCGGCCTCGAGCGAATAGTAAGGTCGACCTTCACGAACAATGTCGACGAATTCCTTGACGAGATCGGCGCCGATCCCCACGGTTGAATTGTGCGGATTCACCGCCCGATTGCACCGCGAAGCTCGACCACAGCGCCGCTACACGACCACGTTTGTCGACCAGTACACCGTCAACGTCCATCGGCGCGTTTACGAGATCAATGCCCTCGATATTTGAATCTCGGAATCGCAGTGTTCGAGACAATGGCAATATTAGCGGCTCGACCTCGGACACAGTGCTCTCCTGGTGCACGAGCTGGTGATCTCCCTTTATGCCGACCACCCAGACTTTGTCCCCCGCGTTCAGCGGAGCGGTATTAAACGTTGCTTCGCGTACTGGCGTGTCGCCGATCGTCTTTGGATCGTAAGAAATGATGGCCAGGTTGTGCAACGGATGCAGCTGTTCTACTTTGGCATCGACTTCCAGGGATCCGGCAAAAGTGACGGTGACATCGCCAATCGCGACCGGCACCGTGTTGCGATCGACAAGAACGTAGCCGCGCTCTTTGTCAACGATGAGTCCTGTGCCGTAATAGTGCCGATCGGCCACACCGGACACGGTGTAAGGCAAATCAAAGGTCACAACGACCAACGATGGTGAGATCGCTTTCAGACGTGGGTCGTCATAATCCTTCAGGTCCGTGCGACCGATTTCGGGCGGCTCTCGGTCCGGCCCCGGCCCGAGTTCCTGACACGGCCAGACGCCAGTACGATCGTTGCGCGAGCAGCGACGCACCGGAAACCAGACGCGGTCCATCTCGAATGCGCGTACAGACGAATTCTGCGGACTATCCATGGTGATAAACCGTGCCAGTGATCGCGATCCGTCTGCGAGCTGATCGAGCGCGTTCGCGAAGTCGTCGATATTCTCGATTGGCTTGCCACCGAACTCGGTAATAACAGCACCGCGTGGTATAGCTGACTTCGACAGCAGGTATCCAGGATTGGAAACATAGACACCACTCACCGCCCGATTGTAATGCCGCGCTTGCTGGTACGACAGGTTATTGACGGTTGCATCTCCAAACTCGAGAAACTCATCGGGTGTAATTGCGTGTAGGTCTGTGACAGCAATAAAAGCAGTGACTGATTGCCCACCGCGTTCAACCTCTACCTCGATGTCGGCGTTGACGCTATCGTCGAGAATTGCGGCCAGCGGAATGAATTCAGTGATCAGTTCACCATTGATACGCAATAAAATGTCACCGGGTTCCAGATGGCCGGCGGCCGGCGATTCCGGAATTACCTGTTGAACCGTCAACATGCCGGTGTGATCAGGAAATTCGGACCTTACAATTCGCTCCGACTCGTCGTTTAGGCCGAGTCGTTTCAGCTCGTCGTACGCTTTAAATTCGAACATTGTTTGCAAGGTGCCACGGGTCACGGGCAGTTCTTGTTGCAGCAGGGCTAGCGCTCGAGCAACTCGATCGAGTGGAAGAAAAAAACTGCTCGCTGCAGAATTTTTAGCGGCGGCATTGAGTGCCACGACTTCACCGTCGATATTGACAACCGGTGAACCGGACGAACCGCCTGAGGTACCCGATGCAGCCTGCAGGTAAAAGGTATTGAAATCGTTGTATTTGCCGCGACCGTAGTCGGGCGCTTTCCGATCCAGCCTGGCAATAGTCCCGGCGAGAATCGACAATTGCTCGCCCGCATCATTGCCGATGACTCGAATCTCGCGCCCGATTCCTGCGCCGGTCGGCACTAGCGGTAATTCGGCAGGTTCAATGTAATGCAACTCAGCCGGATCATAGCGATAGAATCCGAAATCGTGCACAGGATCGCGATAAACAGGTATCAACCGGACTTCTTCATTGTTGCGAAACACGGCCTCAGCGACGACCGGCCCCGGTGTCACAACGTGCCGATTGGTCAGGATTAGTCCGCGTTTTGCATCAACGACAAAACCGGTCGCCTGGCTCGACGAATTCCACTCCGTATCAAAAGCGCGCGTGCTGTCGACGCGAATCGATACAACGCCCGAAGAAATCCGTTCGAGCGTTTCTGTCCAGGCCGTATCTTCCGCAGCCGGCGAGGCCGTCGCCAGGCCTATTCCTGCCAGCGCAGCGATTATTGATCCGTATCTCATATATGTCCTGCTGAATAATCCAGTTACCGATGTATCTGGACTGGGACCGAGCAAATCGGTTCCCTATTTGACCAGATAAATACGCTCTCTCGCAGCCACATCAGGTCACATCGCTAGAGCGGACCTGCGACGGGGCGTTGCTCATCGACCGAAGTAAAGCGCAGCGCAGCGAGCCATTTCGATGAGAAATATGCCGTCTGCGGGCCCGCTTAGTCTTTGGGCCTGTAGACGAGGTCGAGTTGCCTGGCCGCCTTGACATCGTCGAGTCGGCGGACCGGCAGAGAATACGGTGCCTCTTTGAAACTGGTGCCACTTAAGGCCTCTTTTCGCGATGTCGGCCATCGCAGCGACGAAGTTGTCGAGAGTTTCCTTGCTCTCGGTTTCGGTCGGTTCGATCAACAGGCATTCCGGCACGAGCAATGGGAAATAGGTCGTCGGTGCATGGAAATTGCGATCGAGTAATGCTTTGGCGATATCCACTGCAGTGAGACCGAGCGTCCGGGCGTCATTCTTGAGCGTCACAATGAACTCATGGCTGGCGCGCCGATCTGGAAACGCAAGTTCGAAACCGGCGTCGCGCAGCTTCACTTGCAGATAATTGGCGTTTAGCGTCGCGTATTCTGCGAGACGTCGCATGCCATCGCGACCGACCATGCGCATGTAAACGTAAGCGCGCAGCAATACGCCCGAATTCCCCATGAATGCCGACAAGCGGCCGATGCTCTGCGGAAACTCGGCTTCAGCAGCCCAGCCATAGCTCGTCTTGCCCTTATCTTCTTTGGCTACAACCACGGGAATCGGCATGAACGGCAACAAGCGCTTGCCGACACCGATGGCACCCGATCCCGGGCCGCCACCGCCGTGCGGTGTCGAAAAGGTCTTGTGCAGATTCATGTGAATGACATCGAAGCCCATGTCGCCCGGCCTGACCTTGCCGCAAATCGCGTTGAGGTTTGCGCCATCGTAGTAGAGCAAGCCACCGGCTTCGTGCACGATCCTGGCGACTTCGACAATCCGGCGCTCGAAAATGCCAAGTGTCGACGGATTGGTCAGCATGATGCCGGCGGTTTGCGGTCCAACAATCGCTTTGAGCGCATCGATGTCGATGTCACCGTCACTGCCCGTGCGCAGTTCGCGCACAACGCAGCCACACATCGTTGCAGTCGCCGGATTGGTGCCGTGCGCCGCGTCAGGAACGATAATCTCATTGCGCTCCAGGTCACCACGCGCCTTGTGATACGCCCGAATCATTGCGACGCCTGCGAGCTCACCTTGCGCTCCCGCCATCGGCGTCAGTGACACGCCCTGCATACCCGTTAACGCTTTCAGCATCTCCTGCAATTCGTACATGCAAGTCAGATAACCCTGGCCGTGACCGACCGGGCCGAGCGGATGCCGCCCGGCAAATCCCGGCAGTAGTGCCAATGCGTTGCACGCGCGCGGATTGTATTTCATCGTGCACGAGCCCAACGGATAGAACTGCGTATCGATCGAGAAATTCAATTGTGATAGGCGAGTAAAATGCCGCACGGTCTGCAATTCTGACGCCTCAGGCAAGAGCGGTTTGTCTTTGCGCAAGAAAGATTCTGGAATAGCCAGATCGCCGGAGACGCCTGGCGACTGCGCAAAAGCGCGCCGGCCAGTCCGGGATTTTTCAAAAATCAAGGGTTCCATGCGCTTTCCGGTTAATCCTCGTTCGAGTTGATGCCGAGCGCGCGCAGCGCCGCATCGTAATTGGGTTCGGTTGAAATGTCTTCGATATGCTCCTGGTGCACCACCGTATTGTTCTCGTCGAGAACAACAATTGCTCTTGCAAACATGCCCGCAAGCGGCCCGTCGACGATTTGCACGCCATAGTTTTCACCGAAGCCCTCATGCCGTATCGCCGACAGACCATTGACTTCACTTAAGTCGTGTTGCTCCTGGAATCGCTGAAATGCAAACGGCAGATCGTAGGACACGTTCAGGACAACAACGTCATCGACTTGCTCCGTGCGCCGATGGAATTCGAGCACTGACTTCGCACAGACTTCAGTGTCGATACTGACAATGATATTCATGACCTTGCGCTTGCCACTCCAGTTCGCCAGCGTGGCGCCCTGCAGTCGCGTATTGACGAGTGAGACGTCCGGCGCACGACTGCCAATTGCAGGTAATTCGCCGTAAGTTCGATATGTCGCGCTTTCGTATTTTACGATTGCCATGTATTCAGGCGCTGCGCCTGCCTCCTTCAGTCAGTATGTTGCCGAGCGCGGCGACATACGCATCAATGTCGGCCTCAGTCTTGGTCTCCGTGGCGCAGACCAGTAGTGTGTTGCCAAGATCCGGGCAGACTGCTCCGAGATCGAAACCGCCGAGTATGTCCTGTTCAGCTAATGCGTCGAGCACGGAGGCAACCGGCAGATCGAGGCGCAACGCCGTTTCATGAAAATGCGGCCCGTCGAACAGCCGCTCGACACCGTCGAGCGCTGTCAGTTTGTTAACGAGCTGGACTGTGTTTTGATGCGAGCGACTGGCGATTTGCTGCAGCCCCTCAAATCCGAGCAAAGACATATAAATAGTGGCCGCGGTAACCATAAGACCCTGGTTGGTGCAGATATTCGAGGTCGCTTTGGAGCGGCGAATGTGTTGCTCGCGCGCTTGCAGGGTCAGCGTAAAACCGCGCTTGTTGTCGAGGTCGGTGGTGCGACCAACAATTCGTCCGGGCATCTGCCGCATATATTTCTGTTTACAAGTCATGAAACCGAAATAGGGTCCACCCGACGACAATGGCACGCCAAGCGGCTGGCCTTCGCCGCAGGCAATATCTGCACCGTCTTCACCCCAGTCACCGGGCGCTTTAAGCAACGCGAGCGAGATCGGATTTACGACCGCAATAACGAGCGCACCGTGCGCGTGCGCCCAGTCGGTCAGGCGATCGATGTCCTCCAGCGTGCCGAAAAATGAAGGCTGCTGGATGACGACCGCGACCGGATCCTCGGGTGCCGCCAGCGCTTCCATTGCATTGCCGGTCGCAATGTCCATTGGCAGGCGTTCGAACGAAATGTTTTGGCTGCTCGCGATAGCCACCGCAACCTGTTCGTAAATCGGGTTGACGCCAGGTGCCAGCAGGATACGACCTGATTTCGCTTTACGATTGCTGCGAACGGCCATTAGCACCGCCTCGGCCAGTCCTGATGCCCCGTCGTACAAAGACGCGTTGCTGACGTCGAGACCGGTCAGCTCCGTAATCATCGTCTGGTACTCGTAAATCGTCTGCAGCGTGCCCTGGCTCGCCTCAGCCTGGTACGGCGTGTACGCACTGTAGTACTCGCCACGCGTCGCGATGTCCCAGACGGCAGTCGGAATATGATGTTCGTAGGCACCAGCACCGATAAAACAGGATGGATTGCCATCCCTGGCAGCGCGTTGATGCATCAATCTCGTGATCTCCATTTCCGTAAGAGCATCTGGTATGCCCTCAAGCGATTCAATCAGCAACTCGTTTGGAATCTCATCGAACAACTCATCGAGACTGGAGGCGCCGATTGCGGCGAGCATCTCCCGGGTATCGTCTTCCGTGTGCGGTATGAACGGCATGGTCTTTCTCAGTCGCCTTCTTCATCGAGCAGGCTTTGATAATCGTCCGGCGTCAAGAGTTCGCCGTTGTCGAATTCTCCGCTCAATTTCAATTTGATAATCCAGCCATCACCGTACGGGTCGGCATTGATCTTTTCGGGATCGTCGCCGAGCGCCTCGTTGACTCCGACCACAGTACCGGAAATCGGCGCAAACACGTCCGACGCAGCCTTGACCGACTCCACGACAGCCATGTCACCACCAACGTCGAGTTCTCGCCCGACCTCTGGTAATTCCACATACACCAGGTCACCCAAAGCCGACTGCGCGTGGTCGGTGATTCCGATTGTCACGCCGCCATCGTCTTCGCGACGCAACCATTCATGCTCGCGCGTGTACATCAAGTCTCCAGGCAATTCATTCATCGCTCACTCTCCCCATCTGATCTTAAAACTCACAGTTCAATCTGTATTTGTCCATTGCGGACAAACGGCGTCCGCACAACTCGCACGTTCAGTAACTTGCCACGCACGTCAACTTGCGCGCGTTCGTAGTCGCCGGCCGGCGCCCGCGCAAGCCCGATCGAGCGGCCAATCGTTGGCGAAAACCCACCACTTGTAATTTCGCCGTCGCCGATACCGTCCACGACGACACGCTGATGATTACGCAACACGCCTTTGTCTTCGAGTAGCAAACCGATAAATCGTTGCCGCTCAGAGTCTGCCTTTTTCGCCTCGAGTGCCGCGCGGCCGGTAAATTCGCGATCGGCAGATCCCAGGCAATGGTCCAGCCGAGTCCGGCCTCAAGCGGCGAAATTGATTCATCCATGTCCGTGCCGTAGAGATTCATTGCGGCTTCGAGGCGCAGGGTGTCTCTTGCGCCGAGTCCGCACGGCGCCACGCCCGCTGCCAGCAATTGATCCCAGATCGCAGCTGCCTTCGACGCCGGCATCACAATCTCCCATCCGTCCTCGCCCGTATAACCGGTCCTTGCCACGAACAGGTCGCCAGCCTCCATTGCTGTAAACAGCTTAAGTGCGAGGGTCTGTTCGCGCCACTCGTCATCGATGCACGATGCTGCCAGCTCGCGAGCATTCGGCCCTGCACAGCGATCATCGCGAGCCCCACACATTCGCTCACATCAACATCGAACGATTCTGCCGATCGCCGGATCCACGCCAGGTCTTTTTCCCGGGTCGCCGCGTTCACGACGAGGCGAAACCAGGACTCGCTCATGAAATAGACGATCAGGTCATCGATTACGCCACCCGTCTCGTTCAGCATTGCCGCATACAGCGCTTTGCCCGGCTCCTGGAGCTTTGCGACATCGTTCGCCAACAGATGGCGCAGGAAATCGCGAACATTGTCGCCTCGCAAGTCGACGATGGTCATATGCGAGACATCAAATGCGCCCGCATTGTTGCGTACCGAGTGATGTTCTTCTTTTTGCGAACCGTAGTGCAACGGCATTTCCCAGCCGCCGAAATCGACCATGCGGGCGCCCGTCTCTACGTGCTTGTCGTACAGCGGTGTTCTCGATCCCATGTCTCAGTGTTCCTTTTGACCAACGAAAAAGGCGACCGACCTCTCAGTCTGTCGCCCCTCTGTCCTTCAAAACCTGAGAGATCAATGGCTTAACAACCACATACCCCTTCGGTGGGCCGCTATTCCGGCCTCTCTCCAGAGCCAATCAGCGAGCACAGTCCTTCTGCCTGAGCGTTTCCGAGCGAGTTGCGCCTTCGGCGCCCCGATGCACGAATGATAATTCGGGGACTCTTCTGCGAGCGCTATTGATTGGTGCGCGCAATCATAGCCAATGCGAGTGCTGGTTGCCAGCCAACCAGCCGCAAGTGACAATGCACAAATCTCGAGATTGGAAGCTTGGTATGA
>PVMK01178826.1_pt1 | contig 10043 bp, 12 predicted proteins | sample 1853481 | NCBI WGS metagenome assembly PVMK01 (sample SAMN08533507, study PRJNA380276) | Marine sediment metagenome, whole genome shotgun sequencing project.
TTAGAGAATCTGGCCCAGTTGTTGTTCGGGGCAACCCCCCGCATGATACCCGACCCCTTCGGTAGCAGCACGGTCAGTATCGGCCCTGTCTCCACCAGCGTTTTGAGGATCTTCTGCTTTGCGTTTTCCATCCTGATCATCGCCGCGTTACAGATCTTCCTCAACAGGAGCAGGATGGGCGTGGCCATTCGGGCCACAAGTCAGAACCGTTTCGCAGCCCAACTCATGGGGATTGATATCAACCTGGTGTACCTCCTGACCTTTGCGCTGGGCACTGCCCTGTCAGGCATTGGAGGCGTACTGTACGGCACCCTTTTTGCGGTCTATCCTCTTATGGGCGGCATGCCCACCCTAAAAGCCTTTGTGGTTACCATTCTCGGCGGAATGGGCAACATCCGGGGCGCCATCTTCGGCGCCTTTATTCTCGGTGTTGCCGAGGCCCTGGGCGGTAACTATATTGCCATGGAATATAAGGACGCCATCGGGTTTTCTATTATCATACTCGTGCTGCTCATCCGGCCTACCGGTCTTTTTGGTGAAAAGGAGGGGGCATGAACGAGAGAACCAAAAAATGGCTATGCCGCATCATCGTATTAGCGGTACTCATCTTTCTGCCCCAGATAATCAAAGACCGCTATTTTATGCACATTGTAGTGATTGCGGGCATCTTTATGATCCTCTGTATGAGCTGGAACTTGCTGGCAGGATATGCCGGGCTCCTTAATCTGGGGCACGCCGCATTTTATGGCATCGGGGCATATACAAGCGCGCTTCTCGCAATGAAGCTGGGCGTCTCGCCCTGGTTCGGGCTGTTTGCAGGGGGATTGGTTGCGGCCTTCTTCGGATTTCTCTTAGGGTTCCCTTCTTTGAGACTCTCAGGTCCTTATCTTGCCATTACGACCATAGGTTTTGCTGAGATACTGCGCCTCGTGGCCGTCAACTGGGTGGGGTTAACACGGGGATCGCTGGGCCTCAGCGGCATACCGCTCCTTACCCCTATCAGATTGGGAGATTGGTCCTTTAAATTCTACCTGGAAAAGGACTACTATTATGTTGTTCTGGCCGCTGTCCTTCTCACCTTTTTTTGTATGCGCCGGCTTACCGGATCCAAATTCGGGGTAAGTTTGCAGGCCTTGCGCGACGACGAGCCAGGGGCCCAGAGTATCGGCATCAAAACCACTGGTTACAAGCTGTCTGTCTTCACGGTAAGCGCCTTTTTCGCGGGGTTCGCAGGCGCACTGTTCGCCCATTTCGTCCGCCTCGTAAGCCCGGAGACCATGGCCCTGCATACAACCTTCGATATCCTGACCATGACCATGATAGGAGGCTTGGGTACCATTGCAGGTCCTATCCTGGGGGCGGTGACGCTCACCTTCTTTTCTGAGTGGCTGCGCTATCTTGAAGAACTGATCAAACTGGATATCCGGCTTGTCGTTTACGGTTTTATGTTGATCCTCACCATTTTGTTCATGCGCGAGGGGTTGGCTGGGGTTCTGTGGCGGCTGATAGAACATTCAGGGGCGGCCGTTCGATCTTGAAAGGAGAAGATAAGACATGAAGGAGATCCTTCGCACAGAAAAGCTGACAAAGAACTTTGGCGGGCTTTGTGCGGTCAAGGGCGTGAGCTTCAGCATCAATGAGGGCAATATCATGGGGCTGATCGGCCCCAACGGGGCCGGGAAGACAACACTGATCAATCTCATTTCAGGGGCATTTCCTCCCAGTTCCGGCAGGATCGTTTTTGCCGGCAGGGACATCTCACGATGCAAGGCCCACACCGCCAATAATATGGGCATCGCCCGGACGTTCCAGATCGTGCGCATCTTTTCCAAGCTCACTGCCCTGGAAAATATCTTAGCCGGTCTTGTAGACCGGCGCAGAAATGGACCGTGGAAGTTGATCGGGGAAGCCATGTTCAGCAGATCCTTCGCGTTGATCGATAATGAGGAGGCCTGCAGAGAGGCGGACAGGCTTCTCGATTTTGTCGGTATCAGGCAGTATCGGGGCGAGCAGGCAGGGAGCTTGCCCTATGCCCTGGCCAAGCGTCTGGAAATTGCCCGGGCCATGGCAACGCGGCCCAAACTCCTCCTCCTGGACGAGCCCAGCTCCGGTCTCAATCCGGCTGAACTGGTCGACCAAATCAAACTCATCAAGCAGATCAACCAGCAGGGGATAACCATCCTCATCATAGAACATGTGATGAAAGTCATTATGGACATCTCCCACCGACTCATTGTGCTTAACTACGGAGAAAAAATCGCCGAAGGCGACCCCCGGGAAGTGTATACTGATCCAGAAGTGGTTGAGGCATATTTAGGAGATGATACCGATGCTGCGCATTGAAAACCTGGAAGTGGCTTACGGCAAAGCCGTGGCTCTTCGTGATGTCTCTATGCAGGTAAATGAGGGCGAGATAGTGGCCCTGCTTGGATCCAATGGGGCGGGCAAATCGACCCTGCTCAAGACCATTTCCGGCGTTATCCGTCCGCGAAGCGGACAAATTCTGTGGAACGACCAGGAGATTCATATCCTGCCATCCCACAAAATCGTTGGACTGGGGATCATCCAGGTCCCTGAAGGAAGGGCGGTTTTCCCGGAACTCACAGTGGCCGAAAACCTGCGCATGGGTTCATTCACCCGCAGAGACGACAACGCGGTCATCAGTGATATGGGGCTGGTCTTCGACCTTTTTCCTCGCCTGAAGGAACGCCGCAAACAGAATGCGGGTACCCTGTCTGGTGGCGAGGCCCAAATGCTTGCAGTCGCTCGCGGCCTGCTCTCAGCACCCAGGCTTCTCATGCTGGACGAGCCGAGCCTGGGAATCGCCCCGGTCATCAGGGACAACATCTTCAAGGTGATAAACCGGGTTTTTGAGGAGCGGGGCATAACTATACTCCTTGTCGAGCAGAACGCGAAGCTGGCTTTGAACATGTCTTCGCGAGGATATATTCTGGAGAACGGGAAGGTATCCTTAGAAGGAAAAGGATCGGAATTGATCGATAACGATTATGTCAAGAGGGCATATTTAGGATATTAATGAGATTATGAACAAGCATCCCTTTAAAATCGACAGGACGGGTCTCATCGGCTTCACCCAAAACCTGATTCAGACGCCGAGCCTGAGCATGCAGGAAGAAGATGCCGCAAGCTGGTGGCAAGAAAGATGCGAGAGATCGGTTTTGATGAGGTTGCCATTGATCCCATCTATAATGTAACCGGGCACGTTTATGGTGATGATCCTGAGCCGGAGCTGATCTTTAACGGTCATATAGACCATGTCCCTCCCGGAGAAATGCCGGAGCCTTATTCCGGGAAAATAGCAGACGGTTCAAAATACGGGGTCAAGGGCCAGGTGATCGAGGGCCGGGGCGCCTGTGATATGAAAGGCGCGGTGGCGTCTATGATCTATGCGGCAAAGGCCCTGAAAGAAAGCGGGGCTATCACTCAAGAAGACCTTTGTGATGACCGCTGTTGTGCGCGAAGAGATGGCCAAAGGCGAAGGGATTCTCAGACTGCTTGAGCACGGTGGCCTAAAGGGAAAGATGGCCGTCAGCGGCGAAGCAACCCGTCTTCAAACCCATCTCGGTCACAGGGGAAAGCTTGAATTTACCCTGCGTGTCAAGGGGAGGACCGCGCACGCCAGCAACCCCACTCGCGGCATCAATGCGGTTTACAAGATGTGCGATTTCATTCAGGACATGCGTGAGCATTATAAGTTGCCTTCTCACCCATGCTCGGGGACTGCACCTTTACTGTCATTGATATTGTTTCCGGTCCGGAAGGTTAGGCCCATTACCCGGACTGGTGCGAAATATAGCTGTTTTCCACCTGTCTGAGCACTTCGGTGAAAATCTCAATATTCTTGTACACCTCTTCCGTATCAGCTTCGACCTTGGCATCATTGCCGTTAAAAAAAAGGAGGCCCCCCACAAAAAGAGCTATCAAGACAATATTTGCGACTAATTTTCCCTTAAACATCAACATATCCTCCTCCTTATCATTTAGCGCCTTTCTATTTCCCGCCGGCCGGTTTACCGGCTGTTTCCACTCGAAGTGTTCAATTCTCAGCACAGATTACGAGAGATCTAATTAATTTGGTCGGCAATGGCAACAAAAAAATGCTTGTCAAGCCTATTTAGTGCCTGAACGAAAACCCCTGTTCAGGCAAAATCCGAATATCGAAAACCGAAATCCGAAACAAATCCGAATATCAAATGATTCAATGTTTCAAACTTAACACTTCGGAAATACTATGTTTTTGTAATTAGGACATTTGTGTTTTGATCATTGTTTAGTATTTCGTGCTTCGGATTTCGAATTTCTTGACCGAAAAAACAGGGTTTTCGGTCAAGCACTATTTAGCCTTTAACCACTCCTGGGGATTCAGGCTTTTCCCAGCCCTTCTGATCTCAAAGTAGAGCCTTGCTCCCCCTGAAGTTCTCTTCCCCCCTATCTGCCCGAGCACGTCTCCCTCTTCTACCACATCCCCTTCTATTTTATTTCTTTTGGAGAGATGTGCTGACACAGTGAAAAAACGTGAGCCGTGATTTATAATAACAAGCTCACCGTAGCCTTTAAGTTTTCCTGAAAAAGCGACAACTCCTGAGAAAACGACCTTCACATCTGAACCCGGAACCCCTTCAATGACAATCCCCTTATATGCTCCCGGTCTTGCAGATCCAGGTATCTTTTTATATCCAATCACCCTCCCTTTAAAGGGGTAAGCGAGTTTACCCCTAAAATCTTTAAAATGAAAAGATCGATCTATGTCATTATTATCTTTTTTCTCAATATTTATCAGAGTTTGTTTCAGACTTTCTGCTGCTGCCTGCAATTCCACGACTGCCGTTTCATAGAATTCCTTTTCATTGTGGATTTTCATTAAACGAAGAACTTTTTTCTTGAGCTCTTCTTTTAATAACATCAGGCGAGCCTTCTTTTCACTGCTAATATTTCTAATCTCAGCCAGCTTTGCCTCTGTCCTCGAAATCTCATCCTGGTGATCATGCGCTTCCTTTGCCGATCTGATCAGGGCCATCCTGTCCTCTTCCATGACGGCCCTGAGATATTTCACCCTCCGCCAGAACTGGGCGATATCCGTTACATTGACCAAAGTCCTGATATAGCCCTTTCTCGTGTGTTTATACAATTTAACTAATTTACTCGAAACTTTGATCTCAATATCTTGTGATGACTGCTTCAAGGTTGATAACTTCCGCCTAAGCACACCAACGTTAGCTTCTGCACGATGTAACTTCTTGCTTAATTCATTCACTGCACCTCTCTTTTTTGCGACCTCCTGCTCTAAACTGGCCAATTGGTCCAGCAGATCCTTCTCCTGTGAGTCGATTTTCTTCAGTTTTTGCTTTTCGCTTGAGAGTTTACGCTCGATTTTCTCGATCTGCCTTTGATTCCTATCAGACGCTTGTGCTGCATCGGCATGAGTAAATCTCAATAAAATACCAAGGTTTATTATAAGACCCGATAAAATCAGGCATCTTGCCAATGAAAAAAAGGCTTTTTTCTTCATACTGCAAAAAAACGGCCTATGGCGATAAAACTGCCTATCACCCCTAAGACCGCACCTAATATAAGGATTAAAACCAGATATCCGGCGGGCAGGAAGACAAAATCAAGAGGGGTAAGGCCTAAAAGGGAGACACCCTTTGTAGGGAGAATGAGATAACCTGAGAAGAGCATCAAGACAGCTAAGACTCCGCCTGATATACCCTGAATCGTTCCTTCTATTAGAAATGGTGTTTTGACAAACCAGTCTGTGGCGCCTACCAATTTAAGTATTTCGATCTCATCTTTACGTGAATAGATAGTTAACTTAATGGTGTTGGTGACTATAAAGACGACACATAAGCATAAAAGGCCCCCTATTATAAAACCGATTAGCCTGACTACGTTCAGGAAGCCCTCAAGCTTATTTAGCCATTCATTACTATATTGCACCTCTTCCACACCATCTAATTTCTCCAGCTCTCCCTTTATTTTTTCAGGTTCAACTCCTTGAGGTCCTTTACTCTCAAAAACGACTTCATATGATGCAGGGAGCGGGTTACGCACTAAACGATTTAAGAACCCTGCATCTTCCCCTAAAGCAGCTCTCAAATCTTTCAAAGCTTCTTCTTTGGATATAAATCGCTTGATTTCGGCCTCAGGGAGACCCCGGATAAAGGAATAAACCTTGTCTCTCCTGTACTCACTAATTCCATCCTTAAGGTAAATTGACATGGAGAGGGCGGTTCCCCATCGCTGGAGCCAGTTGTTAAGGTTGCCGAAAAGCAACAAGAACGCACCCAAAATCAACAGAGACGCAACTATAGTGCCCAGGCTCAGGATATGAACGCTCAGATTTTTCCTGATATTCATATAGGCCTGTCTTACGAAATAGGACCTCAATTTTAGCTTCCTTCATCCCCCGCTTCACACTTTATGCTATCCGTGCTTAAAGCGGATTCTTGCAGACACATCAGGGTGTATCCTCGGAGATTTTTCCGCGATTCAAAAGGATTGTTCTGCAGTCCGTAGCCTCCAGCAGTTCTTGGCTGTGAGTGGCAACGACTACAGTGGTGCCCTTCCGGTGTATGCTCTTGAAAAGCTCCATTATTTCCATGGTCAGCTGTGGATCTAAGTTTCCTGTTGGCTCATCGGCCAAGAGAATCAGGGGGTCCTTGACGATTGCTCTTGCGATAGCCACCTTTGCTGCTCTCCTCCGGACAACGAAAGGGGGTATGACTTCTCTTTTTCGGCCAAACCCACCAGCCTGAGTGTTTGATGGGTCTTTTTCCTGACAAACTTCGGTCGCAGACCGATTACCTCCAAAGCAATGGCCACGTTTTCAAATACCGTTTTTCTGGGAAGCAGCTTAAAATCCTGAAACACAAAGCCGATCTTCCGGCGCAGGAGATCGAGTTTTGGTCTGCTGATCCTATTGAGGTTGACAGCATTTATAAGTATGTAACCGCTGGCGGGTTTTTCAGCTCCGAAGATCAGTCTGAGAAGGGTCGTTTTTCCGGCGCCGCTCGGGCCGGTAACAAAAACAAATTCTCCTTGGCGAATCCTCAGCCTGATATCATTTAGCGCAACGTTGGGACCGAATTTTTTGGACAGGTCAAATAGCTGAATCATGTTTGATCAATCACCTAATAAGTGCCCATGGCCCTCTGCAGTCTGGCCTTTGCCAAATGATACTGAAAGAGCGCAGTATAGTAAAAGACTCTCGCATCAGACAAATATCTCTGAGCATCAAGTACTTCAACTGAAGTGCTTACCTGGGCCTTATAACGTTCCTGGCTGACCCTCAAATTTTCTTCACCCTGTTCAACAGCCTTACGTGTAATCGGGATATTAGTTTCGGCTGTTTGTATGTTTAGCACCGAATCTTTGATTTGAAGCTGGATATCTTGTTCCATTTGCATCCTGGTCTTCAAGAGTTCATTCTTGATGCTTTCCTGCTGTTTTACTGCATAATAGGTCTTGCCCCACTCCCAGAATGTCCACTTCAAAGCGGCTTGTGCTGCCCAGTTGCTTGGCTGGTGCCCGCCCCCTCCATTCACCGAAGGAGTGTCGCCCTCCTTTGTATATTCCCAAACAAACACAACCTCGGGATAGTTTTCGCTCTCGGTTATATTTATCACCTGGTCTGTCTGAAGGAGATTATTGTCTATAAGCTTTATTTCGGGGCGGTTTTTGAGAGCCTCTTCAAGGTATGCCTGAAAGTCCCCCTTCTGCACTTCATGGACCTCGATGTCTACAATATTTACCTCGGCGTTAACAGGCCTGGATAAAATCGTATTTAATGTAGCGCGGGTCAATCGGGCCGCATTTCGGGTTCTTACCACATATTGCTTCGCATTGCTGGCTTCCACTTCTGACTGCAAGAGGTCATTTATGGGAGTCATCCCCACCTTGTAAAAATTCCGCGCCACTTCCGCATGGGACTCCAGGGCCTCGGCCGCCTTCTCCGCTGTTTCCACGGCGTTGTCCGCTGTCAGGATATCGAAGTAGGCTGTTTTTACGTTTAAGGCCAGGTCGAGAGTCTCCAGTTGAACCTCCAACTCAGACTGATCGATGCCCAACTCGGCAAGCCTGTATGAACTGATCAGGGCAAACCCGGTAAAGATAGGCTGTGTTATAGTCCCTTTCCACTGATAATTATTCAAACTGCCAATATCAAAAGTCCCTCCCTGAATTTCAGTCGTTCTACTCTTCCCATACCTGGTAAACCCATATGATGTGCTCAATTTGGGCAGGAAATCCGCCCTGGCCTGGTTTTTCACATACTGAGCCTGATCGATGGTTTCCTTCTTGGCCTTGAGTCTCCAGTTATTGGCCAATGCCTCCTTGACGCATTGGTCCAGGGTGTAGATTTTTTTGTCCGCTGCCAGCCCGCCTCCAGGGGAAAAAACCAGGGACAGGATGAAAAGCACCCCTGACCAGACAAGAGAAGTTTTGACCTTCATTTTCGTTTCCTCCATTTTCTTTTATGTCGTTGGATATTCATTAAAACAGGCCTCGAAAGATGTCAATGTAAACTTTAATTCTGGAGCTTGAGAACGCCCAGCAATGCGTAATCGAGCCGATCCAGGCACTCATTTTCGACGAGAGGACTGCCCGCGCCGTCTGTTTGCACTGGGGGATCTCCCCCACAACGGTTCGGGGCAAGAAGGTAGGATTACCTGTACATCCCGCGGATTATATTCAGGGGTTTACCAAATGGGGCCACGCAAAAATGGCTCTTGATGCATGGGCGGAATTGCTGAGAGAAGCCCTTGATGAAGCACACGGCAGGTAAGCTGCCATGCAGTAAATCAATAGTTGATTTTCATGACGAAAGAGATTATTATGGGTGCAACCATATAAATAGGAGGCCCTTGAAAGCACTTCTGATCTACCCCGAGTTCCCGGACACATTCTGGAGTTTCAAGCACGCACTTAAGTTCATTCATAAAAAGGCCGCCTTTCCTCCACTCGGTCTGCTCACATTGGGGGCGATGCTGCCCAGAGAATGGTCAACCGCTTAATTGATCTGAATGTAAAAGGGGTCACAGAAAAGGATCTGGCATGGGCTGATACTGCGTTTATAAGCGGGATGTCTGTTCAAAGGGATTCGGCTCATCAAATCATTGCCCGGTGCAAAGAGGGAGGGCTTAAGGTTGTTGCCGGAGGACCGCTCTTCACCAGCGAGTATGAGGAGTTTGATCAGGTCGATCATTTTGTGCTCAACGAAGCCGAACTGACTCTGCCTCTTTTCTTGGCGGATCTGGAACGGGGATCTGCCAAGCCCGTCTACAAAACCTCCGAATTTTCCAACATCTCGGCAACACCGGCTCCCCTGTGGGAATTGGCTGATATGAAGCGATATGCCTCAATGAATATCCAGTTTTCAAGGGGTTGCCCCTTTGATTGCGATTTTTGTAACGTGACGGTCCTTTTTGGACACAGGCCTCGCATTAAAAGTTCAGGGCAGGTTATTGCAGAGCTGGATGCCCTTTACGGGCTGGGATGGCGTGGGCAGATCTTTTTCGTAGACGACAACTTTATAGGCAACAAGAGGTATCTCAAAACACAACTCCTGCCAGCGTTGATTGAATGGCGAAAAGGCAAAAAAGGGATAAATTTTAATACGGAAGCCTCTGTAAACCTGGCCGATGACAGGCAATTGATGGAGATGATGGTTCAAGCCGGATTTGATACGGTCTTTATAGGGATCGAAACACCTGATGAGGAAAGTCTGGGCGAATGCAATAAAAAGCAGAACAAAAACCGCAATTTGATCGACAGTGTAAAGCGTATTCAACGAGCGGGTTTACAGGTACAGGGGGGATTTATTGTCGGATTCGATAACGACACCCAGTCTATTTTTCAGCGGCAAATCGATTTTATCCAGAAAAGCGGGATCGTAACCGCGATGGTGGGTCTGCTCCAGGCCCCGGTCGGCACAAGGCTCTATGAGCGTTTGAAGCAGGAAGGGCGGGTGCTCGGCCATACATCAGGAGATAATGTGGATGGCACAACGAACATCATCCCTCGAA
>PVMK01178910.1_pt1 | contig 10043 bp, 11 predicted proteins | sample 1853481 | NCBI WGS metagenome assembly PVMK01 (sample SAMN08533507, study PRJNA380276) | Marine sediment metagenome, whole genome shotgun sequencing project.
CGGGATTCAGAGGATAGGATGGATTCAGGATCAAATATCGCAGAATATTTACCCATAATTTCATTTGTTTTTTTTAACTGTTCTACCTCTTGAGGACGAAGGTCTGAGACATCACAAATACCAACTGCAGGGTCTCCGCATTGTTCTTTAATAAATTGTTTAATTTTATTTTTTAGCATGGTTTTAAGCACTGGGCTGTTCTCAATTGCATTATTCACAAAAGGCACAAGCTCACTTTTATTTTATAACATTACTGTTCTTGTTTTTTCTGCCTGATTAAGTGTAAAAGTCTTTCAGGCGTGATGGGAAGTTCTTTTATCGGACAGCCAATCGCATTGCTGACCGCGTTTGCAATTGCCTGGGTAGTACATTGTATCGGGCCCTGGCCAACCTCTTTCGCACCAAAAGGTCCGTACGGATCACGGTCTTCGACAATAATATTTTCTGTTTCAGGCATTTCAAACGGCCGCGGCAGTTTGTAATCCAGAAAAGACGGGTTTAAAACCTGCCCGTTTTCCATAATACACTCTTCAAACAGGGCCTGCCCCATACCGCTAAAAACCTGTCCATCAAGCTGTCCTTCAACAGCCATCGGGTTAATCGCGCACCCCACATCATGGGCCACAGTCATTTTAAGCAATTTTACAAAACCCGTTTCAGGATCAACCTCCACCTCTGCAATCTGCGCACCAAAAGAATAGGCAAGCGCGGCATTTCCTTCAAATGTAGTGCCATCAACCGGCTCAGTCGGCGGATTATAAAAACCATTGCCCATTATATATCTGCCTTCCTGTGAATGGAGCGTGGCATAAGCCATTTCTTCAAATGATTCGGCCTTTTCAGGTGCACCTTTTGGATAAACTTTTCTTTCTCTAAAAACAACTGCTGATGGTTTCACCCCGAATTTTTGGGCAGCTACCTTTGCAATCTGTTTAAGAGCATCCTGACAGGCATTTTTTACGGCATTACCCGTGGTAAAAGTACCCCGCTGAGAAATTGCGCCGGCGTCAAAGGGGGTAATATCTGTGTCACCCGCAATTACCCTGATATCTTCAGTAAAAACGCCCAGAGTTTCTGCCGCGATCATTGCCATGGCAGTGTGCGATCCCCTGGCCCCATATCAGGCAACCCCGTAAAAAGAGAAACAGTTCCGTCCTCTTCGATATTAACAACAGCAGCAGAGGTGTCATGATCAAGCATCCCCTTACCACCGGCACGAATCACCCCGCATCCAATGCCGATACCGTGATAGGGTTTAAGCTTCCCGTATTTCTTCTTCCATCCGGACTTCTTAGACACCTTTTGTATACATTCCTTTAAACCACAGCTCGCATAATGGATCTTACTGGGAGTTGTGTAATTTTTATCCACAGCATTCATCAAGCGCATCTCAACCGGATCAATCCCTAAATCCTGGGCAATAAGATCAAGCTGCGATCCCATGACAAACCGGGTGGCTACCATTCCGGTTCCATGATGAAACATATAGGGAGGATTATTAGTGTAGACAATTTTACCATTAAACCGTGAAGCATCCACCCTGTAAAGCATTTGCATCGTAAAACCGATAAACCAGAGCACAATAAACTGTGAGCCCATATACGCGCCGCTGTCAAGCAAAAGATCTGCTTCTACTGCTTTCAATGTGCCGTCTTTCATTACACCGGTCTTAATCTTAAACTGATATTTGCCGCCCCCTCTGAAAACGATAAACTCTTCGTCTGCAGTACACCTGATCTTCACCGGCTTACCTGTCTTTCGTGACAGAAGCGCGGCAATATAGTGGTGGGCAATATCACTTCCCCTGCCGCAGAACGCACCCCCGGTGTTCAGGTTCATGAGTCTTATCTTACTCAGCGGAAGGCCGAATTTAAAGGACATGTTCATCTGAATAAAGGTAGCTGACTGTATCGGGGTCCAGATAGTCAGTTTGTCCGGCAATGAAAAATCAGCAAGAACAATATGCTGCTCAGAAAAACAGCTATGGGTCGGATTAATAACATACTCATCACTACGGATATATTCTGCCTCGGCAAATGCCTTGTCCGCATCACCAAAACAGACATTGTGGTCAGCAGCAATATTGTCATCAAGGTGGTCATGAAGAACTGGCGCTCCTTCAGCAATAGCATCTTCAATGGAAAGAATCGGGGATATCGGCTCATACTCAATCTTTATCAGTTCTGCTGCTTCAGCTGCGGTATCCTCATCCACTGCCGCAACAGCTGCAATTTCATCGCCAAAACATTTAACATTTTCTTCACACAACAGAAACTGATCAGCGCCAATCATAAGGCCATTGGTATCTTTATATGTTATAATAGCTTTAACCCCGGGCAGTTTCTCAGCCAGAGAGGTATCAAGATTAAGTATTTTTCCCCGGGTTATGGAACTTCTTACAATTTTTCCATGGAGCATTCCCGGAAGCCGGATGTCATCAGAAAACTGCGAACGGCCGCTCGCCTTGAGCGCTCCGTCAAGACGGGGCTGGCGCTTCCCGATAACACTATATTTATTAGTTTTTCCGGCCATCGATTTCTCCCTTTTCATCCGGTCCTGAAACTTTTTTTACCGCTTCCATGATTTTCAAATGTCCTGTACAGCGGCAGAAGGTTCCGGACATGGCATCTTTAATTTCTCCGTCACTGGGCCGGGGAATTTCATCCAGTAAGGCTTTGGCAGTCATTACAATACCGGGGGTACAAAACCCGCACTGAACAGCTCCGTTATCAATAAAAGCTTTCTGCACAGGATGCAACTCGCCATTATCTGATATCCCCTCAATCGTGGTAATGCTCTGTCCCTCACAGTCCATTGCCAGGGTCAGGCAGGCAAGCACTGCATCACCATCAATAATAACGGTACACACGCCGCAGGTACCAAGCCCGCATCCTTTTTTTGTTCCGGTCAACCCCAGCTCATCCCGCAGCACATCAAGCAAAGTATGTCGGGGGTTTATTGCAAACTCATGCTGATCATTGTTAATTGTTAAAGTAATGACTTTTTTCAAAGCACTTAGCTCCTTTTTGCTTTCATTTGCTTCATAAGATCATTCAGAGACTTTTTAACAAGGGCCTGGGCAAGGTCACGTTTGTAGCCTGCACGAGTAAAAAGATTTGTCACTGTCCCAAGTTCAGAACGCGCAGTTTCCGCAGCAATTTCAATTGATTTTTCATTAAGCCCCGACTGCATAATAACCTGTGCTGCCTTATCTAAAAACAGCGGAGCTGAGGTCATGGATCCGACAACTAAACTGAGAAAAGTACATTTTTTACTGTTTCCTTTGGCAACAACAGCAATATTTCCTATTGAAAAATCGAGCCCCTTTCGACTGGAGGATTTAATAAATACCACATGCCTTTGTTCATCTTTCATTGGTACAACAATCGACGTGACCATTTCTTCAGGTTCAAGAGCAGTATGCTGAAAACCATTATTATTATAAAAATCTTTAATGGAAATAAGCCTTTCACCACCTTTCTTCACAACCCTAACTGATGCATTCAGCGCCGCAAGTATTGGCGCTGTATCAGAACTGTTTATAGCGTGACAACGGTCTGAGCCCTTAATCGCGTGGCACACACTGCCGCCTGTTTTATGACAGACTTCCCGTGCCTCCCGCCATAATTTGGATTGATTGTAATACCAGCACCGGGTATCAAGACAGATGTTACCGCCAAGGGTAGCCATGTTACGGATATGTTTTGACGCAACAGAAAGTACTGCTTTTTTAAGAACAGGAATTTTTTCAGAAATAATCGGATTTTTAGCAAGATTAGAAAGAGTAACACCTGCGCCAATAACTATGTTTCCATGGTTATCTGCTGTAATTCCGGACAACTCCGGCAGAGCCTTTAGGCTGATTAGCGTGTCAGGACAAGAGAGGCCATATTTCATACTGACCAGCAGGTCAGTACCTCCTCCAAGGAGCCTGGCCTTTTTACCTGACTTTTCAAGAAACGCCAGTGACACTTCCAAAGATTCCGGTTTTATGTGATCAAAACGCGGCAGTCTCAAAAAAAAGCCCCCCTGTATTTCAGCTCTTTAAGTATTTAAATGCTACAACACCCTCATACAATAAATCGACTTTATGTAATACAAACGTTTATGTCAATGAAAAAATTAAGCAAGAAGTCAACAACCACCCGTATAGCGGGTGGCTTGAACATGCCCCGTAGGGGCGTGCTTCAAGGGCAACGTTAGTGCCAATGGTGCTACTCTTCATGGATCAGTCGCCAATCGTAGATTCCCGCTTTTTGCGGGGAGGAGAGGGTTTTCATGAAGACAATAAGTGAAGGTTGCGACAATTAATGCAGAATTTGAAAGCAGTTAATCAATACCAATACTAGCGAAAAATCTTAACTTTTCCCAAATCTCTTCATGTTTTTATCAGATTATCATAACCATCATATGTGTTTAACTTTTGGCACGTAACCTGAAATTTATATTTTGTTAATGTTACGTATGATAATATGATATTCCATCAAGACTGTGACAGTGCACCTCATGAACAAGCAAGCACTGCTTTTTTGAACTCTGTTTGAAACTCTCTATAATTGTGTTCTAAACAGAAAGCGAATAGTTGCTTATATTTAGACTTCTTCAAACTCTTCCTTAAACCCTTCGACACCCCTGCCACCGATGGTGGTAGTTTTAACCTTCCAGAAATTAGATGTGGAGGGATTTTTAAGAGTCATCTCAAGGAGTTTCTGCCAGGTTCCCTCGGGCATGCCCATCGCTTTTTCACCGAGCCGCACCGTGCGGGTCAGTTCATCCGGATCTGTCTCTCGCTCCAGTTTGCCGTCGCATATGACCGATTTCCAGCACATGCCCATGGCGCCTGCCACACCGGGCTTGACTTCAAAGACCGAAAAACAGACATTTTGACTGGCCTTGATATAACTATGTTTTCTTCCTTCCGGTCCCAAGGTTAAAAAGATCGTATCATCATCAAAAAAATAGGCCAGGGGAACAGCGTAGGAACTTTCACCGTCGTTTAACGAGAGGGTACCAACTTTCTGGGACTTTAAAAAGGCAATGCTCTCTTCTTTAGTTAAGTCTCGTATATTACTCTTTGCTTTCATACCTTTGTTTCCTCTTTTCTTTAGGCTAATAAAAGTTTAGATGACTTGCAAGAATAACAGTCTATTGATTTTTGTCAATAAATTAATAACAGTGAACTGCTCACCGAATTGACTCATATTAAATGTAACCGAAGGGCCTGTAAAAGGTGTTGAAAAACATATCGTTGCGTCATATTGAAGGTAACCCTAAAATATCAGCACACTTCAAAAGAGAATGTTAGCGATAACAATGTTAAACAATTTACTTTGTTCTGCTAGTTAAAATGTATGACATAAACATTTAAGATAATGGCACATACTGTTGACTTTAGGCTTTGTTAAGGTTACTCGTGGTTATGTGAGAAGGCAGAAACGAAATCCTGTCTTTGAATTTGAAGTAGCACCTTAGTTTACTAGTCCAGACATAGTCAAAAACCCAGAGGTCAAATTTTATTCGACATTGAATTGATTTAACGTTCTTCCACAAACAAGCGAAAGCATAGACGGTCATAGACATCGGGACATTCTCCCATCATGCTGTGGTCGTCCAGGCTCCATGCCGGCACACTACCCGACAGCAAGATATGTATATAAGGATAAAGCTGATTGTACAGAAAGCAACACGCTCCTCCGACATTAAACGGGTCAACTTCAAAGGTGTCGCCTACGCTGTGTCCCCAATAACACTGTACGGCGATTTCCGTACTTCCGAAACAAAACCACAGCTGCACGCTGCTTGAAGCATATCACCCATAATAAACCTCCATTCTTATTTTACATGTCACGCATATAAACCAGGATATTTATATTCAGCCAACTGCTTTGCCACTTTTTACTTTCAGTTTTTCCAAATACTATCTTTCCGGCATCCATGAGACGTGCCGGAATCTCGTTCTTTCTTTGGGGAATATATCCAATGCGCCTTTCTCCTTTATCATAGATAGCAATGGCTAGTTTGTCATGCTCGTTATCCGGTTCACGTTTAAGAACAAGAAGATCATCTTTTTGAAGTTCCGGCTCAATTTCATCTATATCTTCTCTGAAGGTCGTACCTGCAACATAACATTCCATAAGTTGTATCTCAGTTATAAATGGGAAAGCAAGCCCTTTACCATTAAACCCTGCAGTTAGAATATTTACAAAACCAGGATCAAACTTAACAATCTCCTGCGTCATTTCTCACCTCTCATTAATGAAATTTTGGTTTTTCAATAATAATGCTTAATTCCTCAACTCTTGTTTCAAATATCTTTTTTGATTCCTGCCATTCAGACACCTGATCTTCTATCAGCCGGTTCTGTTCTTCTACCCAGCCATCGTCCTGAAGTTTCTCCTCAATATTAAAAGGAAATCGTTTTTTTACATGTGCAATATCGTTTATCATCTCTTTTATTTTCTCTTTTAGACTTTCACAATCTTTTTTCAAAAGTTTCATAGTGAATAACACTTTTTCTTCTTTTTCAAAATCTCTTGAAAGAAGCTCAAGTATCTTTAATTCTTTAAGATCATTGTTTCCGTATGCCTCAACAATCCTCTGCCAGAAGTGTCTAGCTTCTTCCTGCCAGTCCGGGTTCAAATCTGGATGAAACTTCTTTGCAAGTTTACGGTAAATTTTCTTCATCTCAATAACATCCCCGGACGTCATCTTTTCTAAACCTGTATACGCTTCTGCAAACTTGAGATCTTTATAAAACTCCATTGCTTCCCGGCTCCACTTCTCAAACTCAAAATCAAGCTGTGCTTCAACAACACCAATTGAACACTTCACCTGTCGGTTAATGGCCGACTGCAGAATTTCTACTTTTCTTTTTAAACGCAGGGCCTCAATTCTCACCATGATCAGTTCATACTGTTTCTTGCCAATTTTTAGCTGGTAGTCTAGTTCAAGATTAAGTTTTACCGTATTAAGCAGGTCTTCTTTGTCAGCATATAGCTTTATGAGCTCTTCTTTAAGATCATCATGAAGCTCAAGCATTTCTTGGTATTCTGGAAATATTTCTATAGATGCATTCGTTTGCATATCCTTTTCCTCCTTTTAATTAATCTTTACATGGATTATAGCCAGGAGGATTGTCAGATACGGTCAAAACAAACAACTTTTTTGAAAAAATCTGGCGAGAACTATTTTGAGTCTGTAAATACGATATAGAATTGCTAAAGCTTGTAATTATATGCAATTATTGCACTTTAGTACTCATTTAATACCATTCCATATTATGCTGTTAATAGACTGGTTGTGAATTTAGGAGATGATACAGATATCACGAGGGCGATCTATGGGCAAATAGCAGGAACCTATTACGGCATGAACGGAATTCCAGATTCATGGCTAGAAAAAATTCATGACAGAGAGCTTATTGAGACTTTTGCAGAACAACTAATACGGGAATAATTAAATATCATGTTCAATAATTACAGGATTATGATCACTAAATTCACGAACATTTTCATTGTCGAGAACTTCACAATTAACGAGTGACTTTTTTAGTTTATTACTGATAAAAAAGTAGTCGTTCTGCCAGGGTTTTTTACTCTGTGGATGTCTGTGTGTTTGAACAAAATCATCAAAATAGTCATCGAAACAATTATGAAGACCAAATTCTTTCAGACGTTCAAAAAAGATACGGTGAGAGTTAACCCCATATGCCTCATCAAATTGCAGACTCGCATTAAAATCCCCCGCGATAACAACTCGATGTTTGGAAGAAGGGTTTTCTAATATTTCGGTGAGATCTGAAAATATTCTATGCAGGTTTGGTATACACCATGCTTGACCAAACAACTTTTCAAACATTGCGTATAAAGAGATGACTATTAATTTAAAGTCAGGCTTAATTTCTACATCAGAAGCAACAACAGCACCAAATAAACTGTTTTTGAATGATTGTTCTTTGATTTTAAATTTTTCGCTGTATACACCAGATCCCCAGGGACGCGAACCACCTATTTCATTCCAAACAGTGCAGTCTTCTTTGATAATAGAATAATCAGGATAGGCTTCCTGGAACAGCAAAATGTCAGCACCAATGTCCCGGGAGAAGTATTTCCAGGAGTCTTTGCTAAGATTTCTGTGACTCCAGTGAGCCATATTCCATGTGGCAAATTTAATTTTCATATTTTCAAATTAAAGCTTTAAAACAACCATATCCTAATAGTCAAACAAAGACCTGACCCCTATGGTAACCTCGTCACTGGATCATCGGTAATATAGGGGGCTCCGACAATCTCAGTAAGGGCACTTTTAAAATCTTCGGTAAGCAATGTTGTCATATATTCGTACTCCCTTTCTCTTACGGCTGTAAAAATGTGCCATTATGACGTATCCGGTTCGTTGTCGTAGATTGTTTTGTTTTTATGCATACCTTCCGACACGAGTATATGTCAGGGTCTTAGTCTTTTTTCCTGCTTTTTCCACTCATATTTAGGCATAGTAAAGTCTGGGTGATATTCCCGCAGAATAATGTGGTCCGGAGTGATTTTGATCAAGTTTATACTTGACAAAAAACGGTCAGCCAAGGCCTTTTTATCTTTTTTCGAGATTTCTTTTCCCTTGAACTGTGCCTTGAGAAAAGATTCAAGAACGCTGTAGAGGTTCCATTTTTGTGCCTTGGCCTTAAAAAGGCGGGGATTACTGCGCATGCTTATGAGTTCGGCAGTGCCGAATATCTGAAGACTTTTCTGACTTTTTGAATGCTTTAAGGGCTGTTCATAAACGGCCGCACAGATCCTAGAATTACGTTTTAAGTTTGCAATTTTTCCGCCTGGTTCGCCAAAAATATAGATGGTTATCTTTTCATTGAAAAACTCAAGGGGTGTTGCTCGGGGCACATCCTTATAGGTGGTTGCCAGGACAAGCGAATTTTTGTGAATCATGCCGCAACCATAGCGTCCGGGTTTTTTATCCGCTTGGCCGGAAGTACGGTTTAAAAACTCAATGATTTCTCTTTTAATTTGAGCTTTGTTTTTATTTTGTGGTTTATTCATAAGGCGAGCTCCTTTCTTTTAAAACATAGGAAACAGTTGTCGTCGAAATGTCGAGTGATACCGACCGGGATAAATACAAAATAAAAGATTTTTTATTATTGTTATTCATATTCTTACCCTCGTTTAGTATTTTTTGCATTCTTTTTATTAATTTAGATTCAAAAATTGTGGCCTAACCTCATTTAGTTTCAAGAACAGCAAGTGACTTTATAAGTTTCGATAGGTAAGATTCTCCACTTCTTTTTCAAATTCCATATTATCACAAGTAATCTTGAAAAGTCCCAAAGTCCATATTACGTACCATAATCTTGAATGTTAACAAACAACGTAGTAAAAATTATGTGCCATTCTCTTAAAGATTGCTCCTGTTCTTATAAGCCTTTATATTTTCAAAAAATATCCACTCAAAACCCACTCTTTGTTCTTTTCCTTAAATTAAAAATCTTCTCTTGGCTATTTCCTAAATCTGTCCACTTTCCTTTGAACCGATACACTTTACATTTTAGGTATTGAAAAAAGTTCTCCATAAGCTATATATATAAATAGATGGTTCGGGTAACACGCCGCCTCTTAATTTTTTTCGAACTGAACTTTTCGGGAAGATAGATGGTTTAGTTTGTATCAATTTCAAGGGGAGGAGGTGAGGTTTATGGCTGCTCAATCGATGAAACATCATTTGCATATCGGTCATTTTCATTTGGGGGATTTCGGCACAACCTTTGAAATGATCGCCAGTATCTTTCTGATCCTGCTGATAATAATCCCTGTGGTGCTGTATGTCATTTTCCTTGGTATCCTGTTTCTGAATTGGCTGATATTCTGAATTTTTCCGGCTGGCCGGTTTACTGTATCTGTAACGGTTTCAGATCCTTCCGCAGGAGCCAATTCAGCCTTATAATTTTACAGCAACTAGCACTCCATAGTGGATGATAATAGCAGGTTTGATATTGTAATTTTAAAGGCAGGGTTTTAAGCCCTGCCTTTTTAACATAACCA
>PVMK01168270.1_pt1 | contig 10041 bp, 11 predicted proteins | sample 1853481 | NCBI WGS metagenome assembly PVMK01 (sample SAMN08533507, study PRJNA380276) | Marine sediment metagenome, whole genome shotgun sequencing project.
CGGATGTTTTCGATCTGGGCGCCGAGGAACCTGAAGCAGACACCGAATCCGATACTTCAGCTGAAGAATTTGATCTCGTAGCTGCAGAAGCTAGTGCAGACACCTCATCTAATGATCTCGGTGTGACGGCGGAGATGCCGACTATGGAATCGACACTCGAATCGCCGACAGTCGAACAGCAATTCGATGTGATTTCCGGCACCGGGGAGTTGCCGTCTATTGACGAAACATTGGGTGCTGCGATTGAGACCAGTGGTCAGTCGTCGGACGAAACTGCCGAAATCGAGCTCGACGACCTTGGGCTTGATCTGCCGGGGCTGGACGGACTGGACGGACTGGACGATATGGATGCGACCGAAGTGGCTTCGCTGGACGATCTGGACGCGACGGCATCGCAGGCCGAACTTGAAGACGAAATAACGGGCGTCAATGAGGTCTTGCCCGAACCCGATATTGCCACCGACGTCGGCATTGATTCGAATCTGCTGGATGCAACTGGCGTTACGCAGGTACTGAGCGATGATTTTACCGTCGATACGATGTCGGACATCGGCCAGCTTGCCGACGATCAAGCAACAATGTTGGCGCCCCTGGATGACGACACCGGCACAGATCTCGGTGATGACGAAAAAACGATGCTGGCAGGGCTCGATGATGATGACGACGAAGACGATTTCGATTTCGCCAAAACGGAAGCTCTGCCGGTCGATGTTTTTAGTAGCACGTTGGACTCGGACGAGACTGGCGAAATGCCGGGCATTGTAAGCGAGGATGTTGACCTCGACCTTGATGACCTGACGGCTGCGCTGCAGGTCAGCGAAGTAGGCGACACGATCCAGCAGATGCGTGACGATGCGACGATTGAGCAACCGCGACCCGACCTTTCGGATATGGCGGAAGAGGATGATATTTCGCCGACAATGAATCTTGATTCCGCTGAAATGAGCGCCGATCTGAACGACGCTCGAACGATGACCGAAGTGGGTACAAAACTGGATCTTGCCCGGGCCTACGTGGACATGGGCGATCCGGCAGGCGCGCGTTCAATCCTTGAGGAAGTGGTCAGCGAGGGGGACGACGGTCAACGTCAGCAGGCGCAGCAGCTGCTGGAATCGCTACCTTCCTGATTGCGAATAGCACTTGGCATTGAGTACGACGGTACCGCGTACAACGGTTGGCAAACTCAGCGGACAGGCGACGGTATACAAGCGGTTGTAGAAAAAGCGCTCGCCGAAGTCGCCGACGAAAACATCAATGTAACCTGCGCAGGACGTACGGACACCGGCGTGCACGCAAGCGGCCAGGTCTTACACTTCGACACTAGTAGCGATCGCAGCAAGCGCGGTTGGCTGCTCGGTGCCAACAGCAATCTGCCCGCCGACGTCGCGGTCACCTGGGTGCGGCCCGTAGCCGATGATTTTCATGCACGGCATTCGGCAACGGCGCGACGCTATCGTTTCGTCATTCTCAACTGCCAGGTCCGATCCGCACTGCATCGACATCGAGCCTGGTGGGTATACGAGCCGCTAGCCGTAGATCAAATGCACGATTCGGCGCAATTATTGTTTGGAAAACATGACTTCTCGGCATTTCGCGCCGCGGGCTGCCAGGCGTCAACGCCGGTGCGAGAGATTACCTCGATTTCGGTGCTTCGCGACCAGGACTGGATCGTCCTCGACATCACCGCGAATGCATTTCTTCAGCATATGGTGCGAAACATTGCAGGGTCGTTAGTGTCGGTGGGGAGCGGGGATAAATCTGTGGAGTGGTTGTCGACACTATTGGCGAGTCGGGATCGCAAGCAAGGTGGTGTGGCGGCACCGCCGCATGGCTTGACGCTGGTTGGGGTCGACTATCCGTCCGAATTCGATTTGCCGTCGGGGTCAGAGCCCAAAAAGGGCTCTGACCCCTGTTAGTATGCGCTCATGAGCTGGTTTGAAAAATTAATGCCGTCGCGCATCAGTACCGAGAAGCGCACTCGCTCGGTACCGGAGGGCGTGTGGATCAAGTGTCCGATGTGCGATGCGCAATTGTATCGCAATGAACTTGAGCGAAATCTGCAGGTGTGTCCGAAATGCGATCACCATATGCGTATAGGCGCACGCCAGCGCCTCGATATTTTTCTTGACCCGGACTCGCAACAGGAATTGTCAGCAAATCTCGAGCCGGAAGATCCACTGAAGTTTCGTGACACCAAACGGTATCGCGAGCGGATAACGTTGGCGCAGAAAAAGACCGGCGAGAGAGATGCACTCATATCGACGACGGGTACCTTGCTTGGCCGTCCTGTTGTTGCATGCGCATTCGAATTTGCATTCATGGGTGGCTCGATGGGTTCGGTCGTCGGCGAACGATTTGCGCGCGCAGCAGATCATGCGACCGAAAACAAAATGCCGTTAATCTCGTTTGCGGCCAGCGGCGGAGCTCGAATGCAGGAAGCGCTGTTCTCGTTGATGCAAATGGCAAAAACAGCGGCGGCGCTGGCGCGACTTGGCAATATGAATGTGCCTTACGTTTCGGTGCTGACCGATCCAACGACAGGCGGAGTATCCGCAAGCCTGGCGATGCTCGGGGACGTCAATATCGCCGAGCCGCATGCGTTGATCGGGTTTGCCGGGCCGCGTGTCATTGAACAAACCGTGCGGCAGAAGCTGCCCGAAGGATTCCAACGCAGTGAGTTCCTGCTCGATCACGGCGCCATTGACATGATCATCGACAGACGCCAGATGCGTGATCAAGTGGCTGACCTGCTTGCCAAGTTCGAAAACCGGGCGAGTCCCGTCAAGCAGTAGGCGATGCACACCCAGGGTCTGCCTCTCGACGAGTGGTTGACACAAATAGAAGCGTATACGCCGCAGGAGATCAACCTGGGGCTCGAGCGTGTCGATGCGCTGTTGCAACGACTGGACCTCGTCCTACCTGAGACCGTTTTTCATGTCGCCGGCACCAATGGCAAGGGTTCGAGTGTCGCGATGCTCGATTCGTTGCTGCGTACGACGGGTGCCAGGGTGGGTAGCTACACGTCACCGCATATATTGCGTTACAACGAACGCATCAGTCTTGGCGGCATTGCAGCGACCGATACGCAGATCATCGCTGCTTTTGAATTGATTGAATCCGTTCGTGACGACGTGCCACTAACTTATTTCGAATTTGGCACGTTGGCAGCACTGGCCGTATTTGCGCGCGCCGACATCGAAATTGCGGTGCTCGAAGTGGGTATGGGAGGGCGGCTTGATGCCGTCAATGCCATCGAGCCAACGGCGGGCCTTATCACCAATGTGTCACTGGATCATTGTGCCTGGCTCGGCAACGACGTCGAGGCTATCGCCGGGGAGAAGGCCGGCATCATGCGAGCCATCAAACCGATTGTTTTTGCGGCGCGGGATCTTCCGCCCGCGATTGCGCAGCACGCCGAAGCGCTGGGCTCCAGGCTGATCGCGGCTGGTCGCGACTACGAGTGGTCAATCAGTGGCGATCGATGGTCATGGCGCGGCGTGAGCCACGAGCTGCACGATCTTGCCCGGCCGTGCGTGCCTGGCGATATTCAGATCCAGAACGCGGCCGGCGTGCTCGCATTGCTGGAAGCGGCTGGCTTCGAATCATTGCTCAGGGCCGACGTCATCGCCGGCGCACTCGGAGATCTGCATCTGCCGGGACGTATGCAGTCAGTGGGGAAAAACTGGCTGCTGGACGTGGCGCACAACCCGGCCGCAAGCGAGGCTCTCGCAGATGCACTGGGTGAGCAAAAGGTGGCTGGAACCACGAGCGTCATTCTTGGAATGCTTGACGACAAAGACGTTGCGGGCGTTGTCGCGCCGCTGTCCGGGTACGTTGATCAGTGGATCGCGGTGACTGCGGACAACCCCCGTGCCACGCCAGCCGGAGAGTTGGCGCGCCAGGTTGCCAACGCCACCAATCGCCCTTGCCTGGTCTTGAACAGTCTGTCGGATGCAATCGAGCATGCTCGCGACAACGCCGGCAAGGATGACCGGATCCTGGTCACCGGATCGTTCTATGTCGTAGGAGCGGCGCTGGAGCTGTTGGAGCGGTAATCGCGTACCCACGGGCCACTCCAACGGTCTATACTCGCCGCGACAATGATGGATAAAGCATTAAAAGAGCGGATTATCGGGGCGGTCATTCTCGTCCTGTTCGTTGTTCTGGTTGTTCCTGTCTTCCTCGACGGAACGGCAATTGACCGCGAAATGATATCTGAGCCGGTACCGCTACCGGGGCAGTCCGGCGATCAAAATCGCACCGTTGTGCTCAAACGTGATCGCACCGTGCCGGTTCCGGCGGCAGGACAGACCAAAGTGCGAACCGATCCCAAGCCGCCGCCGGCGGAGATCAAGTCTGAGGCCGCGTCTGCGCCAATTGCGGCAGATACGTCTCCGACCGGAATGTGGGCCGTGCAGCTCGGCAGTTTTAGCGAGCGAGAAAATGCGGAGCGGCTGGCGGTCGAGCTGAAAGAGCTGAAGTTTGCTGCATTCCTGAGTCAGGCGCCGTCCGAATCAGGCAGCTTGCATCGTGTGCGAATAGGACCACTGAAGGATCGTGAGAGTGCTGACGCGATGGCCGAACGACTGCAAAAAGCCGGTCACAAAGGACAGGTGGTACCGGTTCTGTGATCTGTTAGAATCTCCCCCCATCCAAGCCCAGATCACAGACTAACCGACATCTCTGATGCCGATTATCGACATACTCATCGCCGTCGCATTGATTATTTCCGTGATCATTGGCGTCGCCCGCGGCTTCATCAAAGAAGCAATATCAATCACCGCATTGCTGACTGCCATCTGGGCAGCCCTGTTTTTCGGGCCCGGTGTCGGCGAGGTTTCCGAGAGTTGGATCAGTTCGCAGGAAATGCAGACCTGGTTCGGTCGCATTCTGGTTTTTGCCATCATCTTGTCCCTGGGTGGACTGATCGGCTGGGGTATTTCGAAGCTTGTCAGACTGTCGGTACTCAGCGGAATTGATCGCTTCCTTGGAGCGTTGTTCGGAGTCGCTCGGGGGATATTGTTGGCCGCGCTTTTTATTCTTGCGGGCCAGTTCGCGGGATTCGACAACGACAAATGGTGGCTTCGATCGAAGTCGATTCCACACCTCGAAGTTGTCACAGAGTGGATCAAGGTGATGGCGCCGCAGGGCTATGAATTCCTTACGCCGGACGAATATTCCGGTTCAATTCCTATCGAGCTATAACTATGTGCGGTGTTGCCGGAATTGTGAGTCATCGAGCAGTCAGTCAGGCGCTCTACGACGCGTTAACTGTGATGCAGCACCGTGGCCAGGACGCCGCAGGTATCGTTACCTGGGGCGATGACGGGTTGCGGGAGCGAAAGAGCAACGGTCTCGTCCGGGACGTATTTCGGCAGCGCCACATGGACGGACTGACCGGCAACGTTGGCATCGGTCATATTCGTTATCCAACGGCAGGCGGCGCTCTCGCCGCAGAAGCACAGCCGTTCTACGTCAACTCGCCGTACGGGATCGTACTCGGCCACAACGGCAACCTGACCAACAGCGAAGAGCTGACTGAGCTACTGATCAAAGAGGATCGCCGCCACCTCAGTACGGGTTCGGACTCGGAAGTACTTCTGAACGTTTTTGCGCACGAGTTACAAATCCGGACCGATGGCAAGCCGACACCCGAACAGATCTTCGACGCAGTCGATGCCGTACATAAACGTTGTCGCGGTGGCTACGCGGTTGTCGCGATGATCGTTGGCATCGGCATCGTCGCGTTTCGTGACCCGAACGGCATTCGTCCATTGGTGCTCGGCGAGCGCCAGGTGGATTCACAATCGGAGTACATGGTTGCGTCAGAGAGTGTCGCGCTCGATATTCTGCAGTTTAAGCGCTTGCGCGATGTGCGGCCCGGTGAGGCCGTATTTATTGAAAAGGACGGCGTGTTTCACTGTCGCGAACTCGAAGGCGAGGTGCGGCATACGCCTTGCATCTTCGAATTCGTGTATTTCGCTCGGCCAGATTCCATTATCGACAACCTGTCCGTGTACAAAGCGCGTCTGCGCATGGGCGAGCAGCTTGCGGGCAAGATTGTGCGGGACTTCCCGGATCACGATATCGATGTCGTCATTCCAATTCCCGATACGAGCCGTACGGCAGCGGTGCAGGTGGCGCATCACCTGGGGGCGAAGTATCGAGAAGGATTCATCAAGAATCGCTACATCGGTCGCACCTTCATCATGCCTGGCCAGAATGAGCGCGCGCAGTCGGTGCGGCGCAAACTCAATGCCATCGATCTCGAATTCCGCGGCAAAAAACGTTCTGCTGGTGGACGACTCAATTATTCGTGGCACAACATCAAGACAAATTATCAAGCTCGCCCGCGAGGCAGACGCGCGCAAAGTGTATTTCGCGTCGGCCGCACCGCCAGTCCGATACCCGAACGTGTACGGCATCGATATGCCGGCGGCCTCGGAACTCATCGCTAATGGCCGGACTGTCGAGGAAATCCAGGCGCTGATTGGTGCTGACCGGCTCATCTACCAGGACCTGCACGGCCTGATCCGATCCGTGCGTCACGACAATTCATCGATTACGGAGTTTGATACTTCCTGCTTCTCCGGCGAGTATGTAACCGGTGACGTTACCGATGACTATCTGCATGAACTCGAACAGAGGCGCAACGACGCCGCGAAACAACTACGTGAAGCAAATCACGATGGTTATTTTGCGGGTGACGATGTGCAGGACAATCCGGACGCCGTCGTCGGAATGTAGCGCCCAGCTTGGTGGGCTGCACGCCCGATGAGCATCAAGATCATGATCATCGACGGCCAGCCTGATTTTCGCAGTCTGATGTCACACCATATGTCCACGCACTGGCCGGACGCGAAAATCACCGCATTCGATCCAATTACCGCCGGGAATCTTCCAGACGAATTCTCGGGTGCGGGCAATGACATCATTCTGCTGGGAAGTGAACTGGGTGATCGCGACGGGCTCGACGTGCTCAAGCAGTTTGCAAAGACGAAGGGATTTCCGGCCATCGTCTATTTTGGCGCCAAAGACGAAAAAGCTGAGGCCGAAAAATTGGGCACGGACGCCTTCTTCGTTCGCGACGATGTTACCCACAAGGTCCTGATGGTACGTCTTAGCGACATCCTGGAATCTCGTCGTGTCGTAGCCTCGACGAGTTCGCTGTTTGTTGGCGATGAAAAAACGGGTATTCGACCACTGCTCCGCGGTTATCAATTGGCAAAAAAGCTCAGTGCGTCGTTACATCGACGGTTTACCTGGCCAAAAGAAAATCTGACGATAAGGACGTCATTGTCAAAGTGCTTAAGCAGGTTGCCGAAGGTGCGGATAGCGTCGGAGCGTTCGACCGCTTCCTGCAAGAATACGAATTAATCGCGGATATCGATCATCCGAATATCGTCAAAATCTACGACCTGGGCGTCGGCGACGATCACGCGCACATCGCCATGGAATACCTTAATGGCGGCGATCTCAAGCATCGCATTACATTGGGAATCAGTGAACCCGATGCAGTGCAGTACTTGCGCCAGATCGCAAGCGCGTTGGCCAAGGTGCACGAGGTCGGGATATTGCACCGCGACCTGAAGCCGGGAAACATCATGCTACGCAAGGACGCATCGGTCGCTCTAATCGATTTCGGATTGGCAAAGCACATGCGGCTGAAGATGGAGATCACGGACACGGGTGAGATTTTCGGCACGCCATACTATATGAGCCCGGAGCAGGGCCATGCGGAGAGTGTCGACGAGCGCAGTGACATCTATAGCCTCGGCGTGATTTTTTACGAAATGCTAATGGGCGAGAAACCGTTTCAGGCAGAAACTGCAATGGGAATAATCTATTTGCACGCCCAGGCGCCGGTGCCGTTGTTGCCGCCGCGACTATCCAGTTACCAGGCAATACTCAACATGATGTTGGCGAAGAAACCTGCAGATCGCCTGCAGTCTGCCAGTGAGATCGAAGAATGGCTGTAGTGCCAGCGGCAATCGCCAGGTTTTTCGATGCTGCAACACCCGATGAGTGGGTTGATGAGGCGTGTCGTCGAATTCCGGAATTATTGCTCGATCATGCGAATTGCGAGCTGAAAGCGGCATCAACCGCGCTGGGGTTTCTGTATCGATATCCGGATCGCACGGGTTTGGTGCAGCGTATGTCCCGGTTGGCCCGCGAAGAGCTCAGGCATTTCGAGCAGGTTCGATCCATCATGCAGGATATGAATGTGCCGTTCGATCGACTGACTGCGTCGCGATACGCGGGTGGACTGCGGGCTGCGGTGAGGGACGATGTGCCGCATAAGTTACTCGACCTGTTGTTGGTCGGTGCGCTCATCGAAGCGCGGTCGTGCGAGCGCTTTGCGAAACTGGCGCCACATCTGCCGAGCAAGCTCGGCAAGTTCTACAACGGACTCCTGGCGTCGGAGGCCCGCCACTTCGAACATTACATCGAGCTTGCGAAAACTGAGTGCGAGGTTACCGACGACGAGGTCGAGGCCCGACTGGCAGAACTAAAGCAGCTTGAAGCCAACCTGATCACGGATCCCGATCCGCAGTTTCGATTCCACTCCGGCACTCCTGTTACCGCGGCATAACCTCAAGCTTCGGCCCACGCAGATCCCAGCGCACCACGCTGCCCTGCGAGTACCAATCACCCAGCACAATTCGCTGCGCTTTCCGATTGCCCAGATCGACCGTGTGTATGTCAGGTCGGTGCGTATGGCCATGCAGCAGCACATCGACGCCGTGCTCATTGATGGTTCTCATTACTGCACCCTGGTTGACGTCCATGATGTCCATGCTGAGATTCAGCTTTTGCTCGAGACTTTGACGCCGGGCTTCTGCGGCAATGAGAAGTCGTTCTTTCAGTGGCTTAGCCAGCATCGACGCCTGCCAGTCCAGGTCGCGAGTCATCGATCGAACCCGCTGATATTGCACGTCGTCCGTGCACATCGCGTCACCATGACTCAGCAGGGCTTTTTGGCCATACATCTTGACTGAATAAGGGTCTTTGAGGATCTCGACCCCGGTCTCATTGGCAAACTGCCTGCCAATCATGAAGTCGCGATTGCCGTGCATGAAATAGACCGGGACACCGCTGTCGGAAAGTTTGCGTATCGCCGCCTTAATAATCCCATAGTGGGCATTTGGGTCGTCGTCGCCTACCCAGGCTTCGAACAGGTCGCCGAGAATGTACAGGGCCTCGGCCTCGGTCGCGTCTGTCTGCAAGAACCGAATGAATTGATCGCCGATTTCGGGCCGCTCAGCCTCGAGATGCAAATCGGAAATAAACAGCGTTGTCACTGCTGCTACTCGAACGTGTAACGCGCCATCTTTTCAATGACAATCGGGACGACGGGAACGTCGGAGGCTAATGCTCCTTGCGGGCCTGTCCGCACTTTGACAATCTTTTCGACAACATCCATGCCCTGAATGACGCTACCGAAGACGGTGTAGCCCCAGGTGCCTTCAGTTGATTTCTTGCCGGGATCGAGCCGCGTGTTGTCCGCGATATTGATGAAGAATTGAGAATTTGCCGAATGAGGGTCACTCGTTCGGGCCATTGCTACTGATCCACGAACATTGCTGAGTCCGTTACCCGACTCGTTGGGAATCGAGTCATCGCTTTCCTTGAGCTTCAGATCGGCCGTATGACCGCCGGTTTGCGCCATGAATCCCGGGATTACGCGGTGAAAAATGATGCCTTCATAAAATCCGTCGTCGACCAGCTTTAGAACGTGTCCGACGGTTAGTGGTGCCTGTTTGCCATCCAGCTCAAGGATGATCGTGCCCTCAGTGGTCACAATCTCAATGTAAGGGTGCGGCGGGACCTCGTCAGCGGCGAGAGCAAGCGAGCAGGCGAGCCCTAGCATCAGGGTGATCAGTGTCTTCTTCATAGTATTTGTAGGAGCGGCTTTAGCCGCGATTCTGGAAGTCAGCCCAAACAATACCAAGAACTGTAGGAGGCCGCTATGCAGACGAAACCTCTCATTGACTGCCCCGCAAACCCACCTTATTATCGTGCCCCGCGAAGCCCCGGCCC
>PVMK01127027.1_pt1 | contig 10039 bp, 14 predicted proteins | sample 1853481 | NCBI WGS metagenome assembly PVMK01 (sample SAMN08533507, study PRJNA380276) | Marine sediment metagenome, whole genome shotgun sequencing project.
AGAAGATGAGAGGTATACACAATACATTGGAAAAAAAGTAATCGTTCCAATTACTAATGCAGAAGTTGAATTAAGAACACATCATTCTGCTAAACAAGAATTTGGTTCAGGAGCAGTAATGGTATGTAGTTATGGTGATCAAAACGATGTAGCATTATTTCAGAGAGTTGCAATTAGAAGAGAGTTGTGCAATTGGACTAGATGGACGATGACAAAAGTTGCAGGAAACTATGCAGGGTTAAAACCAAAACAAGCAAGAACAAAAATTATTGAGGATTTAGAAATCTAACGGTTTTGTAGAAAAAATTGAAGATATCATTCACAGAACACCAATATCTGAAAGAAGTAAAATTCCAATTGAAATAATTCCAATGGAGGAATATTACCTAAAACAAAAAGAATCAGTTGAAAAAATTAGAAAACTAGGACAAGAGATAACATTTCATCCAACAATGCACAAACAAATCTTGATGAATTGGCTAGAATCTATCAATATTGATTGGCCAATTTCAAGAAGAAGGTATTATGGCACTGAAATTCCCAATATGGTATTGTAAAAAATGCTCAGAACCATATGTTCCTGAGCCTGGAAAGTACTATAGACCATGGGAAGAGGATTGCCCAATTAGTCAGTGTCCAAAATGTCAATCTACTGAATTTGTTGGAGAAGAACGAACATTCGATACATGGATGGATTCTAGTGTATCTCCATCTATTCATTAGTAAATTTAACAGAGATGATGAATTTTTCAAAAAAGTATATCCTGCATCAATTAGACCACAAGCAAAAGATATTGTTCGAACATGGTTATACTATACACTACTAAGATGTGAACAGATTACGGGAGAAAAACCATGGGCTGAAGCATGGATTATGGGGTATGGCCTTGATGAAAAAGGAATGAAAATGAGTAAGAGTAAAGGAAATGCAATAGATCCATTACCAGTAATTGAAAAATTAGGTGCAGACACTTTTAGATTCTGGAGTGCAAGTGAAATTAATCATGGATATGACTTTAGATGTAATGAACAAAAAATTGAATCAACTAAAAAATTTCTTAGTAAATTATGGAATGTATCGAGATTCTTGTCTAGTTTTCCAATAGTTGAATCTGGAATTCCAAATGAATCAGATAAATGGATTTTATCAGAATTAGATAATCTAGTAAAAGAATGTAAAAAAGGATATGATGAATATAATTTCTTTATTCCTGCAATTGCAATTAGAGAATTTACATGGAATTTGTTTGCAGCTCATTATATTGAAATGGTTAAAGCGAGAGCTTATGGAATTAATTTTTCAGATGAAGAAAGAGATGGTGCAATATTTACATTGCATAAAGTATTATCAACAATTTTAAAATTATTAGCTCCCATTACACCATTTATCACTGAACATCTCTGGAATGCCTTATACTCTAAAGAAAGTATTCATAAACAAATGCAAGTTAAAGCAGAAAATTTGGAAGTTAAAAATGATATTACTAAAGAAATTGCAGAATTTAATTCCAAGGTATGGAATGAAAAAAAATCTCAGAATCTTTCATTAAAAGATTCAATTGAAATTGAAATTCCTAAAATTTTAGAACCATTCAAAAAAGATTTGAAATCTATGCATCACTTAGAAGATTAGTTTAAAAAAGTAATAATTAATTTTTTGAGGAATTAACAAGATTTACAAAATATTTGTGTAGTGAGACATCAGTAGTGAGTTCAGGGTGAAATGAAGTACCAATCACATTTCCTTTTTTAACTGCAATAATTTGCTCATTAAATTTTGATAAAATTTCTATGTCTGAACCAACATCAGAAACAGATGGTGCTCGAATAAAGATTCCATTAAATTTTGGAATTCCAATAGAATCCATAGAAATATTAGATTCGAATGAGTCTTGTTGTCGTCCAAATGAATTTCGTTGTAATTTTATATCAAGAATATTCAAAAGTGCTTGATCTGTTTTTCCAACAACACGATCATCAGCAGTCTTTGACAACATAATCATTCCAGCACAAATTCCAAGTACAGGCATTCCATTTTCAATTTTTTCCTTTAGAACTTTGAGTGAGCCATTTACCAAAGAAAGTTGTCCAATAGTAGTACTTTCACCACCAGGAATAATCAATCCATCTAATTTGGATATTTCATCAGGGGTTTTAACTGGCATTATGTTTCCATCAATTCCTAATTCATCAAATGCAGCTTTTGTAGATAAGATGTTTTCTTGAACATCACCTTGAATAGATAAAATACCAACATTAAGACTCATGAGGAGCCACCACGATCTTGCATTCGTAATTCTAAAGTGTTAACATCTAATCCCAACATGGATTGTCTTTCATCAATCATTTTTTGGGCTTCTTTGACTTTATCTGATTCATCCCAGAAAGTAGTAGCTAAAACTATTGCTCTAGCCCGTTCTTTTGCATCATCAGCATTGAAAATTCCAGAGCCGACAAAAATACCATCACAACCAAGAGACATCAAATATGCAGCATCTGCAGGAGTCGCAATTCCACCAGCTGCAAAATTTACAACAGGTAATCGTCCGAGTTTTGCAGTTTGTTCAACAATATCATAAGATACTTTGAATTCTCTAGCCATTCTAACTAAATCTTGATTATCTCCAGAATCATAAATTGATTTAATTGTTCTTAATTCATCATTTACTTTTTTGATGTGAGTAATAGCTTCTGCAACATTACCAGTTCCAGGTTCTCCTTTTGTTCTAATCATTGAAGCACCTTCTTCAATTCTTCTCAAAGCTTCTGCTAATGATCTTGCACCATTTACAACAGGTGTTGTAAAATCCCATTTCCAAATATGATGTAATTCATCAGCTGGAGTTAAAACTTCAGACTCATCAATCATATCCACATTAGTTTCTTGTAGAACTAATGCTTCATTGACGTGACCAATTCTACATTTTGCCATGACCGGAATCGTTACTGAATCCATAATATCTTCAATAATTCTAATACTTGCAGTTCTTGCAACACCACCAGCTTTTCTAACCTCAGATGGAAGTTTATCTAAAACCATTACAGAAACTGCTCCAGCTTCTTCAGCTATTAGAGCTTGCTCTACTGTTGTAACATCCATTACAACACCATTTTTTAGCATATGAGCAAAACCACGTTTAAGAGTGGATGAACCACGTAAAACATCATTAGAATTTACTTTTTCAGAAATTATTCCTTTAGCGTTAGTTCGTTCACCAAATAGTGGAAGCATGTTCTAATTTTCTCTAAAGACTATTTGTATCTATTCACTTATTTCAGATATAATCTGATCTAGTTCAAATTCAACCATAGTAATTATTGGAGGAATAAAATCAGATGTTGCATTTTGTTCAGGCCAATGAATCTGATTAGTTCTACCATTAAGTGTGATTTTGACATTTGATTTTTGATAATCTATAACATCATCTAAAATTGAAAATGATTCAGATGGAATTGCAATAAAACCAGTTTCTTTAATCAATGCTTTAATTTTGTTAAGTTTTGCTTCAGTTAGTTTGGATTTAATATCAGGTTGAAGATATCCTTGTTCTGTAACAGAATATTTTAGTTCACCATTATTTTTAATGAAAAGAATTTCCGTTTTTTGTGCACCAGTTCGTTCAGTAACACCGAAAGAAACTTTCTTTAACTGATGTTTTGTGTATTCAATTTCAATTTTATCATAAGAATTTGCTGCTGAAATTGGAATTTCATTTTTCATAATTAAGGGAACAGAAAGTAGAATCGCTACAATTATTGGAATTGCCCCTAACGCTAAGTAAATTGGTTTAACCATAATTGCTGAACAATAAGTGATTTCTTTTTATTCCAAATAAATCTTAGTTAAAAATAACTTAAAATTCAAGTCCATTTCATTCTTGTTTGTGGGGTCGTAGCCTAGCCTGGTAGGGCGACAGTGTCTACGAAAAAGATCACCGCTAAGGGCTCCAAAGGTTAACTAAGCTAAACTGACTCACGGATGATGTAAGTTTGGAGCTGTAGTGACCCGTAGGTCGCCGGTTCAATTCCGGTCGGCCCCACGTTAGTAATTTTATTGATTATTTCTCAAAACATTTAGTGCTGAACCAGCTTTAAACCATTCAATTTGAGATTCATTGTATGAATGATTCAACAAAATTTCGTCTTTATTTCCATCACTATGAGAAATAATACATTTGACTTGTTTATCAGGTTCTAATTCATTTAAATTTAATAAACTAATTTTATCATCTTCAAGGATTTTATCATAATCATTTGAATTGTTAAATGTTAATGCCAATATTCCTTGTTTTTTCAAATTAGTTTCATGAATTCTTGCTAGACTTTTGGTTACAACTGCAACACATCCCAGATATCTTGGAGTCATTGCAGCATGTTCTCTACTACTACCTTCGCCATAATTATTATCACCAATTATTATCCAGTTCATCTGTTTTTCTTTGTACTGTCTTGCAATTTTTGAAAATGGTTCAAGTTGATTGTTTAAAATATTCTTACCTACACCGACTTCATCATTAAATGCATTAACTGCACCTAACAACATATTATCACTAAGATTATCCAAATGTCCTCGAAGCGATAACCATGCACCTGCAGGAGAAATATGATCTGTAGTACATTTACCCTTAGCTTTTACCATAATCGGAAGTGATTCGAAGTCTTTTCCGTTCCATTTTGAAAATGGTTCTAAACGTTGCAATCTTCTACTGTCAGGATCAATAATAATTTGAACATCATCTGAATTTTCAGGGGGTGCAATAAAAATTCCCTCAGGTAAAATAAAACCGTCTTTTGGTACTTCAGGTGCAGGTTTGGGAGGTTCTAGTTTGAATTTTGTCCCATCAGCTGCAGTCAAATCATCTTTCAGTGGATTAAAAGATAATCGTCCACCCAAAGATAATGCAATAATCATTTCAGGACTACCAATGAAATTCAAAGTATTCCGTTGACCATCATTTCTTCCAGGGAAATTTCTGTTAAAGGTTGTAACAATAGTATTTTTTTGATCTTTTTCTAATTCAGGTCGACTCCATTGTCCGATACAAGGACCACAAGCATTTGCTAAAACAGTTGCACCAATCCCTTTAAGAGAATCCATCAATCCATCTCTTTCAATAGTACCTCGAATTTGTTCAGAACCAGGTGTAACTAATAATGGAATTTTTGATTTTATTCCTTTTGCTTTTGCTTGTTCAGCTAGACTTGCTGCTCTGGACATATCTTCATAAGATGAATTTGTACAACTACCAATCAATGCAACAGAAATAGGATCAACATAATCATTAGATTTTACATCATCTGCAAGTTTAGAAATTGTTCTTGCCAGATCAGGTGTATGAGGTCCAACAATACGAGGTTCTAATGTTGAAAGATCAATTTCAATTACTTTATCAAAATAAGTTTCAGGATTTGTTTCAATTTCAGGATCTGCAACAAGTAATTCTTTATTTTGATTTGCTAGTTTAGATATATTACCTCGGTTAGTGTATTTGAGATAAGTTTCCATTCGTTCATCATATGGAAAAATTGAACAGGTTGCACCAATTTCAGCTCCCATGTTAGTAATCGTAGCTTTTCCAGTACAACTGATAGATTTTGTTCCAGGACCAAAATATTCAACTATGGAATTAGTTCCTCCAGATACTGTTAATTCATCAGCAACTTTGAGTATAATGTCCTTAGGTGCTGTCCAACCATTTAATTCTCCAGTTAATTTTATTCCAATGCGTTTAGGGATAAAGTAATTCCCAAGGTAATCCAGCCATGGTTTCAGCTGCGTCTAATCCACCCACACCAATAGCAATCATTCCCAAGACCACCAGCATTTGGAGTGTGAGAGTCAGTACCAATCATCAAACCCACCAGGGAAATGCATAATTTTCAAGAACCACTTGATGAATAATTCCCTGCACCAGGTTTCCAAAAACCACATCCAAATTTTGCAGCAGTAGATTGTAAAAATTTGAAGACTTCACTATTTTCATCAAGAGAGACTTTCATGTCAACGTCACCTTGAACTTCAGCTCTAATGAGATGATCACAATGAATAGTTGTGGGTAAAGATGCATGTTTGAGTTCAGCTTGCATGAATTGAAGCATTACCATTTGTCCCTGTAACATCTTGTAATGCAACTCTATCAGGTTTCAGAAAAACATAATCTTTACCACCAATGAAATTTGTGTCATCAATTTCATGAAAATGACCAGATAAAATTTTCTCAGTAAGTGTAAGTGGTCTTCCAACTAGATTTCTATATTTTTCAATATTTTCTTTTAATTTAGCATAAACACATGAAACAAGTTCAGTGCTAGTATCGATTTCCATATGATGTAGTAAATTTATCCCGAATTTAATATTTGCAATTTAAAAATTTAAAAATTCATTCCAATAGGCATGTGAATTCTTAACAATTATAAGCGAAATGTAGCTTTCTAATTGAATATTGGGGAGTTACAAATTTTCTAAATTGAGGTATGAATATGGTCAATAAAGGGTTTCCAAAATTTGGTATGTCACAAGCTGGTGCATTTGTAGCAGCTCTTAAAAATTACAATTTACCAGATTTCATTTTAGTATTAGTTGCTAAAGAATGTAAATCAGAACTTCTTGAAAGAGGTCGAATCGATGACAGATTACAAAGTATGAATGACGAAGCTTTAGAATTATTGCACAGAGTTTTCGTTGGATGTCAAGAAGACAAAGCAGGAAAATATGCACAGTATAGATTTCTTTTGCATATGTTTCAAGTATGTATCATAAATGTGAAGTTCTAGTTAACGAAACAATTCCAGGTGCAACAGGTAAAAATCATAAAATGCTCGTTGCAGTAAAAAATAATGGAATGTATATTGCAGTTGCACACAACAAAGCAACTGGAAATCCAGTTAACATGAAAGATACTACTAGATTTTATGATATGGTTGATGATATCAAAAAAGGTGATCATGGAACAATGCTAATAGATGCAATTTATGGTTCATCAGTTGGTTTTAGAGGCGATGCATTAGTTGAACTTGAAAAATTTAAGTAAATCAAGAAATGATGATCCAGAAAATATGCTAAATTTTAAAACAGCAAATTTTGAAAATAATATCTATTCTGTTACAAAATGTTAATTAAAAAAATTATTTTATAATTTTAATTGTGAAGTATCCATAGTTAGAAACATAGGTTTGCCATCAGTTTTTTCAAAGTCTTCACCATATTGTTCAAATTCTAATTGTTCAAAGAGATGCTTTGTCCAAACATCATGAACATCTTGAATGAATCTACTCTGTCCAGAAATTCGTAATAATTCATGAAGTAATTCATGTGAAACAGTAGTACAATTTTTTTCTGCAAGAAATAAAGTATCATCTGATTCTTTAAGTGGTTGCCAAAAAATCATTCCAAAATTTTCAGCATGATAACCTTCACAAGTACAATCAGTCCAAAAGGGTCTGAAATGAGTTAAGTAAAAATGGTAAATGTCATTTCCTCTTTGTGTATGATCACGAAGAAGAGTAGGGGTATCAAGTCTTTGAAGAATACTTTGAGGTTTTGTAATTAATTCATCACATTGAATTTCATAATCTTTTCCAAATTTTTCTTTAATCCATACCTTGTAAAACTGGCTCATTTTTTTAATATATTCAAATTCAAATTGTCGTTTTTCACGATCCTCTTCTTTTACTACGAAAATAAAATGTAAAATCATAATAAGAAAAAAGGGTGTTTATGTTTGACCTTCAATACCCATTAAAGTTAGAGTTGAACGAATCTTTTCAATTTTTTCTAATTTTCCAAGTAATTGTCTCTCTAAGTTTTTCTACAGTATCTGATTCAATTTTGGCCAAAATATCGTATGCACCAAACGTTCCCTGAACTTCTTTAACACCTTCTAAGCCCTTTAGTTGCTGAATAATAGCTTCTTCTGAACCTAGTTCACAGTTTATTAAAACATAAGCTGTTGCCATGGGTTTTCTGAATAAATAGCCTATATCAATAAACCGATCATATTCAGTTTTGAGAAATCTGTAAAATTGTATTCCAAATGGGCTTTGGTATAGGCATTATAGATAATCTTGAAATTCTGATAAGTTCCCAATCTTGAAATTTTTTTTCTTTTTTTAACTCATTAAGTGTTACTGGACGTTTCAATGTTTTTTTATATTTTACATCTACAACAATAAAACGTTCATTATCTTCTCTTGGATTTGGATAGGGTTTTGAAGTTATTTGCATAATTCCTACTGCTTGTCGTTCAACACCTGTATGATAAAATAAAACAAGATCACCAGACTTCATTTCTCTCATATGCTTCAATGCTAAATTATTATGAACTCCATCCCAAACTGTCGTTTTTTCTTTTTTTAGTTGTTCAAAATTATAACCTCTTGGTCCAATAGGTTCTTGTTTTGCCAACCAATAATTTAGCATTTCAGTTTTCTGTATTACTAAGGGATGTTTTATGGCTTTTGTAAATTGTTAATGTTCCCCGGTTCTGACTCGCACAAAATCATTGGTCATAGCCATACGCCTCCTCGCGTTCTGAAACCGGGGTTGCCCATAATGTAGCATGCCTGGGTGAATTAGAAATCATTGGTATCATAACGATCATCGTCATCCTAATCCGTCTGCATGCCTGCTCTTGGGCGTTTAATGGTGTAATTACTTATACTAAAAACCATTGAAGAAATTATTTTTCATAAAACAGTTTGTTAGATCAAATTAATTTTTAGTGTCAAAAATTGATTCAGATAAAGATATTTCAAAGCCTACTACAGGTACGCGAATTTTATAATTTTCAATAATCTTTGAATTAATTTTTCCTATCACACCAATAGATTTTCCATTTAGAATTACTGTCGCACAATGACCGTCTTCAAAAGTAGGATGAGTTGTAGTCTTTGTTTCAGTCTTTATTCCAAATCCAATTTTTAATGCAGATTGTAATATTGATTTTATCTCAGTAAAATTTGCATCTTTATGAGCACTAATACTTGAAAAACTAACTTCTTCAGATATTGGATCACCAAGAGAAAAGATAGTACCAGTTTCAAACATTTTTTGAGGATAAGATTCATGTATATTTTTTGAAAGATTTTCTAATAATCCAGGAAGAATAGTGTCACGTAAAATGGTATGTTCTAAACTTTTTGAGTCAAGTACAGAAATCATTTTTGATGTGTTTCTATTAGTCATATCATACAATACACGCTTACTAGTCAAACTTGAATTCAATGCTTCAAGATATCCAAGTCCAATCATAGTTTGATCTAGTGTCTTTAGTTGAAGTGATACAGTATTTGTTTGACCAATAGTTTGAGATGGAGACAAAATAGGTTCAAGATTCTGAATTCCATAACCTAAAGCAGTTTCTTCTACTAAATCCATAGGTCCAAAAATATCAAATCTATATGCAGGAATTGTACAAATGATATTTTTTCCTTTTACTGATGCATCTAATCTAGATTTTTTTAATGATGAAATTATTTTTGATGTGTTTAGATTCAAACCAAGCATTTGGTTAATCAACATAGAACTAACAGGGATTTTCTTTTGTGCAAGTTTAGGGGTTGAATTTTTTGCACCAGATATTTGAACAGTTTCTAAAGCAAAACCTGCTTTTTGTAAAATAGTTGCAACAACTGAAAGCATATCTTCAGCATCATCTTTATTGATTCCAGTTACCTCAACAAAAAGATTCTTTGTTTTAGTTGTAACAGTTGTAATAGCAGCATTAATGATTGGTGGAAAAGAAACTGTTTGTTGGTTTGAATCTAAAATGATAGGTACTTTAGAAGAATTCCCAAGTATTGGTCCATAATCCTTTCCCACATCAGTATCTTGAATAATTTCAGAAATTGATTGTGTATTCTCAGAGTTTAATGGAGTAAATTTATGATTTCTATTAGTAGTTGTGTAAACTAGAGGAAAAGAGATTTTATCTAAATCATGAATACCAATAGATGATTTTTTCCTTTTTCTCCTATTCCAAAATGAAGATCTTCTTGCATTGTCATGAATTGTTTTATTGTTTTATCATCAATTTTTCCA
>PVMK01188043.1_pt1 | contig 10038 bp, 8 predicted proteins | sample 1853481 | NCBI WGS metagenome assembly PVMK01 (sample SAMN08533507, study PRJNA380276) | Marine sediment metagenome, whole genome shotgun sequencing project.
GGCGTGATTCACGTGATGAGCGCCGACGGCACGGAACTAGGGTCTTTCGAAGATGGGACGAACCCAGCTTGGTCTCCGGATCGTACGAAAATCGCCTACGACAATGGCAGCCGCACCTTCGCATTCGAACCGTCCGGTGACCAGGCCGGTGCGGTTCCATCTCCGATGAACGTTCTCCCGGCCGCCCCGTCCGGTTCGAATACGAAGGTGCGGCTGCCGTTGTCGTAGGCGATCTTCGTACCATCCGGTGACCAATCCGGGTGCGTTCCCTCCTCGAAGGACCGCAGTTCCGTCCCGTCGACGCTCATCACGTGAATCACGCCATTCCTGCTGAAGGCGAGCCTTGTGCCATCGGGCGACCACGCAGGAGCGCGGTCAAACCCCGGGTGGAAGGTAAGGGCGACTGGCACGGTCTGTCCGTCTGCCAGTCCCACGAGGTACACGCTGTCCGGGTTCTGTCGGCCACGTGCGAATACGAATGAAATGTCGTCGGGTATTCCCAGACACTCGACTCCGAGCAGTATGTCCGTCACATGCCCGGCGACGACGGATTCCGAAATGGGCTCTCGGGCGAAGTCATGACACGTGGCGCTGAGGCCGGAGAGGGCCGCCGAGTATGAACCCGGCTCGAGATCACTGACGGTAACCGTGTCATCGAGTCCGATGGGTCCAATATCCACACCGTCCAGCACGAGCGTGTAACCGTCCGGGTCGAGGTTCCGCCCCACCGTCGTCGTGATGAGCCGTAACGATCCCGTCGTAGGTGCCTGGACCGTTACCGAGGCCGAACCGGCGACCCCTGCAGTCGTGGCCGTGATAGTGGCGCCACCGTTCGCCGAGGCGGTTACCAGGCCATTCGCGCTCACCGTCGCGACATTGTCGAGGGATGAACTCCAGGTGAACACCTTGCCGGACAAGGTGCTGCCCGAGGCGTCCCGGGCGACGGCTTCCAGCCGCACAGTGTCCCCGAGCAGCAGCAAAGACACAGTGGATGGCGTAACAGTGACCGAAGAGACGGAGGGCTCGAGCGGCCCGGATGGTGACCCGGACGAGTCACCTCCGCACGACCACAGAGCCAAGCAACTGATCGGCAGCAGTGCCGCAGCAATGCGAGACCACGGAAAACGGCGCAACTGTGCGTCACACATGAGATACCTCCGCAAGCCGACTGGGGGCCGTTGAACGGGACCGCGGCTCGGGACCGCTAATTCGCCGGGATCTCCTCAATCTCCAGGGTGAACGGCATGTTCTGCGTCGAACCGTCGCCACTGCATGTGGCGGCAGCGCTGGCTCCGTCCGTCGTCACCGTCCACGACGTCGCTGAGGTTCGCACGGCGCGGACGTCCACGTAGACAAGCGTGTTGCACACGTTGAACTGCGCGTGCACGCCCGTGGTATCACCACCTACCGCTAGGTCTAGGTCGTCGAGGTCTTCGACGCTCATGAAGATCCCGTCGATCCGGGTTTCCCGATCGTCGGAAAAGTCAAACTCCAGTGCACGGGCGCCGCCGCACTCCGGATCGCGCGCCATTTTCCGCTTGTAGTCTCGATCGGGATCGAACCGGGCGTCGGCGAAGTTCCCGATGTTGGCCCACACGCCGCACGTCCCGTCGACGTAGGGTCCGCGGCCGTCGCTCCGAACACCGGGCACGTCATCCGTTGCGTCGGTGAAGGTGACCGCAACGGGTCGGAAGTCCACCTCATCCGCGTCGGGAGGTGGCTTATCCCCTCCCTTCTTGAATAGCGGGTTCGTTGCCTCGTCGTCCGTACCCACGACGGAGTCCGAACACCCACCGAAGGCGAACGCGAAGGCAAGAGTGGCAACGAGAATGACAGCCTTCGATTTCATTCTGAGCTCCTTTTCCGGGGTGCGGCACGGTCCCGCGCCAATTCCCGACGCGAGACTGTTTGCGGCTGACCGGTAGAGCGCTTAGCGTACTACTTGCTTGGTGAGCGACCTGCCGGCCGACCCCAGTTGACCGTTCTGTCTGTCACACTGACGGTTTGGTGTCACGTGCCTCTCACGCAGGGCGTGACACCGGGAGAAGAGCATGGTCACACTCCGTCTCCGTACGCTGGGCACCCTGGATCTGAGTTCCGACGGGGGCGACGCGTACAGCGATCTGCTCGGACAGCCGAAGCGGATCGCGCTCCTCGCTTTCCTCGCGCTGCGCTCGGCCGACGGGCCGGTGCCTCGCGACAAGCTACTCGGCCTGTTCTGGCCGGATCTCTCCCAAACACGTGGCCGTCGAGCGCTCAGCCAGTCCCTGTACGTACTGCGCAGATCACTTGGCGAAGCTCTGATAGAGACGGCCGGGCAAGCGGCCATCCGCCTGAATCCGGATTTGATCTGGTGTGACGCGCTCGAATTCGAGGACGCGCTCAGCAGAGGCGACCCGGAACATGCCCTGTCGCTGTATGGAGGCGATCTCCTCGACGGTTTCTTCCTCACGGACACTGCCGAGTTCGAGAAGTGGCTCGACCTGGAGCGAGAGAGACTGAGGCGGCTCGCAACGGAGTGTGCCAAATCCCTCGCCGCGCGTGACGCGGCTGCGGGCGATCTCCTCGCGGCGTCGCGCTGGGCACGCCGTGCGGTGCGACTGACGCCCTGGGACGAAGGAAGCCTGATCCAGCTGATCGAGCTGCTCAGGGACGCCGGCGATCAGTCCGGCGCCCGGCTGGAATACGATGCCTACTGCGAGACACTTCGAAGCGAGTTGGGAGCCGAGCCTTCGGAGAGCGTCAAAGCGGCCCTCATCAGCCCGCGAGAAGCTGTTGCACAGCGTAGTCTGGATTCTCACGAAGCGTTTCCGGAGCCGGCCGAGCTTCCCGAAGCACCCCCAGTCCTGGTATCGAGCGTGCCAGCCAGTCACCGGCGGCGCTGGAGGACTCCGGCAATCCTCACCGCAGCCGTCTTCATTTCGATTCTCGTCTTCTCCCAGAGCTCCAGGCAGGCGTTCCGGGACGGCGGCGCGACGCCTCGCGTGCTCGTTGCCCCGTTCGCGAATCAGACCGGCAACAGCGAGCTGGATCCGCTTGCCCGGCTCGCCGCCGATTGGCTGGCTACCGAGATAGCGAGAACGGGCCGTATTCGCGTGGTACCTCCCGTCTCGGCACTCCGGCTTGTCGCCCAGACCGAGGTCGAAGGCGACACGACCATGTTTGGCCGTGCCGTGGCCGCGGGAGCCCGGGCCCAAGTCAATCTGGTGATCGGCGGATACGTCAGCGGGACTCGAGATTCGACTGTATTCGAGGTCTACGGGCTGGACCCGGCCTCGGGTGAGTTGCTCTTTGCGCTGCAGCCGTTGGGGCCGTCCGAGGGAACCGGGCTCACTACGCTGGAGCGCCTGCGCAGGGCGGCGATAGGTGCCCTGGCGAGCCATTTGGACGACCGAATGCGTCGCTGGTCGGGACCTGCTGGTCAGCCGCCGAGCTATGAGTCCTACCAGGAGTACTCCGAGGCGCTGGACACATTCTTTGACGCGGGAGATTGGGCAACGCAGGAGCGCGCCGCCGAGATGTTCCTCGCTTTGTGGCGATCCGATACGACCTTCATTGTGCCTCTGAGCTGGAGCGTTTTCGCGCTGGCCAACGCCGGCCAGCCGGACCGGGCGGATTCCGTCGCCCACGCTCTCGAGTCCAGGATCGCTTCGCTACCCGAGTGGGACCGAGCGATGCTGCGCTACAACCTGGCTTGGCTGCACGGCGATCTCGCAACGCAGTACAGAACGGCCTCCGAAATCGTCGATCTCGCTCCGGACTCTGAGTGGCGCTTCAAGCTGGCCGGGGCAGCCCAGCGCATAGGCTTGCCGCGACGAAGCCCTCCTGATCCTGCGCGATCTGAACCCTCACCCAGGCTGGATGACTCCAGCCTATTGGACGATGCGCCTGGAGCTTCGGCACCTGGTGGGTGATCCGGACGGAGAGTCCCTTGACGCGGCATCTGCCATGAAGCTGCTGCCAGACGAACTGTATCCGGGGGAGACGTACCGCGCCCTGGCCGCCCAGATTCGGGCCGCGGCGATCGGAAAATCCGCAGCAGAACTCGAGAGCTATCTGGGGGAGGTTCGCAGCCTCGGCCGCCGGGCCCACGTCCTCTACCTGAAACTGTTCGACTGGGGGCCCTTCGACCTGTCCTCGAACCGCGCCGAATACCAGGTGATCCTGGACAGTGCCCGGGTCTGGTATGGCGACCGCCCCGTGGCCGACCGCGACGCGGTATGGCACCTGTTCGCGCAATGGGTGCTCGCGTACCGCGGAGCGCGGTGGGCGGAGGCCGAGGAGTCCCTCGATCGCCTGGTCGAGGCGGGCTGGCCGCCTTATCCGAAATACCTGTGGGGACCGCGCGCAGTCCTGGCCGCCCGGCGTGGCGAGCCAGCCCGGGCGAGAGCCATCCTGGACAGTATGCCCCCGGCGGGTCATATGGCGTCCTATTCGGACTTCGATCAGGATTTCTTCAGGGCGCGTGTGGCCGCCATCCTCGGGGAGCCCGCGAACGCGGTCAGCTACCTGCGCTCGGCCAATCGCAGAGGCATCCCGTACGAGGACATCCATGGAATGGCTCGCATCGACTTCGAGACGATGTGGGACTATCGGCCTCTGCAACGGCTCCTGGAGGGACACAGTTGCGAGTAGGTTCGCATCAAGGGGTTGTTTGCGAGCACGCCGCAGGCGAGCGCAGCACTACCACCGACCTCACGCTTATCAGACGACCTTGAACCGAGTCAGATTCCGACAATTAGCCGGAGTTTCACGACGGCGCACGACATTCTGCTGGATGGTTGACGGGGTGAGGCGGCTGATGTCGGTTTGAATGGACGGACGAATGGACGGACTGTCGCTCAGGAGGGAGTGCCCCACCCGTAGCCGTGCTAGCGAAGCTAAGCGCCCAGCGTGCCGCAGGACCGACCCATCTCCTTCCATCAACCTGGAAACTGGCGTTCGACGCACAGGCGATGCATCATTGATAAAGGTCGTGGGGCGTTCCCCTCCTCTGCTACCAGCCGACTGTGTACCGGGAGTCGAGGCTGCCCGGTGAGCACGGCGGCCTGCCGTAAGGAGACCCGACATGAGCGTGCGAAGCGTCCTTCGACACAAGGGCAGTGAGGTCGTGACCGTCGCCCCGGACCGAACAGTCCACGACGCGATCTGCGAGATGAACCGGCACAAGATAGGTGCCCTGGTCGTGACCGACGAGACCGGCGAGATCCAGGGCATCGTCACAGAGCGGGACATCTTGCGCATGTGCGGCGAGAAGTGTGTGCACCTCGACGATGCCAGTCTGAGCGGAACAGATTGCCCGGTACTCGTCAGCGAGATCATGACAACGGATCTTGTGATAGCCGTGCCGGACGACACGCTGGACTATGCCATGGGCGTCATGACCCGCAACAGGGTCCGGCACCTCCCAGTTCTAGACGAGGGGCGCCTGGCAGGTGTGGTGTCCATTGGCGATGTCGTCAAGGCCCATCTCAGCGAGGCGGAGTTCGAGAACCGGATGCTGAAAGACTACATCCAGGGAGTTGTTTCGTACTGACTCGTTGGAAGTACGTCCTTATCCAAGCTCCAGCAGACAATATGAGAGCGCCCGGCGTGCCGCCGCCTTGGCGAGACAACCGGGCCTTGGGAACTCGCAAACGAGACTACACTGCCGTGTGTCTACTGGGCCGTGATCGTGGCCCCCAGCATGATGCCCGGATGGACCTCGCAGAAATACTCCCACGTGCCGGCAACAACGGGCACGAACCTGAATGTATCTCCGTTGCCCATCAGGCCACTGTCGAACGCCGCGCCGCCCGCTGGCGCTACGTTCGATGTCGCGGTGTGCTGAACGGCGTCCCCGTTGACCCACTCGATCGTGTCACCCACCGCGACTGTCGCTCCTGAGTTGATGCCCCCGTCCGGGTACTCGAAAGCTATGTTCCGCATCTCGATCACCAGCACCGTCGTCCGGGCGGTGAAAGTGACCGGAGAGCCGGTGAGCCCGGTGACGCTCGCCGTCACCATGTTCTGGCCGAGCGACGCCCCTGGAGTGAAGGTGACGGATGCCTGGCCCTGGCTGTTCGTCTCTGACGAGGATGACGAGAGGCTCCCGTCGCCCGCCATGACAGCCCAGGTCACGGTCACGCCCGGCATTCCGATCCCCTGATCGTCGGTTACCTTCACTACGAAAGGACTCGACAACGACTCGAGCGTCTTCCCGTTCTGGTTTTCTCCCGATACGAGAGCGATCGTGGTCGGCGTCGGAGGGGTTGTTCCGGTGGAACTGAAGGTGACGGGAGATCCTGTCAGCCCAGTAACAGATGCCGTAACCGTGTTGGTGCCGGCCGTGGGTCCGAGTGTGAGCCGGACGGAAGCCTGTCCCTGGCTGTTCGTCTGCGTGGCGGCCGCGGATAGCAAGCCGCCTCCCGCCGTGACGTCCCAGGCGACGCCGATGTCTGACACTCCGCTTCCTTGATCATCAGTGACGCGCACAACGAACGGGCCAGCCAGTTCGGCCCCCGCCGCGCCGGTCTGTCCGTCACCGGAAACTTGGGTGATCGTGGTGGCGGTCGGCGGCGGGCCCGTCCCGTTTCCATTCCCACCGTCGTCTCCACCACAGCCCCACACCAAGAGCACCGGAACCAGAACATTGGCTACTGCCAAACGCGGTAGCATCGGCCCAACAGCAGAGAGAATGAGCGAACGCACGACGGCCTCCTTCAAGGGGTGTGACCCCCGGTTGCCAGGAATTTGGCCGGACCTAGGATTTAGTTGCCCCTAAATCCAATGACTACAAACTGCTTCGTGCCGTCAAGTGCGACGTCTTGGCCGCAACATCTCGCCCGCCGTCGTGCGAGCAAGCAAAGCGCCCGGCTTGAACCAGGGACGGAATCGGTTTTGAATCCTCCATTCGTGCGTTGTGTATCAGAGAATGGTGATCGTCCCATTCGCGGCAACCCGGAGATCCAACTATGAGGCGCGGCGTCAGAATTCTCGCCATTCTCGTCAGTCTCGGGCTGGTGGCCGCCTGCGATGCCGACCCCACTGGTCCTGAGGCCGGAGAGCCCTTCACGCTGGCGCCGGGAGAGCGCGTAACACTCGAACCCATGGGCACACACGTTCGATTTTTGCTGGTGGCGGAGGACTCGCGTTGCCCGCTCCGCGCCCAGTGTGTGTGGGCGGGCGACGGTGCAGTCGTTTTCGAGGTTGCCCGGCGAGACGGCCACTCCGTAGAGCACACACTGCACACGAACGAGGGGCCGAAGGCGGTCGTCCTGGACTCGTATGAACTCACGCTTCTCAAGCTGAATCCCCACCCCGAGGTGACCGGCGAGATCGCGCCGGAGGACTACCGAGCGACGCTTGTTCTGTCCGAACGGCTGGAGTAGCCATCGCGCCCTCACTCGATCACAGGCTGCGCTTCCGGCAATTGGCGGGGCGTGGGTGATTCCGTCGCCCAAGGATCAAACGCGACCGTGTTCTCGTCACATGGTGAAGAACTGGTGGAGGCGTGGGGAAAGGCTCGCGGGACTGGATCCAATGAAAGGTCGGGGCTGGCACAGCTTGCGCCGGAAGTTTGCCACAGAACTTAGAGGAGAACCCCTGAAAGTCCTGTGTGACCTGGGCGGGTGGAAAGTCCCTGAGACCATTCTCAAGTGCTACCAGTTCCCGCAGGAAGGGGCTCAGCGGCAGGCCTTGGAGAACCGGCAGCCTCTAATGGAAGTCGGTCAGAATTGACCCCGATGGACAGTACGAACGGACAGTATGACTGATTTCGGGCCTAAGAAGAAAGCCGCCCAAGGCCCTAACCTCAAGCGACTCTTACTCTTCCAACCATGGGCCCGGGTGGATTTGCTGCGTCGTCCAGTATTGCGAGCACGCCGCAGGCGAGCGCAGCACCACCACCGACCTCACGCTTATCAGGCGACCGTGAATCTGGTCAGATTCCGACAATTAGCCGGAGTTTCACGACGGCGCACGACATTCTGCTGGATAGTTAATGGGGTGAGGCGGCTAGATGTCGGTTTGAATGGACGGACGAATGGACGGACTGCTACTCCTGCTTGCCACATGCGGAAGCCGTATACCGCCGTCGGGTGTTCTTCACCTTGGACAAACGTGGTCCTTACGCGACGAAGCCGTCGGTATTTCCTGCCTTGATTCGCGCCGAAACACTGTATTCACAGCGGCACGGTGGATAGGTTGAGACAACGAAGGGAGGACGCTTTGAACGAGGACAGCAAGTGCCCGGTAACAGGCAGCTCTGACAGTCTGCCACCCGGCGGGGGCACCTCGAACCGTGATTGGTGGCCGAACCAGTTGAACCTCGAGGTTCTTCGTCAGCACTCTGACGCAAGCAATCCCATGGGTAGGGGGTTCAACTACGCTGAGGAATTCAAGAAACTCGATCTGGAGGCCCTAAAGAGTGACCTCTATGCGCTCATGACCGACTCGCAGGACTGGTGGCCGGCTGATTACGGGCACTACGGAGGACTCTTTATCCGAATGGCGTGGCACAGCGCGGGCACATACCGCATCGGCGACGGTCGCGGGGGCGCCGGATCCGGCACCCAACGCTTCGCGCCTCTCAATAGCTGGCCCGACAACGTCAACCTCGACAAGGCACGCCGCCTGCTCTGGCCGATCAAGCAGAAGTACGGCAGGAAAATCTCCTGGGCTGACCTGATGATCCTCGCAGGCAACTGCGCCATCGAGTCGATGGGACTACAGACCTATGGATTTGCCGGCGGGCGCGAGGACGTGTGGGAGCCGGAAGAGGACATCTACTGGGGGACCGAGAGCGAGTGGCTTGGCGACAAGCGCTACTCCGGCGATCGGGACCTCGAGAATCCTCTCGCCGCCGTGCAGATGGGCCTGATCTATGTGAACCCGGAAGGGCCGAACGGCGAACCGAGTGCGGTTGCCTCCGGTCGCGATATTCGCGAGACCTTCGCGCGCATGGCCATGAACGACGAGGAAACCGTTGCGCTCACCGCCGGAGGCCACACGTTCGGCAAGTGCCATGGCGCTGGCGATGCTGCACTGGTCGGTTCTGAACCCGAAGCCGCAGGCATCGAAGAGCAGGGCCTCGGATGGAAGAGCAGCTTCGGTAGCAGCAAGGGCTCTGATGCCATCGGCAGCGGCCTGGAAGGCGCCTGGACGCCGAATCCGACCCGGTGGGACATGGGCTATTTCGACATGCTGTTCGGCTACGATTGGGATGTGGTGAAGAGCCCCGCCGGCGCCTTTCAGTGGGTCCCGGTCAATCCGGATGAAGAGGATCTCGCGCCGGATGCGGAAGATTCGTCGAAGCGGGTTACGACCATCATGACGACCGCCGACATGGCGATGCGGATGGACCCGATCTACGAGCCGATCTCGCGTCGTTTCCATCAGAACCCGGAAGAGTTCGCGGACGCATTTGCCCGTGCCTGGTTCAAGCTGACGCACCGCGACATGGGCCCCCGCTCACGCTATCTGGGTGCCGAGGTCCCGGCCGAGGAACTGATCTGGCAAGACCCGGTGCCCGCCGTCGATCATGAGCTGATCGACACCCGGGACATCGCAGACCTAAAGGGCAAGATCCTCGCCTCGGGCCTGTCGATCTCGCAGCTGGTTTCGACGGCCTGGGCGTCGGCGTCCACGTTCCGCGGCTCCGACAAACGCGGCGGGGCGAACGGGGCGCGCATCCGTCTTTCGCCGCAGAAGGATTGGGATGTCAACCAGCCGGCTCAACTGAAGGCGGTGCTGCAGACCCTCGAGGGAATCCAGGAGGAGTTCAACGGCGCGCAGTCGGGCGGGAAGATGGTTTCGCTCGCCGACCTGATTGTCCTGGGTGGATGCGCAGGTGTCGAGCAGGCTGCGAAGAATGCAGGTCACGATGCGACCGTCCCCTTCGCGCCTGGACGCACGGACGCGTCGGAGGAGCAAACCGACGTGGAGTCGTTCGCCGTACTCGAACCGGCTGCGGACGGGTTCCGCAACTACCTCAAAGCCAAGTACGCCGTATCGGCAGAGGAAATGCTGGTCGATCGTGCGCAACTGCTGACGCTGACC
>PVMK01188264.1_pt1 | contig 10038 bp, 7 predicted proteins | sample 1853481 | NCBI WGS metagenome assembly PVMK01 (sample SAMN08533507, study PRJNA380276) | Marine sediment metagenome, whole genome shotgun sequencing project.
ATGGCGTTTCCAGCGGGATCGGACGCGACGCCTACGTCGGACGATACGCCCGGAGCGTTATCGATGCTCTGGGCCGTTCCCCACGCGCCGCCCGCCGGGTAGCGGTTGGCGGCCGCAAAGTTATCCATGCCGTCGTTTTGTGCCCAGACCGCGATGGCGTTCCCGTTGGCATCCACCGCGACCTCTGGATTCCTTGCGGTGCCTCCGTTTTCAGTCTCGATGAGCTGCGCCGCGCCCCAAGGGCCTCCTGAGGCGTAGCGGTTGGCCCAGACATCGGCGCGGTCGCCGTCTTTCTGGTGCCACACCGACATGGCATCGCCGTCAGGCGCGACCGCGACGTCGATGATGAAGTCAGCGATAGACGAGCCCACCGCGCCGATGGACTCTGCAGTGCCCCAGCTCGTGCCTGTGTACCGGTTGGCCCATGCGCCAAAGATGTTCATCGTGGTGTGTTTTTGGCGCCACACGGCGATCGCATTGCCGCTCGAATCGACCCCGACCTTTGGGACACCGGAGGTTGCGCCAGCGGGGCTGATGACCTCGGGGGTCTCCCAACCCTGACCCGGGACATACCAGCTCGCCCCAATACGCCCAATGACTCCTTCTTTTTGAAACCACACTGCGATGGCGCTGCCGCCAGGATCGGCCGCGACATGCGGTCCTGAGGCGTCTTCATCCGTCGTCTCGATGATGATCGCAGTTCCCCACTCGCGCGTGGGAACCACACCGCCGGTCCCGCCTTCACCCGCCGCACCACCCGTACCCGAGGCGCCGCCGGTGCCAGCCCCACCTCCTATTCCTGCGCCGCCTCCCGTGCCTGAGGCGCCGCCATCACCAGCGCCGCCTCCCGTGCCTGAGGCGCCGCCATCACCAGCGCCTCCACCCGTACCCGAGGCGCCGCCGGTGCCGGCAGTCCCGCCGGTGCCAGCCGTCCCACCTGAGCCGGCCCTTCCGCCGGAGTCGGTGCTATCGCACCCCATCAACGCAACCGTCGCGATCACGACGGCGAACCCAACACGACTCTCGATCATGGCGCCTCCTTTGCAGATTTGGGAGCCGGTCCCACGCGATGCAACACCGCGAAGTCCTCGTCCACGCCGAGAAACCTCAGGACGGTGCCGCCGGATTCCAGTGCGAAGATCTCCGAAGCGTTGAACAAGTTCTGGCCTACCGCGTCGCGTTCGGTCGTGGAATCGATATCTGGGCCGATGACATTTTGCGGATTGAACATCCTGATGTGGCGGACCTCTTCGACCCCTACCAAGTAGTCGCTCTCGAAGAAGTGGCCAAAGTTGATGACGTCGTCGATGACGTCGTAGGAGGTGACTCCCTGGGCGTTCGTGGTGCGGATGAACTCTTCGTGGCGCCTTATTATCTCGCCACCAACCTCCAAGATGTCGTCCTGGAACACGGCGGACTCGAAGTCGTCGTAGACCACCTCTACGTTTCCATCGCGCCCGAAGGTGGCGCGGATTTCGCCACGGAAGTGCTTGAGCTCGTAAATCAATGATTTGAACAAGAGGCTGTTGTTGTCGACGACCCAGGTGCCTTCGATGCCGCATGAAGCTTCGACTTCCTTCACATCGGGAACGTCCAGCTCGAACGAACTACGCTCGGTGCTCGTGACGACTATGATGATGTCCGGGTTACACTCGTCATCCGGGAGCCTCGACGGCACTTCTCTCCAGCTCATGTCGTTCGATGGCCGTGCTGACTCGCGGACCGGCCCGTCCCCTTGAAAAGCGAGGCTTGCCAGCTTGTCCTCCTCCACGACGAGACGGAAGCGAGACACGCCAAACGGCTCGAAGTCCCTCCCTATGAGTTGTGGCCCGGTGAGTCTAATGGTTGGGCGGTTCACTTCAGTGATTCTGAAAGGGATTTGCTGGCTGCTGGTATCTATGATCTGCTCATCGGTCTTCGCCTTGGCAAAATCGTGGAGTATCTCGCCCATACCCGGATACGCCGCCAGCTTGCCCTCGTGCGCCGTCCGTTCGTTGGTGTCGCCCAGGCTCTTGATGACCTCCACGATGCCTTCGTTCCCAACGTGGCGAGACAGGTACTGGAAAAACAGAGAGTTCTCATAATCACGGTCGAACAAGGTGGTCGTGAGCTCCACCCGCGCCAAGGGGTCCAGCCACTCCCACTCGGCGTTGTTGTTGGGGTAGACGACGTTGCTCCAGTATTCCGACAGCCCCTCGTCCCACCACGCCCGATTGTCGTAGTTCTGTTTGGGGAACGTTTCCCCATGTAGGCAATGGGCCAACTCGTGAGCGATGAACTGCTTGAAGTTCCCGTCTTCTTCCTGCTGCATCGCTACGTAGAGGACGACGCCGCACGGCCTGTCCGCGAAGCCCTCCATCTTCGGGGCTGCCGCCGCCGCAGCTGGAGGATTGTCCTTGACGGACAAGACGATGCTGACGTCGCTTAGTTTCACGTCCCCGAGCGCCTTCAGGACCGGAACTGACGCTTCTAAGGCCTCGATGGTTAGGTTGTAGTGGTGCTCGGTCCAACCCGCCGTCGGTAGCGACGCGGCGGGACCAAAGACGCGGTAGTCTTCGGCATAGAAGTCATCCAGCACGGGAGAGGACCGAACCTGTAGGCACTTGTCGATTCCCGGAGGTATCTGGAAGCCGGTGAAGAAGACCCCACAGTCGTCCGCCGCTGCCTTGGGGACGCTCGGGGCGAGCCCCGCCATGGCTTCTAGTTGCTCGGTGGAGAACACCAGAAGGGGCAACAGACGCGTAATCTCCGCTTTCGCCTCGGCGTCCGACCCGTCTTCCAAGTACTCGTACGCCAGCGCCAGGATGCCGGTACCCTCAGCGTTGATGAGCTCAGGATGCCGCAGAACGCTTGCCGCATCGCGCTCGCCAGCAAACAGCTCGAGGGTCGCCACGAGCCCTTCGCCTAGGGTCCACTCCCCGTCCGCGACTTTGGCTTGGAGGTTACCGACGAAGCTGAGGTCGGATCGATCCACCGCCGCATCGGGCGACCGCGTGCCCCCAGCACCGCCGGAGCCTTCAGCATCGCCTCCACTGCAGCCCGAGAGCAGGCCCAGCGCAGCTACAATCACGATGGCAAACCCAACGCGACTCTCGATCATGGCGGCTCCTCGGCAGAGGGTTATCGAAGCGGCAGATTTCGAGAAGTACCACCGCCCCGATTTTCTTGGAAGCGCGTGTGCGCAGTCGCTGGCCCAAAAGGGCGACCCGGTGGCGCGGGCGCCACGCGGTCTTCGAAGTGGGTTCGCACTGGCTCTCTAGGCGGCCTTTTGAGGCGCTTTTGTGGGGGCGCGCAGCTGTGCGGTGATGGCCTCGCGAAGCTTGTCGTCTTTCTCGACCGCAGCGCGGGCGTTCTCTCGACCTTGGGCGATGTTCTTTCCGCCGAACCGATAGTAGGAGCCGCTCTTCTCGACGGCGTTGGCTTCGACGGCGCGGTCGAGGAGGTCGCCGACGGCGTCGATGCCCTTGCCGTAGCGGATGTCGAACTCGGCTTTTCGGAACGGTGGCGCGAGCTTGTTCTTTACGACTTTGACCCGTGTGCGGTTGCCGACGACTTCGTCGCCTTGTTTGAGCGCCCCAATGCGGCGGATGTCGAGGCGCACGGAGGCGTAGTACTTGAGCGCATGGCCGCCCGTTGTCGTTTCCGGTGAGCCAAATATCACGCCGATCTTCATGCGAAGCTGGTTGATGAAGACGATCGTCGTTCCGGTGCGATGCGCGGCGCCGGCGAGCTTGCGAAGCGCCTGACTCATCAGCCGCGCTTGGAGCCCCATGTGGGAGTCGCCCATGTCCCCCTCGAGCTCGGCTTTGGGCACAAGGGCGGCGACGGAGTCGATCACGATGAGGTCCACCACTCCGCTTCTCACGAGAATCTCGGTAATATCCAGGGCCTGCTCGCCGCTATCGGGCTGACTCACCAGGAGCTCGTTGGCCTGCACGCCGAGGTTCTTGGCGTAGTACATATCGAGCGCGTGCTCGGCGTCGATGAATGCTGCGACGCCACCCATCGCTTGGCATTCGGCGATGGCGTGCAAGGTGAGCGTCGTCTTTCCGCTCGATTCGGGTCCGAACACCTCGACGACTCGGCCTTTGGGGTAGCCGCCGCAGCCGAGGGCCTCGTCGAGCGAGGGGCACCCAGTCGGGATACACGGCACCCGTTCTGCCTTTCGGTCGCCGAGCCGCATCATCGCCCCCTTGCCAAACTGCTTCTCGATGGCCTGCAGAAGGTCATCGACGGCTTTGAGTGGTTGTTTCATGTGCTGGTGCTCCTCTGTCGTGTCGGTCGGTTGATGTTTGTGAATTGCGAACCTTCAGGCAGGTTCGCGATCCAAGACTCGGTATTGCAACGCCTCGGCGGTGTGAGCGGGGAGGACCTCGCTCGACCCGTCGAGGGCGGCGATCGTGTGCGCGACCCGGAGCGCTTTCATGTAGGCGCGGGCGCTCATCTTCAGGCGCTCGACGCCGAGCTCGAGCAATGTGAGGGCTTCTTGTGCGACATTGTTCGTGAGCGACTCGAGACTCCCCTGCGGGCCGGAAGAGCTCAGGCGTGCTCTTGCCTCCTCGACCCTGCGTTGCACGACTTTCGATGACTCGCCCGGCGTGGCCTTTCGCATCGTTCGCGCGCTGACTCGCGGCACTGCCACTTGAAGGTCGAACCGGTCGAGGAGGGGTCCCGAGACCCGGCCCCGATACCGCGCGATCTGCAGCTCCCCGCATCGGCAAAAACGCGTCGGGTCACCGTGGTAGCCGCAAGGGCAGGGGTTCATCGCGGCGACGACCATCGGCTCGGCGGGAAGACGCACACGCTGGCGCGCTCTCGAGATCACGACCTCGCCTTCTTCCATCGTGGTGCGGAGCGTTTCGATCGCGTCCCTCCGAAATTCCGGGAGCTCGTCGAGGAAGAGGACGCCTCGGTGAGCCAACGTCAGCTCGCCTGCGCGGATCGGTTCACCGCCGCCCACGATCGCTGCCGCGCTTGCCGTGTGATGCGGCGCACGGAAGGGGCGCTGCCGGCCGACCAGAATCCGGGGTGACCGAAGGCCCGCCGAGCTTGCGATCGTGGCGATTTCAAGGGCCTCTTTGGCAGTGGGCGGTGGCAAGATGGAGGGGAGGGCGCGCGCGAGCATCGTCTTCCCCGCGCCTGGGCTGCCGATGAGCAGCATGTGGTGGCCGCCCGCCGCGGCGATTTCGAGCGCGCGGCGGGCGGCTTCCTGCCCTCGAATTGCGCCGAGGTCGCGGTACGGCTCCCCATCGAGGCTCGCGCCCAGCTCGGCTGCCTCCCCTGTGATGTCGGGAAGCGGCGCCTCTCCGCTAAGCCACCGAACGACCGCGCCGACGTGCGGTGCGCTGTGCACCGACACCCCCTCCACGAGCATGGCTTCCTGGCGGTTTCCTTCCGGGATGATCGCGTTTCGAAGTCCCGCGTCCCGCGCGCTGCTCAGCAACGCGAGCACTCCCCGCACCGGCCGTAGCTCCCCCGACAGCGATAGCTCGCCGACCAGCAGTGTGCTCGACAGCTGATCGGTCGAGACACCCTCGCATGCCGCCAGGACCGCCACCGCGATCGCGAGATCGAGCCCGGCGCCGGTCTTGGGGAGGTCGCCCGGCGCAAGGTTCAGCACCAGATGACGAGGCGGAAACGCGAAGCCGATCGACGCCAACGCAGCGCGCACCCTGATGCGGCTCTCCCGAACGCCTCGCTCCGGAAGCCCGACGATGTCGAACCCCGGAAGACCTTCGCCGAGGCGCACCTCGACTTGGACGGGATTGGCTTCGATTCCGATGAGGCACGCGGCATGCGCAGTGGCGAGCATGCGCATGTAAGGGAGCACAGGGCGTGCCAGGGGTCGGGCTAAGGACTTCGCGGACTTACGAGCGCACGATCCTGGCGGAAGAACGGGGTCCCGTCAGCGCCCGCCACTGCCAGTGCCAGTGCCAGTGCCAGTGCCAGCGACAGGGCCAGCTACAGGGCCAGCTACGAGTCTTACGTCACGCTCCGCGGGGCGGAGTCGGTGGAGGCGAGGACGCGCTGTCGAAGATCTTCGTTGAAGCCTTTGTACGACGGGCCGCGGTCTGTCTTCAGCAGGAGTACGGTTGGCAGCGCGAATAATCCGGAGAAGGACTCTCCGTGACGCAAACGGGTCCGTTTCCCGCCCTCGAGCTCTTCCAAGATGCAGAAGTGGCTGCCGTGTGCGACCCCCTTGGGCCCGCCATGCCATCGAAGCTCTCGCGGCTCGTCGACCGTCTGAAAGACGACGTCGACGCCGATCGAGACTCCGAAGAGCGAGAATTCGATTCGGGCAGGCCCGCCCACGACCGGCTGGCCACGGAGCCGGAAGTGCTTACTCCAGTCGTCGTGTCGCGCGACGTCGATGAGATGCTTCCAGACTTCCGCGGGTGGCGCGTCGATGATGAGCTCGGTTTCGTAGGTATGCATGGCTTGGCGGGTTGCGTTAGTTTTCGCGGTGTGGGTTTAGAGGGGGAGTGTGTTCCCTAGGCGCCTCTTGAGGGACGAGTAGCCTCGGAGGATGGGTTCGATGCTGATTTCTCGGTTGAGGAGGCGGAAGTCTTGGACTTCCAAGTAGATGCCGAGGTCGGCGCGGGAGTCGAAGTAGCGGAAGTCGAAGGAGACGGCTTTGCCGTAGGAGACGCCGCCTCGGACGACCTCGGGGTACCCCGCGTCCGTGATGTTCTTGGCGAGCTCGTCCATGCCGTACTGGTAGATGCCCACGTGATGGAAGACGACGTCTTCGTCGACGAGCTCCCGGGCGTAGTGCTGGGTTCCGTGACCGGGTCCAAGGAACTCGACTTGTCTGTCGCCGGCGTATCCGAGCGCGACCTCGAGCTTGCAGTCTTTGATGAGCTCGCCGCGTTCGACCCAGTTGGGGGCCGGAATGGTGCCGTGCAGGAAGGGGCCAGCGCCCAGGGCTTCGGCACGGCGTACGCAGTCGGCGACGTCGCGCGCCGCGATCGCGTACTGCTGCGGGAACTTGAGACCCAGCTTATAGAAAACGTCGCGCGGGACTTGTTCTTCGACGTGCGGCAGGTTGAACTCCTTCAGCACTGCGTCCAGCAAGCGGTTGCTCGTTTCCATCCTTCTCTCCTTAGAGGTAGCTCTTTGCGGCCTTGAGGGCGCGGCGCACGGTCGTGACGGCCCTGTACATGTCCGGCACGCGCGGCTTCTTTCCCTCGACTGCCGCGTGGTGTCGCGAGTGAGCCAGGACGACCGGTGTGAGCGTCGGTCCGATGAGCTTCATCAAGTGCCGAGCCCCGCCGAGTTCTGCGCTCACTTCCTCGAAGTACTGAGCCGCGCCCCGGCGTTGATAGTCGAGGATGGCCTGGGACTCTTCGGAGTCGACCCAGTCCGTCATGAAGAGCGCATCGCCAAATGCAGACCTCGGCAGTGGCGGCAAGCCCATCGCGCCAAAGGCCATGTTCATGAACTCGCGGTACCGGTAGCGGTTGCTTGCGCCGCCGCCCAGGCAGAGCGTGCGACCGATGATCTCCTCGCCGACCACCAACGAGTTCGCGATGGCGAGCGCCTGGTCCTTCGGGTGCGTGAACTCGACGCGCATGTCCGGGTGCATGTCGAAGACAAACGGGGAAAGCGCGCCCGGAGCGACCGGGGGGGTCATGGCGATTCGGAAGACGACCGTGTCCAGGCTCGACTGGCGAAGCATCGCCTCGCACTCGGCCTTTTGACGGGAGTAGTTATCGCTCGGCGAGATCTCTTCGTCGGCGCGCCGGGGGCGGTCGACCTCGTCGTTGCGGCCCCAAATTGCTGCGGTCGAGGTGAAGGTTAGGCGGGGAGGCGCTGATTGCGCCTCGCAGGCCGCGATGATTGAGCGTGTGGCGCCCACGTTGACGGCGTAGCCCGCCGCCTGATCGACGTCGGTGCCCGGCGGGACCATGGCCGCCAAGTGGATGACATGATCCATGCCAGCGACGACTTCGCGGACGAGCGCCTCGTTGCAAATGCTGCCGAATCGCATCTCGACTCGGTCGCCCCAGCGTGCCGCGGCGCTTCGACCGGCCGGCGTGTCCAAGTCGACCGCACGCACGAAGTAACCCCGTTGCACGAGAACGTCGACGACGTTGGCGCCGATGTTCCCGCACGCCCCCGTGACCAGAACCCGCTTCACGGCAGCTCCTCGGCGAGTTGCTCGAGTGCCACGTGAAATGCGGCAATCGTCCGCTCGATGTCTTCGTCGGTGTGTGCCGCCGACACGAAGAATTTTTCGGCGGCCTTCAGTACGCCTTGCTGAAGAAGAAAGTCCGAGAAGCGGATGTTCTTGTAGAAGTCGGACTTCTTCGACGACGGATGGTCGAAGGGCTCCTCCTTTGCGAACCAGATTTCGAACACGCTCGGCACGCCGGTGACACACGCGTCGATTCCGGCATGCGCAATTGCGTCTCGAAGGCCTGTGCTGACTCGCGTTCCGACCTCATTGAGGCGCTCGTAGACACCAGGCTTCTCGAACTCGGAGATGATTGCACAGGCTACACCCGCGCACACAGGATTCGAGGAGAATGTGCCCGTCTGCATCGAGTACGGCAGCATCTGCAGTCGGCGCTTCGGGTTCGCGATCGCCATGATGTCTTCACGGCCGCACAGCACCCCAAGCGGCAGGCCCCCGCTGATCGCCTTTCCAAGCGCGCATAGATCGGGCGTCACGCCATACAGCTCTTGGGCGCCGCCTAAGCCAAGGCGAAAGCCGGTGACGACTTCGTCGAAGATCAGTGGAATGTCGAGATTCGCGGTGATCTCACGAACGCCTTGGAGGAAGCCGGGCTTGGGCTCGAACGTGCGTTGCACCGGCTCGATGATCACGCCTGCGAGCTCGTCCTGGTGCTTCGAAATGATGGCAGCGGTCGCGTCCAGGTCATTGAACGGCGCGATCAGAACCTCGTCGTTCAACACGCGTGGGATGCCATGGGTGTTCGGGACGGCTTGCGGGAGCGGCGGTGAGCCCATCGTCCACTGATTGCTCATCATCGCGTAGTCGTGCATCCCGTGGTACGCGCCCTCGAACTTCAGGATCTTGTCGCGCTTTCGGTAGACACGCGCCAACCGAAGCGCAAAAAAAGTCGCTTCACTTCCACTGCTGTGCAGGCTCACCATTTCCGCGCAGGGCACGTGCTCGATGATCTTCTTGCCGAGCGCGACCGCATTTTCGTTGATGATCAAGAACGAGGTGCCGTCCTCGGGAATTGTCCTGAGCGCCTCCAGCACGGCAGGATGCGCGTGCCCCAACACGTGCGGTCCCGACCCGAGCAGGTAGTCGATGTACTCGTTGCCGCTCACATCCCAGATGTGGCTCCCCTTCGCCTTGCCTGCGCAGAAGTTGAGCTCCGGATCGAAGGTCAGGCAGCGCGTCTGCGTGGGAAAGATGCGCTCGGCGTCCGCGATGAGCTCGCGCTCTTTCTGAGATCGGTCGACCCTCCCGCGCTCCGCTCTTTTTTCTCGAGGACTCGAGGGTACTCTTCGAGGTACGCCGCGTAGCGATCGTGGACTTGCTCTCTCGACTGCCCGAAGTCGTCCCGGGTGTAGTTGTGCGTCCCGAACTGCCCCGGCTTGTGGTTGTCGCGCCACTCCCCAAGCGCCGCTTTGGCACGCTCCGAAAACGGCTGATCGAAATGCTCGTACGCCTTGGCCACCTCTCCGATGGGGTCGGCCATGAAGTCGTTGAAGTAGATGTCGTGGAACTGATGCTCGCGCCCCTTGCGCAGCCGCATCCCGTTTTCCACGGCGCAGGCCCAGGCTTCCTTCTGTTCGAGGGCAATGCGCGGGCGGTCCGGCTCCTTCTCGAACAGAGATCGGAAGTGCGCACAGAGGCTGACGTAGGATGGCAATACCTCCGCGGGGTCGCGATGGGTCCAGATGATGCAGGCGTCGGGATACGCTTCCAACAACGCATCTAGGTTCCGCATGTGAACCGGGTATTTGAGAAGCCAGCGCTTCTCGGGCTCGTAGGACCCGATCACTTGCAGCGTCCGCCTGTGCCGCGCGTACGTCTCGTGGTGCACGGTCTTCGCGTAC
>PVMK01122932.1_pt1 | contig 10036 bp, 8 predicted proteins | sample 1853481 | NCBI WGS metagenome assembly PVMK01 (sample SAMN08533507, study PRJNA380276) | Marine sediment metagenome, whole genome shotgun sequencing project.
TGACGAATATGTAAGCTTAGTCGCCGTCGTAGGCAGGCAGAGGTTTTTCGGTCATCAGTTCCCCTCAAACTAATGCTTCAGTCTACATGCAGGTTCGGTTTTTGCGAATGACTGCTGTGGGCACTCTCCCGCCCGTCGTTGCTGTCAGCTTGACCGACCGCTTTCGTTGTATCCTCGAAAGCACATTAGGTGTTCCGCTAAGCCGACCTTAAAAATCGCCTCTCGTCGGGCTCCGAACGGCCACTTCCGGACCCTCAACGATACAAGCTAAACTTCCGTCCACGCAGGGGAGGACGCGTGGACAAACCGCAGCCAGCCTACCGGGGAGATGAACCCTACGTTTTCGTCTGCTACGCGCATGCCGATGAAAAGATCGTGTATCCCGAGATTCGGTGGCTTCAGGATCAGGGAATCCGGATCTGGTACGACGAGGGGATATCCGCAGGACGGGTGTGGCGGGCGGAGATTGGGGAGGCCATTGAGGGGGCCGACAAGTTTCTGTTCTACATCTCTTCGGGCTCGCTGAAATCCGATCACTGCAACCGAGAAATCAGCGTCGCACTGGATGAAGAGAAGGAAATCCTTCCGGTTCACCTGGACGGCACCCCCCTTACCCCGGATCTGAAGGTCGGGCTGGCTCGGCTGCAGGCGATCCATCGGACGCAAGACGATGACTATCAGCGCCACCTGGTGGAGGCGTTGGGCCAAGAGACACGTGTAGAAACCGGCCCGTACGATGAGAGACCTCCCCGACTGCGGGTTGAGAAACCCATGATCGCGGTTCTCTCGTTCGAGAACCTCAGTGGCGATGTTGACCAGGAGTTTTTCAGTGAAGGCATCGCGGAAGATATTCTAAACGGGTTGGCACACAGTCCGGGCGTGGTCGTCAGGGCCCGTAACTCTTCCTTCTCCTTTAAAGGGCGGCAAGTAGATACCAAGACCATCGCTGAGCGTCTGAACGTCACCCATATCGTCAATGGCAGTGTGCGAAAGTCCGGTAATCGAGTTCGTGTGAACGCACGGCTTACCGCCGTTGAGCAGGATGTGGACGTCTGGTCCGACCGCTATGACCGTGAGCTGATCGACGTGTTCGCCGTTCAGGACGAGATCACGGGGTCGATCCTCAACGCCCTCGACCTGCACTTTTCCGGTACGGAGAGACAGCGGGTCAGCCTGGATGCGTACGACGCCTACCTGATGGGGCGCTATCACTTCAGCCGATTGGAGATCCCGGAAGCGATATCTGCCTTCGACCACGCCATCGAGATCGAGCCGGACTATGCCGAAGCCCTCTCCTCACTCGCCGGGATGTACGCATTGCTCGGGGGGGTAGGAGCCTTTTCCGGAAACGCCCATAGAGAAAATATCCTCGAATCGGTGCGTATCTATCGCGAACGGGCGCTAGCGGTTAATCCCGATGGTTGGGTCCGCGTGCTGACCTCGTCGTCGTACCAACTGCAGGACAGAATGGACGAGCTGAATCGACTGATTCGGCGATACCCGCACAATCCGAATCTGTTCTTTTCTTACAGTTCCTTATTTCGACGCATCGGTCGCTTCGATCTCGAGGTACGCGTACTGGACCAGCAGGTAGCGCTGGACCCTTTGTATCCAGATTCGTTCAGGATGCGAGGAGATGCCAAGCTATTCGAGGGAAGGTATCAGGAAGCGATGGACGACTTTGAGGCATTTGAACGGTTGGGCGGCGTTCTGATAACGCCTTGGGCCGCGCGGTTGGCGTTTCATCGTCGCGACATTGCAGGGCTCGAGCGCCTGGTAGAGCGTGATCCAGCGGCTTGGCTCCTTGCGCCGTATTTTCAGACCATCATGGCTGCGGCGGTTCCTTACCTTCGGCGGGATGCCGTGGGTGTCGAGCAGACACTATCTCCCTTGGAGACTCAAGACGGCTATGTCTCGAACTACGTTAAGTTCTGGACCGCGCTTCTCAAAGAGCAGTACGCGCTTGCCTTGGAGCACTACTGGGCTGCTTTGCGGGAGCGTGAGTTCCAGGCAAGGCACGAAATTCGAGGCTACCACGGGTCACGGACCCTGTTTCCCGAGTACTTCGCACAACCCGGCTACGAAGCCATGCTTCTCGAGTTTGACCTCGATGCCGAGTCGGTCGCAAAGCTCGTAATCCCGGACCTCCCTTTCTAAGGGAGCATTCACGATCCTATCGCGCGACCCGGTGATGGTCCGGTTCGGGCACACTCCGGCCTGTCACTGCGCCTTGACTAACCGTCTGCTATGGAGAGTCGGCGTCTTCGGGAAAGCTGCCGTTCGCGAACGAATCTCTAATTGCAAAGAACGGCCACTTGCAGCTTTTCACCTGGTTCCGTGAATTGAGTTATTGCTCGCCGGACGCTATGGCGGCTTCATCCGTATAGCGGCCCTCCAACGTCAATCCGGATGAGGTCAAGCCGAGGCCAGGTCACCACATAGCTTCCGCGCCAGATAACCCGGCTCTACGGCTCAGTCTGGCATTGAAATTGCCTTGATAGGTTGATTAGGGTCTTTGCCAAGCTGGTCGCCAAACGCCGATTGGCGAAGAACTTAGGTACGCTGCCCGGATCGACATAAAGCTGGTACCTGACCCGAAGACCTTTGCCTTCGGGGACGATGCGCCATTCTCCCGTGACCTCGCGCATCCGAAACGCATCATTAGTCTCGGGCAGGTAAGTGGGTAAACCTTTGACCGCAATGCCGACTTTCGATGAATCGTTGGAAAGCCGCACGTCCTTGAGCTGATAAATCATGTCGCGCGGCTTCAACGGCCAGGGCGCCTTGGTCGTCATGTGGTAGACAACAGAGTCATCAGACACATCGAGCAAACGAACCTGATCCAGGTCGGGTATCCACTCATGAAAACGAGACGTATCCGCGATATAAGCCTCCAGGTTGGCGATCTCGGTGCAGAGTAGAACATCCCCGCGATGAATCTTGAAACCCGAAGGGGTGCCCCGCGCCTCGACTTTCACGCCTTCTATCGTGCGAGCCACAACCCAATCGGCCTCGGCGCCGGCCGACCCAACTAAGGCCAGTGAGAGAATGACGACGGTTAGCAAAATCGATAAGGCCTCAGCGAATGGTAGCAGCGCGATTTAGCACACTCCATTAGGCGGAACCCTACAATGTGCTGTCTAATCTCCTCGAAGTTACTCACACGTCTGTAAGAGAGATCAGATATGGACATGAAGCTGCTCGCGACGGTTTTCGCAACGATCTTTCTCGCCGAACTCGGCGACAAGACGCAACTCGCGACCCTACTCTTTGCCGCGCGTGAAGGCTCCAATCTTCTGTTGATTTTTTTAGCCGCTTCGGCTGCCCTCATCGCCACTTCCGCGATAGGCGTGCTGGCCGGTGGCGTCATCTCGAATTACATAGAACCGAAATATCTCTCCTACGTCGCCGGCATAGCGTTCATTCTCGTAGGAGTCTGGACAATATGGCAGGCCTAGAGTTTGTCCCCTTACCGCGTGTTGCGAACACTTGAATACGCAACCCGACGGAAAATTCACCGAATCGCGGAATGTCGGAGAAGGGCACGCTCCAGCCGTTCACCACCTCTTGGCGAATGGCCGCTATGGAGAATTGGCTTGAGCACCAAGATGCGAGAAGCAGCCGTTCGCAACCCAAACCTGACTGGCTCAGATCGGCCGAGGCCGTGTGAAAACTATTTCACGTCGGCTATGGACGTAGAAGAACACGTGCGACAGTTCGATGGTTGGGAACAACTGCTCCGAAAATCAGAAACCAGAGCGCTCTCATGCACGTTTTGTTTTCGCGCCGGGAGTTTTCACACGGCCTCGGCCAACAGCCGCCATTGGCCCCAATCTCATTTCAGTGCATAGCTGCGCCAAACCAAACGGCAACAACATCCGTAAAGCCGGCGACAAGGCATACTTTGAGCCAATAGCGGAGCCTCGCAGGATAAGAAAAACCCGGCGCGAGGCCGGGTTCTTCCTGATACGCAGAACGTATCTAGACAGTCAAGCTGCTTTCAGGTTGCTGGCAGCTAATTTGCCACGCTCCGTGACAACTTCGAAACTGACACGCTGACCTTCGGACAGTGTGTCCATGCCGGCGCTCTGTACTGCACTAACATGCACAAAAACGTCTTTCTCGCCGCTTTCTGGCTGGATAAATCCAAAGCCCTTGCCAGCATCAAAAAATTTAACAGTTCCAATAGCCATTGTTTGGCCTCCATAACAAAATGCCACGCACTAATCGGGCGCGGAAACGAACAATCTGGGTATTGTGAATGACTTGAAACGTACGTCCGAGTACCGGACGGGTAGCTGAAAGGCAGGCCAAAACAAAGATCGCTTGCACAGGGTGTGCTATATACGTGCCAAACGCAAGCAATTGCGTTTCATTACTGGACCTGCCGCTCGTTGCGTTTCGGTTCGCGATGGCGGCAATACACCAGGCCGCCTTCGACGGCTTTGTCGGCAACGGTTCGCTTAGCTGACGCGCGATTTCGATGGCCAACTGGCTGTTGGCCGGAATTCACCGGGCTGTGAACGCAGAAAAGCCGCAAGCGCGAAAAACAATGGGAGCCCCAAGACTGCATACGTAACGGCCAACCAACCAGTAAGTGTGAGACGTTGTGCGGTCATTATTTTTCCTTCTGTGGATGTCTAAACTTCAATTTTCAGATGGGGCGAGATTCCCTCCAACTCTGGCTCGCTAAGACCACAGATGTTTCGATTTGTCGTTCTGGGATTGACCAGTACTTTTCAAGAAGACGATTCTTCTCTTCCTCTGACACGGTCGTGTAGCCATGCTTCTCATAAAATGATAGTGCCCATGAAGCGGCTGCCCATGTACCAATAAGGATGTGCTTTTCGGTAATGTTCGCCAGATGCTGGAAAAGACTTGTTCCAATTCCTCGTTTTTGAGCTTGCGTCCGGATGTAGGCATGGCGGATGAGCGCAAGGTCGCCTCGATCCTGGATACCCATCACCCCAAGGAGTTGTCCATCGCGTTCTAGGCCCCAGAAATCAATACCATCTTCAATTTCATGTCTCAATTCTTCAGACGGCATGTACGGCTCGTGCCAACAGTCGTCCGGTATGACGCCCTTATACGCCTGAGCAGCTTCATTGATGATCTCCAATATCGTCGTGAAGTCGGCTTCTCGACATTCCCGTATCATCTTTGTCTCATCTCCAACTGATTCATGGCGCCTCCCCGACGGTGGGCTGATTCTACAGATCAGGCGTTGGATCGATCAACGACGCTCCCAGCCAGCCACTGGACGGAAGGGGGAGTAGTTTAGAAAACTTGTGTATGTGAGAAAGCCAGTGAATCTGACTATGGCAGCAATGGGCACACTCCAGCCTGTCACCGCGTCTAGGCGAATCGTCCGCTATGGAGAATCGTCAGGCTTCGAGAAAGCAGCCGTTCGCGAACGAAGCTCGACCGGGATAGTTCGATGACGGTCACTGTTGGGTCTCCGCTTGCTCGTCGGCTTCAGCTAGGAGTCTGTTCACGTGGTCAGCGAACGCACTGGGGCTACCCTTGAGCCACTGTCTTGGTCCTACGTCCCAAAACAGGCGACCAAGCCGGCCTCCATAGGTCGCCACCAGCCTCACGTCGTTCTTAGCCTTGTTGGTGATACCCTCGAACTCGGTGTGGTCCGACGCAAAGCGCGCCGTCCACCAAACATCTAGTCGCAGTGCATCTTGAGCATCGATGCCGAGCGAAATCAGTTCAGCGTCAAGTTGGCCATATGAGACACCGAGTATGTCGTTCGCCTTGCAGAAGGCCGCAGACAGCTCGTTGGATGTTGCGAGCGCAGTCATTGCTTCCGTTGTTGCTGAAGCTCTGGCTTGCGCCACTACCTGCTCCGACTGCTCCTTCGCGCGACGCACCTGAATCGCCAGGTAGATCAGAGTCGCCACCAGTGCGAATACCCCGAGGAATTCTCCCAACGCCCCCAATTCCATAATCGACATGTGCTATCCCCTCTTGTTGATGAGGGAAGACTACCTCAGAGGTGGTGCGCCGCGAATGTCTCAGAAGGGCACACTCCGGTCTGTCACTGCGCCGTGACTAACCGTCTGCTATGGAGAATTGGCATGTGCGTCAGGCTCGAGAAAGCAGCCGTTCGTAACCCAGGTCTGACTGGCTCAGATCGGCCATAATTCGTCATTGAGCGCCACTGGCGTAAGAGAAATTTAGCTAGGAGACCTTGTTAGTCCTAAGTTCCCGCTTTTGAAGCAGTTGCGGCAAGCACGCGAAATATCCCGCTCACATCGCCGGGCAACCCGGCCAATTCATCCCCTCGCCGCGCAATAACCTCGTCAATCGGTTTAAAGTCAACCTGCCAACCCGGGTTGGACGGAGAATAGGTGGGGAATAGCTCATTGAATTCGCGAAACAGCACGGTTGCATCATCCCGGTCGCCGAGAACGTAGAGGACGGCGATTGCCACGGGCGTTGCGTAGAAATCCAGACGCTTGATCAACAGTGCGCGATGTACCGCCGTGCGTGCGGCGTCAGGCTGGTCGGCGGCGAGTAGGGCCACCGCCTGGGCAACCCTGGCGCCAGCTTTATCACGAGCATTCGTTCCGAGCAGAGTACTGACCTCGGCCATCTCGATGGCTTCGGAATACTTTCCCTCCCAGCCAAGAAACCGGGCATAGTCCAAGCGCAGGATTCCGGAGAGCGGATTCGCCTCGAGTGCTTGCTCGAAAACGACACGCGCTTCCTCGCCGCGACCGATTGCGGCGAGCCAGTATCCCAGGCAGCCGCATGCCGCCGCGTGAAAGGCACTGAGTTCATGCGCTTTGCGGAAGTATCCGATCGCGCTTTCCAGGGCTGCTAAGGCATCGCGCGGGTCGGTTGGAGGTTCGTTTAGGAGTCGATTGCTCTCGAACTCGCCGAGACCCCACCAGGCTTCGGCCATGTTCGGCGCGAGCTCGAGGGCGCGCTCGATGTGTTGGACCCCGTCCGCGTGATGTGCGGGTTGCCAGTCGAGGAGGATCGCCAAAGCTTTCACGTAGTGCTCCCAAGCACTGATCGGCGGCCTTGTGGACGAGGCGACGCGCTTGATTTCGGATTTCTGCACGGCGGCGGCGACGGTCACGGCAAGCTCGTCGACGATTGGGAAGACGCCGCTCATGTCGGCGTCGAGATCGAAGCCGCGTACCCAAACCTGAGCGCCATCGTCGTCCGTCAGCGTAGCGACGATGCGAAAGTGCTCACCACGTCGTCTCAAGCTGCCGTCGAGGATGTAATCGGCATCGAGATCTCTGGCGATGACGTACACCGGCTCAGACCGCTCTTTGAAGGCGATGGTCGCGTTGCGGGACACGACGGGGAACGACCGAAATTGCTGCAGGCCAACGATGATCTCATCCATGACGCCGATACTCACGTAGTCGTTCGCCGGATCGTCGGTTGCGTTCGTGAACGGCAGCACCGCAACCATGGGCCTATTGAGAACATCGCGAATAGAGTTCGCCTCGGTTGTTTCCATGTCGCGCGAGACGACCGTCACCGCCGGTGTGTCCTTAGACTGGTCGGACAGTAGGTCTTGAATGATCCAGACGGCAAAAACAGCGATGACGGTAAGGGCGAAGATCGAGACGCCGATTCGCCGAGTCAGGCTTGATGGTGTTGACGGTCCTGGGGAGGCCGCACCCGCTACGACATCACCCATCGTGCTTGTATCTTCACCAACGGCACCCGATTGACCCAAACCGTCGAGCAAGTGTTGTTGATAGTTCGTATCGCGGGTTCGATGCAGCGCTTGCACGCGGCTCAACGCCAGGTCGAGTTCGGCGCTAAGCTCAACGTCGTCAAGGTACACCGGAAGGATCGTGATGCGTCTATCTAGCGCATAGTTGACCTCGCGATTGCAGTGTTCTGATACGAGCGAAGCCTCGGAGATGTAGTAGAGGAAGACGGATGCGCTTTGAATCGCCTCCGCGATCTCGGCACGCCAAACCATTCCTGCCGAAATCCCTTCGTCATACCAAATGTGGGCACCGTCGTTCTGTAGCCATCGGATCTCTGGATAGACGATCTTCTCATCAGCATGTGCATAGCACACGAAAACGTACTGGTCGCCACCCTTATACGCGGGGAGTGGCTTGTCCATCGTCCCTCCCGTAGTCGTGGTCCGTTAGTTTAGCCAGATCTGTCGATGGCCGCTCAGGGCACAACCTCGCCCGTCGCTTAGGGAGTCTCGACCGTCCGGTATGACGCTATCCTCGAAAGCACATTAGGCTATGCCGATAGCCGACGTTCGCGTAGTGTTCTCGTCGGGCTCTGAACGGCCAGCAGCGGTCACTCAGCGCGACATTGCTTCCGCCGACTACGGTTCCTGCGGAAGCCTCGTTGCGGTTAGCCAGTCCGGCCTTTGCGCCTTGCTCGGCTCGCCCGGACTCATGTCGATACCTTCCGGGGGTTTTGGCGGCGGCGCAGGCCAAGCGAGCAGGTCGGCTCTCGTTTGCCTCACAACGATGTAGTCCGATGTGACGTTGATGGTTGTCAGATCTTGCATCAGCAACACGGGATCATCGTAGGTCGTGCTCCAACGCTGAAAGAGCGGGTCGATCAAGTTATCGTCCAACGTGAAGTGCATCCCTACGCCGAGTCTCGGCTTGGCGATGCTGTACACGCGACCCAGCTCCGCCGGGGTAGTGTGCTCTTCCATGACACCTTCGGCGGCTTGAATCGGCATGTGATTGTATAAAGCGAACTCCTCGGCGGACGGGAAGATCTCGTGGATGAATACGTCCGCGCCCTTGCCCTGCTCGGCCTCGAAGGTGCTCGGCTGACTGTCGGCGGTGTACACAAAAGAGAGTCCGTTCCATTCCAGTCGGTAGCCCATCGACCCGGCGAGCGCGTGGAAGACCGGAAAGGCGTAGATCTTGACGCCGCCCTCGTCGTAAGCCAGTTGGCGTGGCTGCTCGAGGCTGAACTTACTGTAATCGACCTCGTGAGGAACGATAGTCATTCCGCCCCTTGGAAGGATGCTCTGCTTGTTCTGAATGTGCCACTCGGCTGCCCCCCTGATGTTCTCCGTGAATGCGGTAACACCGAGCTCCGGGGTATAGCCTGAAGATCCCCAGACATGGAGGGGCGTATTACGAGCCCAGCCCATCGCGTCGAAGAGGGGGAAGATGCCGCCGACGTGATCCAGATGAAAGTGCGTGATGAAGACTTTATCCAGCTCGGCGGGATGTACGCCCACGGCGAAGAGGTTCCCAACGGTACCGCCGCCTATATCGAAGATGAAAGAATCACCGTTCCCCAGCTGGACCAAAAGGCAGGATGCCCCTTGGCCAATGCGCATCGGGGCGGGACCCCAGGAGCCGCATGCTGTGACTCTCATCTCGTCGTCAGCAAGGCTCTCCTTTCCTGGGATGTAGTGCTCCGGGTACTTCTTGACGGCCGCATCCGGTGTTCCCGTGATTACCGGAGTCTTTGTGATGGGTATTCCCGTAAGCGGCAACGGGTAGCCGTCTTTCGTGGTTCCCGGTTCCCTGGGAAAGCGGTAGTCCTCCGCTTCGGCACTCGCCATGTCCATGATCAATGTCCCTGTCCTTGGGTGGTAGTGGAAGCCCGCGTCAATGGTCAACGCGAAGAGCGCACAGCGTAATGAACTCGGACAAAACGTCAACCGGATCCCGGGACGAGCCCCATGACATCGATGTCTCCTCCTGGCACATAGGAGACATTTCGAGAGCAACATCAGCGCCGCTTGTTGAATAGCTTCAGCCTGGCTGTAGTCCGGTTTCTTCACCTTGTCCAGGTCGTATCGGGCCGAGATCGGCGCGCCGTCCTGACCGACGGGATCAGTTAATCCGCGCTGAAGGCTTGGCATTTGACTTCTGCTGCCAAGGCGGTGTTCCCTCAGTTCACCGATACGATCCACATCTGCCGCAGATGGAGCAAGGAGATGATCAACACATATGCCCGGTATACGAGCTTGGCAGCGCTGCTGCTGGCATCGCTCACGTACGCGGCCGACGTTGGCTTTTTCATCACGAGCGCCGGCCCCGGCAAGGGCGCCGATCTC
>PVMK01164401.1_pt1 | contig 10035 bp, 16 predicted proteins | sample 1853481 | NCBI WGS metagenome assembly PVMK01 (sample SAMN08533507, study PRJNA380276) | Marine sediment metagenome, whole genome shotgun sequencing project.
GTCTCAAGAAATTCAAACCATAATGCAATTCCAAAAACTATTCATGGACTAACCCTATTTCTAATTATTATGCCTGATGCATCTTTCTCAAAAAGTGTAAAGGCATAAAATTATTCGGAAGATAGATTAATCTCGATTTAAATTTGAAAATAGTTAATGACAACTTTTAATGTTCATGTAACCATTGAAAATAAACCTGGCATCAGTGATCCTGAAGGCGATACAATTCTAAATGATCTAGTCCTAAAAGGAACCCACAAAACAGTTTCTAAAATCAAAACTGCAAAAATGCTGAAATTTTTAATCAAAGAAAAAGACAAAAAGGCTGCAAAATCAAAAGTACAAGAGATCTGTGATGAATTGCGAATTTACAATCCCATGGTGAGCAAAGTGACTATAGATGTTTTTGATGCTTAGAGTTTTCAGATTAGACTCCAATTAAATATCGCTAAATGTAAATACAATTGTGAAGGTTGGAGTTGTAGTTTTTCCTGGCAGTAATTGTGATCGTGACATGTATCATGTTTTAACTGATGTCTTTAATCTTGATGCGCAATACTACTGGCATGAAAAAGCACTTCCAAAAAATATTGACGCAGTTATTCTTCCAGGTGGATTCTCTTATGGTGATAGACTTAGGGCTGGAGTAATTGCTGCTCATAGCCCAATTATTAAAGATGTGCAAAAAATGGCAGAAAAAGGGATTCCAATTTTAGGTGTATGTAATGGATTTCAAATTCTTGTAGAAGCAGGATTACTTCCAGGAGTTTTACTCAAAAACGAATCTCTAAATTTTATGTGTGAGTGGACAAATTTGATTGTTGAAAACAACAAGACTCCATTTACAAACCAATTCAAACTACATGAGAAAATCCCAATACCCATAGCAAATGGAGAAGGTCGATATTATGTTAATAATGACACTTTAAAACAATTAAAGAAAAAAAATCAAATTGTATTTAGATACAGCCAAGTTGTGAACGGTTCTTCACACAGAATTGCTGGTGTCTGCAATGAAGAAGGAAATGTTGTTGGTATGATGCCACATCCAGAAAGGGCAGTTGAATCTGAAATTAACCCAGTTGACAACAAACCATCTTCTCTTATCTTTGAATCTTTAATGGTAAAAATGGGTGTTAGTAATTGAGTTTAGAATCTCAAGAGGTATCTGAATTAAAATCAAAAATTGGTAGAGATCCTACTTCTACTGAATTACAAATTGTAGCTGCAGAGTGGTCTGAACATTGTTCTTACAAATCATCAAAAAAAACATCTCAAAATGTTACCAATGAAAGGACCTCTTGTTATTCATGAGAAAGGATATGATTCAGGTGTCTTGGATGTTGGTGATGGTTATGTAGTTACTGCACATATTGAAAGTCATAATCATCCATCTGCTGTTGAACCATATGGTGGTGCTGCAACTGGTGTAGGTGGTGTAATTAGAGATATTTTATCTGCAGGTACAAGACCTATTGCAATCCTTAATGGATTGCGTTTTGGAAATATAGAAAAAGATCAACAAGCAAGATGGCTTTTTAAAAATGCAGTTACTGGAATTGCTGATTACGGAAACTGTTTGGGTATTCCAACAATTGGTGGAGAAGTTGAGTTTGATGATTGCTATAAAAATTATGCACTAGTTGATGTAGCAGCAGTAGGATTTGGCAAAAAAGAGAATTTGATAAAAAACCATGCCAAGAAAGGCGACTTGGTTGTATTACTGGGTGGCTCTACAGGAAGAGATGGAATGGGTGGTTCTCAGTTTGCGTCTGATTCTTTAGAATCAGAAAACCGTTCTGCAGTTCAAATTCCAGATCCCTTTATTGAGAAATTAATCATAGAGGCAATCTTAGAGGCAAGAAATCACAAACTAATCAATGCCATGAAAGATCTTGGAGGTGGTGGTTTGTCTTGTGCAGTTTCAGAGACCGCTGATGCGTTAGGAGTTGGAATAGAGATGGATGTTAACATGGTTCATACACGTGAACCAAACATGCATCCAGATGAAATTATGGTATCTGAATCACAAGAACGAATGCTAATTGTCACAAACAAAACTAAATTAAAAAAACTGCAAGAAATTTGTAAAAAATTCCGTATTACATGCTCTGTAATTGGTCATATAAAATCCGACAAACAAATGCATGTGAAAAAAGGTAAGAAAACATTTGCAAATCTCCCAACAGACGTTGTTGCAAATGCAACTCTTCTGGACTTGCCATCAAAAAAACCGGTATATCTGAAAACAATTGAAAAAGAAAAGAAACTCAAACCAATTTCTGATTATTCTAAAACTATGATGACGTTACTTGCAGCACCAAATATAGCAAGCAAGATTTGGGTTTATGGGCAATATGATCATGAAGTTGGAATTAGAACTGTCATAAAACCTGGACATGACGCATCAGTTTTACGATTAGATAATGGAAAATTTCTTTCTGTAAAGATTGACGGAAATCCAAAACAATGCTACATCAATCCAAGAGAAGGTGCGATAGGATGCTTTGAGGAAGCATGCAGAAATGTAGTTTGTACTGGAGCAAAACCAATTGGCATGCTTGACCATCTTCAATTTGGAAATCCAAAAGATCCTGAAATATTTTGGACATTTTTAGAATCCTTGAAGGGGATTGACTGATTTTGCTAATGATACAAAAATTCCTTGTATTGGAGGCAAAGTCAGCTTGTATAATGAAACCCCTGCAGGACCAATAAAGCCAACTCCTTTGATTGGGGTCTTGGGTCTTATTGACAAAAATCCTCTTGTCCCTCAAAAGATCACAGAAGGTGATTGTCTTGTAATTGTTGGAGATACCAAAGATGAGATGGGAGGTTCTGAATACTTTGAATACATCCATAAATTCATTGGAGGAAAATGTCCCGCTGTCAATTTTGTAGAATCAAAGAAAAATATGAAAGTAGTGTTGGAAATAATTAAAAATGAACTTATCAAATCAGCTCATGATTGCTCAAAAGGTGGACTGGCAGTTGCAGTATCTGAATTATGTATGACAAATCAAATTGGTTGTAAAATATTATTGGAAAAAGTTCCTGGTGAAAAACTTGATGTTGATAGAATCTTATTTTCTGAAAGTCATTCTCGCTATCTCTTGGTATTAGACAAGAAAAATCTTAAAAAATTGGAGGGCAAACTCAAAAAGAACAAAGTTTCATTCCAACTTATTGGTCAGTTTAAAGGAGAGAAAATTCAATTTACAAAGCGAACAAAGTTAATCATTGATCTAAGAGTTGATAAAGCGCATAAAACTTGGTTTAATTCGTTAAAGGACTTGGTGCTTCATGGTTAAGGAGAACCGCATATAGATTGACTCCTAAAATTAATTTACTAGTTGGAGGAGTTGCTATTTTGTGTTTTGTCGCTCTTGTTTTTGTTCCATGGGACGAAGAAAAGATTGCACCAGAAATTGTTAATATTCCCGCAGAAGAGGAACAAATCGTTTGCATAGAATTATGGCAACCAGTTTGTAGTATCAATGAAGTTACCTATAGTAATTCATGCTATCTAGGGGCAGCAGGTGACACACTAGATCATGAGGGTGAATGCTAATGAATCACTCATCTGTTTTTGTGCCGAATTAAAAAAGTAAATGAGGAAAAATCAAACTGTAAAATAGATCGCCTAGAGTTTTTATTATTAGATAACCTAACAGAAATCAGATGATTACAAATTCTGGTTCATTTGTAGTTAGATTTTCAGGCACGAGTGAGGAGTCAATTTAGTTTTGGTTAAGGAGAATTGTGGTGTAGTTGGAATTTTTAGTCTGAGCGGAACTAATGTTGTGCCAATGGCAATTGATGCCCTGAGAGCACTTCAGCATAGAGGTCAAGAAGCATGGGGCATTGCAATTCCAAACAAAGATCCACTAAAGAGATTGGGTCTAGTTTCTGCGGCATCATCAGAATTTAAAAAAATTACCGAAGAATATTCATCTTCTTCCGTAATTGGACATGTACGTTATTCCACAATGGGACGAAGTACCCTTGAAAACGCACAACCTCTCAAGGTAAAGGATCTATGCATTGCTCATAATGGAACAATTGCAAATGTTCAGGAACTATCAAATCTTGTTGGTGGTTGTTCATTTACACCACAAACTTCAAGCGACACACTTGTTGCAGCACAAAGATTGGTCACGCTAATTTCTGAGAATGGTGAGATGGGAAAGGCACTTTCAATTCTCAAAAACGAGATGGTTGGCTCTTATTGTTTTACATTTATCTCTGATGATAACTCCGTTTATGCTGCACGTGATCCAAAAGGATTTCGTCCAATGGTTTTAGGTCATAAAGAAATAGACGATACTTACATTGTTGCATCTGAATCATCAGCATTATCTGCAGTTGGAGCTGAAATGCAACGAAATGTAAATCCTGGCGAATTAATTAAATTAAGCAAAAATGGATTAGAGACTGAACAGTTTTCTGATGAGACTGCACGTGCACATTGTTCTTTTGAATTTACTTACTTTGCACATCCATCAAGTAACATGGAAGGAACTAACATCTATGTTGCAAGAAAAAACATTGGTAAATTTCTGGCAAGGAAATTCCCAATTAAAGATGCAGATTTAGTAATACCTGTGCCTGACTCTGCAAGACCTGCAGCATTAGGGTATGCACAGGAACTTGGTATATCCTTTGATGAAGGCTTACTCAAAGATAGATATAGCAAGAAAGGCCCACTGCGAAGTTTCATTGAACCTCATCAATCAGATAGAATAGAAATTAATCGATGGATAATTCCAATAAAGGAAATAATTGAGGGACAACATGTTGTTGTAATTGATGATAGTTTGGTTAGAGGCACAAGCTCCAAGGCAATTATCAAAGCGCTTCGAAGAGCAGGTGCAAAAAAAATCAGTATGGTCATTACATATCCGCCAATCAAATTTCCATGTTATGCTGGAATTGACTTTCCATCAAAAGAAGAACTTGCAACATTTTCTAATGGAAAAGAGATGACTCTAGAAGAAACTACTGAGATGGTAAGGCAAAGTATTGGTGCTGACTTTTTGGGATACAATGATGCTGAAAACCTTGCAGCTGCTGTTGGCATTCCAAAAGATTCAATGTGTTTTACATGCTCTTCAGGTAACTATGATTCTCTTGGAATTACGCCTGAATTTAGAAGCAGAATAGAGATGAAGGGAGAATAATTAGTATGCAAGCAATCTGGAATAATGTTGTAATTGCTGAAAGTAACGATACAATAGTAGTAGAAGGTAATCATTATTTTCCATTTGATTCAATCAAAAATGAGTATTTTCAAAAGACTGAATTGACTACACTTTGTGGTTGGAAAGGAATGGCAAATTATTATTCAGTTACTGTAAATGGGAAAACTAACAAGGATTGTGCATGGTATTATGAAGAACCAAATGATGCTGCCATGAAGATAAAGGGAATGGTGGCCTTTTGGAATGGCGTTGAAATCAAGTAACCCTGATAATATTTGAAAAAATTATGTCATAAGGATTTTACTTTTTGTCATATTTCAAATCTTTATGCCAAGAAAATTTGTAAGTCACTAAAAAACTGATAACATTTTTATCTTTTTTGGCTAATTCTAAATAATATTCAAAGTATGCCATTTCCTTTTTGGTTATTCTCTTGTTTTCTTGAAGATACACCAATCTTTCATAAAAATCAAACAATGCATCAAAACTTTCTCTTAGTAACCTCCAAGATTCATCTAGATCATCGGATTTCAGATTTTGAAAATATTTTTCTTTGTACTTGTTCTCCAAGTCTTTACGATGTTTATACCCTTTTGATAAAATCCAATCAATATTATTTTTTGAAAATTGTCCGGTAACACTAGGTTGTAATCCTTTTTCGACAGAATACGCAGCGGTCCAACCATCTAATATTTTCTTGGCAGGAAGAAATTCTTTAGACGTATCAAATTCTTTGGTAATTTCCAAAAAAAGTTCTTTTCTTTTATCTAGCCTCACCTGTCTATATTGATAAATTCCCCAGCCAAAAGTAGCAATACCTGAAAAACCAGCAAGTATGGCTAAATATTCTAAATTGATTTCTAGTGCTCCATTGTGTTCTTCAGCAAATGCATAATTAAACATAAAAAAAGGAGTTGTAATAAAAAATAAAAAATAAAATATTTTCATCATAATTTCTTAAACAGCATTAATTATAACGATTTTTGTTATGATACAATTTCACAATAACACACTCTTTTAGACTCAAACGTAGTCTTATTGAAAATCTATTTGGTTAGTCACAAAAATGTGTTTTTGTTTATTTTTCAGTAGATTAATTATTGCTTATTTATTAGAAAAACAATATACGATCTGTGAAACAGTACACTGTAATTGTTGCTGCTGGACTTGTTGCAATTGTTCTACTGGTAATAGTTTTTGGTGCTAATATTGTGAAATTATCAGTTCCCACCCAAGAATATGATATCTTTGTTGACCCAATTCTTGACAAACAAAGTCTGTTTGTAATGGGGACGAGTAACAATTCAAAATACTGGCTCTCAGCCACTAACAAACATCCATGTGAACTTTGGGGCAGGAGATACACTTGATCTTAAAACACTCAAAGCAGGACAAAAAATCATACTTTCTCCACCACCTGATAACCCCATGGAATTTGTGATGATTAGTGCAGATAATGATATCTTTGTGAGCAAAGCATACCGTGAGATGCCAAAGATGGTAGGTATGATGGGCTCCTGATCTTTTTCCTATCAGTTAAATTCTGTCAAAATCAGGTGTGACTGTTTGAAGTTTCTTACTAGTGGAAAAGTAAAGGACATTTATGATGTAGATGGAGACACAATTCTCTTCAAGTTTTCAGATAGAGTTTCTGCATATGATGTGAAATTCAAGCAAGATATTCCACGAAAAGGAGAAGTTTTGTGCAAATTTGCAGAATTTTGGTTCAGTGAGTTATCTGTAGCAAATCATTTTGTACGACGTGAATCTGATACTGAGATTGTTGTAAAAAAAATGCAAATGCTTCCAATAGAGTGTGTAGTTCGAGGCTATTTTTATGGGAAGTTTAGTAAGTCGATGGAAGAATGGCAAGGCTACAGTACCTGAAGGAACCGATACAACATTGGCTGCAAAACTTCCCGAACCAATATTTGATCCTACAACAAAATCAGAACACGATATTCCAATTGATAAAGCAAAAGCATTAGAGATGAATCTGGTTACTGAGAAACAATACACCTGGTTAGAAAAAACTTCAATTGAAATTTATAAAAAGATGGCAGAGATTGCTGATGATGTTGGTTTTATCTTGGCTGATTTAAAATTAGAATTTGGAATTTTGAATGGAGAAATTACTTTGGGTGATTCAATTGGTCCTGATGAGTATCGTTTATGGCCAAAAGAATCCTTTGAGGTAGGAAAAATTCAAGATGCATATGACAAACAACTTTTGCGTGATTGGTTAACTGCTAATGGATATCAAAAACAATTTGATGATGCACGAAATGCAGGAAAAGATCCTGTTGCCCCAGAAATTCCACAAGAGATAATTGCAAAAATGACTGAGCGTTATGTAATTGCATATGAAAAACTTGCAGGAAAATCTCTGTAACACTAATTGTTAACTTGATGTTGACTAGAAGCTAACTTTGACTCGAATTTTATTTTTGGGATTCTGACAAAATAACACACTGTAGGTCATTTGGCATCATTATCTTCCAGAGCTGCCTTTTTTGATATTTTACAAATTTTCTAAAACCGCTACTAAAATTATTCTACTGATGCTAAATCTATCGTAGTGGTATCAATATTATTGAATATGCTATGATATTTCTTGTATCACTTACAATCGTTTTGATAGCGGTATGAATTTTATTGAAACAAAAAAAAATTGATGTGATTAGACAAAAAAATATGATACAAGGATCTTTTAGATCATATAGAAAGGTAATCGTAGTATGTCTACCTTATTGGAAAAACAAATTACAGTAAATCGTATTGTTACTACAAGCATAAAACACGCACGTGCAATTGAAGACCCTGCACGGGCAAAAGTTGTGGAAATTTTATACCGACAAGCACTTTCTGGACAGACAGATTATCACAGTAAATCGTATTGTTACGACAAGCGTAAAACACGCACGTGCAATTGAAGACCCTGCACGGGCAAAAGTTGTGGAAATTTTATATCGCCAAGCACTTTCTGCTGACCAGATTACAAGTGCTCTAAAAAAGGCAGGATACAAAAAAGCACTAACTACAGTTCGCCATCATCTGGAAATTCTTAAAAAATCTGGGTTAATTGAAATTGTAAAAATCGAAGAATCAAGAGGTGCTATAAAAAAATACTATGGCACATCAACTAAGCTATTGGATTTTCAAACTCCTGAAGATTTTGATTCAAAATACTCCAAGATTATTAATCACACTTCAACCAAAATAGAAAAGATTCTCAAAGGTTTAACGCCCAAAACTAAATCAAAGAGCAAAAAATCTGAAGAATATGGTCAATATTTGGTAATGGAGATAATGAACAGAGCCATGACAAACATACTTGAAAAGTCTCCTAAAAAATAACAACGAGAAATATTGGAAGAAAAATCTGTAAAACTATTTTCTGAAAAAAATCTTGTTTTTATTGCAACAATCATGAAAGACGGTTCTCCACAAGTGTCTCCTGTTTGGGCAAACTATGAAGACGGATATGTTTTGATAAATACTGCTGAAGGAAGGATAAAACACAAAAATGTTCTCCGTGATCCTAGAGTTGCAGTATCTGTTGTATCAAAAGACAATCCACTTGACATGACAACAATTCGTGGGAACTGTTGAAGAATTGATTCCAGACTATGATTACAAACATGCAGACAAACTTACACAACAATACATGGGCCGTGAACATTATCCGTTCAAACGTGATGATGAAAAAAGAGTTATTCTAAAAATCAAACCAAACAAAGTTTTTGTTTTACCTGAATTAAAGATGCAAGACTAGTAGTTTAGAATGTTTCTAAACTCGAGTTTAGAAATATCTTTAATTAAAAATAAAAAAATAGAAAAAAGTTAGTAAGACAGTTTAACGTCGACGTTTAGCTGCCTTTCTTTTTGGTGCTGCTCTACGTTTAGCTGCTTTTCTTTTGGGCTTTACGTTTTGCGTTTTCTACGACTTGCTGCTGCTTTTCTCCTACGAGATGCTTTTGCTTTTGTAGCTGCTGCTGCATTTGCTGCTGCGTTTCTCTTTCGAGTACGTGCTGCTTTTTTTGCTGCTGCTGCTCTTCTAGCTTTTGATATAGCCATACTTTTTTCCAAAAGTTATGCGAGTTATATGGTACATGTCACACATAACTACGCAACCTATAGAAAAATTTGACACTTTTTTTTGGTTTTAAAAATATGCGATCAACAATTTGTTATACAAATGACAGCTGTATCGACAGTTGATTGTTCTTTTTGTGGACGAATAATTATTTTGTATTGTTTTTCTTCATCAAATGGAATATCAAACTGTGTCGTTATCTCAATTGGTTTGTTTGGTTCTAACCATTCTATAAACAAGTCTTTAGATGAAAATGTTTCTTCTCCATAAATTGCTATATGTTTTTGTTGTTTTTCATCAATAATGTAGAATTGCCCTCCTGTAAGCAGAGTTTTTTCATCACTGGTGTTTTTTGCAGTGATTCCAATCATTACAAACGTGTTTTCAGGTCTAATTTCCTCACTTCCATCATGTGTTCCCTCAAATGTAATGACATATTCTACTGGTCCCACAGTAAATGTCTCTCCTGCAACTGATTCAATGTAATTTGTTTGATACAGTGTGTATGTGTACATTCCAGCAGCCATTGTAGCTACTATGAATCCTATTACAATCATAGCGCCAATTTTTACCATGAAAACTTTGAATTATTTTGGTATATAGTTGAAACGAAAAATAGGACGAAAGTTCAGACCTTATGCAAAAAAAATCACACAAGTGGGACATGGTCTGAATTCTGATGATATGGCGATCTAAAATAAGATAAAATTTTTGGAAATTTGACTAAAAATCTGCTAC
>PVMK01115607.1_pt1 | contig 10033 bp, 7 predicted proteins | sample 1853481 | NCBI WGS metagenome assembly PVMK01 (sample SAMN08533507, study PRJNA380276) | Marine sediment metagenome, whole genome shotgun sequencing project.
GCGTGAGCAAACTGGACCAGATCAAGTTTCGCAGTCGCGCCGAAGCCCAGGCCGAGAGCTTTCGCAAAATGATGCTCGCGATGATCGAGGATATTCGTGTCATTCTCGTAAAGCTCGCCGATCGGCTACACAACATGCAGACACTGGGCGCGATGCCTGCTGACAAGAAACGGCGCATTGCTCGCGAAACGCTCGATATTTATGCCCCGATTGCGAACCGCCTGGGCATCAACCGCTTGAAAGTACAGCTCGAAGATCTTGGCTTCAAGCATCTGCACCCATTCCGCTATCGCGTGCTCGAAAACGCGCTCAAAAAGAGCCAGGGCAGCCAAAAACAAATCGTCAAGAAGATCTCCGAAGAGTTCGGCACCGCGATGGCTGACGAAGGCATCGAAGGCGAAGTGGTCGGCCGCCAGAAACACCTTTACAGCATCTATAACAAAATGGCCGAGAAGAAGCGCCTGCTCTCTGACGTTGTCGATGTTTACGGTTTTCGGATTATCTGTAACGACGTAAATTCCTGTTACCAGGTGCTGGGTATTGTGCATGGCTTGTACAAACCCATGCCGGGCCGCTTCAAGGATTACATCGCGATTCCGCGCATTAATGGTTATCAGTCACTGCACACGACGCTGTTCGGTCCCAAGGGGCTGCCGCTTGAGGTACAGATTCGGACGCGCGAAATGGATCGCCTTGCCGAGTCGGGTGTTGCATCGCACTGGATTTACAAGGCCGACGAAAAGACCGATGCGAGCCCACAACGACGCACCCGTGAGTGGTTATCCAACCTTGAAGAGCTGCATCAGTCCGGCACCTCGGAAGAATTCCTCGAGAGCGTTAAGGTCGACCTGTTCCCCGACAAGATCTATGTCTTCACGCCCAAAGGCGACATCATGCCGCTGCCAAAAGGCGCGACGACTGTGGACTTCGCGTATGCGGTGCATACCGATGTCGGCAACCGTTGCGTGTCCGCAAAAATTAACCGCGGACTGGTGCCGTTGCGTACGGAATTACAAAACAGTCAGACGGTCGAGATCATCACTGCACGGGGCGCAAAACCGAATCCGAACTGGCTGACATTTGTGCGTACCGCGAAGGCCAGAACTGCCATTCGTCAACACATGAAGAATCTGCGCTCATCCGAGTCCGTTGACCTCGGCAAACGCTTGCTCGACAGGTCGCTGAAAGACATCGGTTCGTCGCTGCGCAAGGTCGGCAAAGTGCGCATGGCCGAAGCGCTTGAAGAGCTCGGTCTGGATGCCAATACCGAACTCTTCGAACAGGTTGGACTGGGGCAACGACTGGCGCCACTTACCGCCCGCTTCCTGACCGGCATGGGAGATGGGAGCGAGGATAAGAAGAACACGGCCAGCCTGATCATCTCCGGCACCGAGGGCATGGTTATCAGTTACGGCAAATGCTGCTATCCGATACCCGGCGACGATGTCATGGGATACCTGACCGCCGGCCGCGGTGTGGTCATTCACCGCAATCAGTGTGGCAACCTGTCAAACTTTCGCAAGCAACCTGAAAAGTGGATTTCGGTGCATTGGGAAAAGGATATCGATCGCGACTTTTTCTGCCAGATTCAGACAGATACCCGCAATAAACCCGGCGTTCTTGCTGAAGTGGCGGCGACCATTGGTGATTGCGACTCAAACATCGAGCAGGTCGAGGTGCTGGGTCGTCACGAAGATTGTTCGGTTCTGTCGTTCCTGTTGCTGGTGAAAGATCGGGTACACCTGGCGAAAATCATGCGCAGCGTACGTAACATGAAAAACGTCATTCGTGTTTCACGCGATTGCGCGTAACAACTGGAAAATCAAAATGAACAAAAAGCGTATTCACTCCGATAATGCTCCGGACGCCATCGGCACTTACTCGCAAGCGATTCAGTCGGGCAATCTCGTATTCCTGTCCGGTCAGATTCCGTTGCTGCCCGCGACAATGGAGATTGTTGAGGGTGACTTCGAAGCTCGTGCGACACAGGTATTCGAAAACCTGAAGGCCGTTGCGGAGGCCGCCGGCGGCAACCTTAACGATGCGGTCAAAATTACCGTATTCCTGACTAATCTCGACGATTTCGCGACCGTGAATGCTGTGATGGAGCGTTATTTCGAGCAGCCGTACCCAGCGCGTGCCGCTGTTGGCGTTGCCTCGCTTCCCAAGGGTGTCGACGTCGAGGCAGACGCAGTCCTTATTGTTTAGTTCGCGGTCTGGGACCGTTTATGCCCCACGGGTGCTCCTACATGGCACAAGATTCTCCGTTAACGAGCCTGAAAGGTATTGGGCCGGCGCTCGCCAGGAAACTCGAAAAGCTCAACCTGTACCGGGTTGATGATTTGCTGTTCCTGTTACCGCTGCGATATGAAGACCGTACGCAACTCGTAAAGATCGGCGCACTTGCTGCCGGCAATCGATGCCTCGTGACGGGCGAGGTTTTACTCGCGGAGACCGTGTTCAGGGGGCGGCGCAATCTGCTGGTTCGAATAAGCGACAGCAGCGGACAACTTACGCTGCGCTTTTTTCACTTCTCGCGACAACAACAAGCGCAGTTTAAGGCCGGCGTTCATGTTAGCTGTTTTGGTGAGGTACGCCGCGGCAAATCCGGGTTTGAAATGATCCATCCTGAGTATCGCGTTTTGCGCGAGGATCAGGATGCAGCAATCACCGATTCGCTAACGCCGATCTATCCGGCAACCGAAGGTGTACAGCAGGGAAGACTACGCAGCCTGACCGATCAGGCCTTGCAACAAATGCACGCCGCGCCGCCGCAGGAACTGCTGCCTGCTGCTATTACCCGCAAACTCGGTATGCCATCGCTCGCCGAGGCTATTCATTACTTGCATCGTCCACCGCCGGATGCAGATGTTTCTGAAATGCTTGCCGGCACTCATCCCTGTCAACAACGCCTGGCCTTTGAAGAGCTGCTGGCGCACTACCTGAGCTTGCGTAAATTGCGAGCGCTCGCAGCAGCAGAATATGCTGTCGCTCTTACGGAAGGCAATGAGGACGTGAGCGGCTTCATTGCGGAATTGCCGTTCAAGTTAACCGACGCTCAGGATCGCGTTGTCGGCGACATTCTCGCTGACCTTGCTCAACCACACCCCATGATGCGCCTGATTCAGGGTGACGTTGGCTCGGGTAAAACGGTAGTCGCAGCAATCGCCTGTATTAAGGCTATTGCGTGTGGTGTGCAGGCGGCGATCATGGCACCTACTGAAATTCTCGCCGAACAGCACTGGCGCAGCTTTGGCGACTGGTTTCGACCGCTGGGCATCGAGCCGGCCTGGCTCAGCGGCAGCCAGCGAGCGGCGGCAAGACGTGAATCACTCGAAGCCATTGCAAGTGGTAGCGCACAGCTCATCATTGGCACGCATGCTTTGTTTCAGGAGGGCGTGGACTTCAAACGACTCGGTCTCGTTGTTATAGACGAGCAGCATCGCTTCGGTGTTCACCAGCGCATGGCGCTGCGTGACAAGGGCGTCTCGGCCGATGGCCAGCCACATCAACTGGTCATGACGGCAACACCCATCCCACGCACGCTCGCGATGGCCGCGTACGCGGACCTCGATACGTCGGTCATCGATGAATTGCCGCCTGGCCGCCAACCGGTCTCGACCGTCGCCGTACCGGAAACTCGCCGTGGCGAAGTCGTTGAACGTGTGCGGTCCGCCTGCGCCTCGGGGCAACAGGCTTATTGGGTATGCCCACTGATAGAAGAGTCCGAGGTGCTCGACTACCAGGCCGCGGAAGCAAGCTATCAAATGCTCACAGAAGCCTTACCGGACTTGCGTATCGGTCTGGTGCATGGACGCATGCGGCCCGCGGAAAAAGAGCGCGGCATGAAAGCGTTCAAGGAAGGATTGATTCAGCTGCTGGTTGCGACAACGGTCATTGAGGTCGGTGTCGACGTACCTAACGCAAGCTTGATGATTATCGAAAATACCGAACGCATGGGCTTATCGCAACTGCATCAGCTTCGCGGTCGTGTCGGTCGTGGTGCCACCCAGAGTCACTGTGTGTTGCTGTACAAGTCGCCACTTGGGCGAATTGCGAAAGAGAGGCTTGCTGTCTTGCGCAATACCAACGACGGATTTGTCGTTGCGCAGCGCGATCTCGAACTGCGTGGGCCCGGAGAATTGCTGGGCACCAAACAGACCGGATTGCCCGATTACCGCATCGCCGATCTGGCTCGTGACGCAGAATTGATGCCGCAGGTACAAATTGCGGCAGAAGCATTACTTAAGACATCGGATGCACCTGTGGAAGCGATCATTCGGCGTTGGCTCGGTGACGCCAGCCGATACGGGAAAGTGTAATGAGTCGTCCTCCGGCCGACCGCTTCGCTTCGCGGTCAAGGACCGCTCCTACATTGGTCACGAGTGTCGTAAACTCTGCCTTATGAACAAGCTCCTCGCCCCGAACTTCGCGCCGGATTTGGTAAGCCAGCTTCGCAACTACGGCAAGCTGATGCGTATCGACAAGCCAATTGGAATCTGGTTGTTGTTGTGGCCGACGCTCTGGGCGCTGTGGCTTGCCGGCGAGGGCACGCCGGACCAGGGATTGTTCGTTGTTTTCATGCTCGGCGTTATTGTGATGCGATCAGCTGGCTGCGTATTGAACGACTATGTCGATCGCAAGATAGACCCATACGTGGAACGCACACGAACAAGACCAATTGCCTCGGGTGCGGTGGCGCCGATGGAAGCGCTGGTACTGTTCGCAGTACTAAGCCTTATCGCCGTCGGGCTCGCAACAATGCTGAATTTTCCGGCACGGATGTTGGCGATTGTCGCTGCAGGACTGACGCTCGCGTACCCGTTCGTTAAGCGTTACATCTCGATTCCCCAATTCATTTTAGGTGCCGCATTCGGTTGGGCCGTCCCCATGGCCTTCGCAGCACAGACTGGTGAAACGCCGGAGCTCGCCTGGCTGGTGTTCGGTACAGCAATGATATGGGCTGTAATCTACGACACGTTTTACGCCATGGTTGACCGTGAAGACGACCTCAAAGTAGGCGTCAAGTCGACCGCAATTCTTTTCGGTGAGGTCGATATTTTCGTTGTTGCAGGTCTGCAGTTGCTCATGTTGGTCGCACTGCTATTGATCGGTTATCGCGCCGGGTTAAGCCTCTGGTATTACCTGTCCGTACTGCTGGCCGGCCTGATGATGGCCTACCACCTATGGCTCGCTCGAGACCGGCAACCGGCCGGGTGTTTTGCCGCTTTCCTGCATAACCATTACATCGGCATGGTTATCTTCATCGGCATTGTGTTGCACTACACCTTCAATCCGATCGCCACTTAGCTTAGATAAGCTGTTTTAGCCGGCACGAGCCACCGCCAGTACGCTCACCTTGGTCACCCCCGACGATAACAGCAGGGTTGCCAGCGCCTGTGCCGTTGCTCCAGTCGTCACAACATCATCGACGATCAGAATGTGCGTGTACGACGCTGGCCGTATCATAGTGAACGCACGCCGCAAATTTCGTGCTCGCTCCGCAGCATCCAACCCGGACTGAAACGGCGTTGCTCTTTTGCGTCGCACGTTACTCACCAGAGGAACACCCAGTGATTTCGCAATTGGCTTCGCAATCTCTGTCGCCTGGTTGAATCCGCGCATCGCTTTTCTTCGCCAGTGCAGCGGCACGGGCAGTACGGCATCTATGTCCGGTGCAAGGAGTGGCTTTGCTACGCAAAGCACTTCAGCCAGGGCGGGCGCGTAGAAGAGATTGCGTCTGAACTTCAATGCCTTGATTGCTACATCGATCGGAAACGAGTAGTGCAATACGGCGATCGACGATTCGAAAATACCGGGTGTTGGTGAGACAGGGGAAGCATTCCAGGGCAGGTCTGCAAAGCACCCTGTGCAAATACTTTTCTCACTACCTTCACCTGGCTCTCCACAAAAGACGCAACTTCGCGGTGCCAGAAAATCCAGGATCCACATGAAAAAATCATGTCAGCTTCGCGGCATCGCCGCACGCAGCTAAATTCGGTGCTGCGTAATGAAAGCGTGCTAACGTTTCACGGATGCTAAATCGCCAACATGTTCGGCGCCGCTTCGAGCGCGCCGCAGCCACTTTTGACGAATCCGACTTCGTGCATACGGTGACCCGAGATGGTTTGCTCGCGCGCCTTGAGCCACTGCTGGTTGAAGCGCGGACCGTTATTGATCTCGGGGCGGCTACCGGGACTGCAAATCGGGCACTTGAGAAGCGCTTCAAAGGAGCGCGTGTCGTTTCGATCGATATTGCTCACAGCATGTTGAAAAAGGCTCGTGAGAAGAAGTCCTGGCTCTCGAAAACCGCTTTCACGCAGGCACGTGCAGAAGCATTACCGTTTCCTGATGAGAGTGTCGATGTGATTTTCTCAAATCTCCTGCTGCCCTGGGTACATGATCCTGCGTCACTTTTTTCTGAGGTTGCGCGAGTCTTGCGCAAAGGCGGTGTATTCACCTTCGCAACACTCGGGCCCGACAGCCTGCAGGAAATTAGCCGCGCCTGGGGTTCGATTGACAGTAATGCACATGTGAATCGCTTCCTGGATATGCACGACCTTGGCGACCGGCTTGTAAATGCCGGGCTGCGGGATCCGGTGCTGGACGTCGACCGCCTGTCTGTCGGCTACGAAAACAGCGCCCGCCTGTTTGCCGACCTTACGGCTGTCGGAGCTCGTAACGCATTGAATCAACGGGCCAAATCGCTCACCGGTAAGCAACGCTATGGCGCCATGGTTGACGCTCTCGAAGCCACGGCTGTCGATGGCCAGATCACGCTCGACCTCGAGCTGGTTTTCGGCCATTGCTGGGGGTCCGGGCCGAAAATGGACCCGACGAACTATCGAATCGACGCCGGCCAAATACCCGTCCGGCACGCCTGATCAGGGATTTATTGCAGTTTTTCTTGTAAGTCGTTGTAAAACCAGTGCTTTATTCTTTTAGTAGGGGCTAACCAGCATTGCATGGCGGGCGCGATTTGAGTACACTTCGCGAGCTTTTTGGCGGGTAATCCGGCCAGACCGGCCAACGGACGAATTCCCGGTACTCCCGGGCCTTGCAGAACCCGCCGGTTCAACAATTCGTCACATCTGGAAAACTTTTGTACTGCGACTGCTTGCAGCTCGCTAGGTGAACTATCTAATGATACGAAAATCGTTTTTGAGCGCGCTCGGCCTGTTGCTGGCCTGCACGGCGAATGCCGAATGGGCGCTCAATATGCCCAAGGGCGTTACCGACCTTAGTCTTGAGACATACAACCTGCACATGCTGGTGTTCTGGTGGTGTGTTGCGATCGGCATCGTCGTTTTCGGCGTAATGATCTTCTCGCTGATCAAGCATCGCAAATCCAAAGGTGCTGAATCGGCGAGCTTCTCGCACAGCACCACGGCCGAGGTTATCTGGACCGCGATCCCGGTCATCATCCTGATCCTCATATCGATTCCTACCGCCGAGACGATGGTAAGAATAGAAGACTCCCGTAATCCCGATATGTCGATCGTTGTCACTGCCTATCAGTGGAAATGGCACTACAAATACCAGGATTCAAACATCGAGTTTTATTCCAGCCTGGCTCGCTCAAGCATGGAAGCACGCCCTAAAGAGTCCGGCGTTGACCCTTTTTCGGTCGACAATTATCTCCTTGAAGTTGACAATCCGGTTGTCGTTCCAAGGGGTTCGAAGATTCGTCTGCTGTTCACGTCGAACGATGTCATTCACTCATGGTGGATGCCGGAACTATCTATCAAGAAAGATGCGATTCCAGGAATCGTCAACGAGGCCTGGTTCATTGCGAATGAGTCCGGTACCTATCGCGGCCAGTGCGCCGAATTGTGCGGCAAGGATCATGGCTATATGCCGATCGTTGTCGAAGTCGTCGAACCCGAGGCATTCGATGCCTGGGTAAACAGCCATGACGCGGAGCAATAACAGAATGAATACGGAAGTAATGGACGCTCACGACGAGCACGCAGATCACGCCCCGCCCAAGGGCATCAAGCGCTGGTTGTTCTCGACCAATCACAAAGACATCGGCACGATGTACCTTACCTTAAGCCTCGTCATGTTCTTTGTCGGCGGCACGATGGCAATGATCATTCGTTCCGAGCTCGCGATCCCCGGATTGCAGTTCGTGCATCCGGAATTTTTCAACCAGATGACGACGATGCACGCGTTGATCATGGTATTCGGTGCAGTCATGCCAGCCTTTGTTGGCCTCGCCAACTGGATGATCCCGCTGATGATCGGTGCACCGGATATGGCGTTGCCGCGCATGAATAACTTATCGTTCTGGATTCTGCCCGTTGCCTTCGGGCTGCTGGCCTCGACGCTGTTCATGCCTGGCGGCGCGCCGGCTGGCGGCTGGACCATGTACCCACCGCTCATATTGCAAACCGGTGATGCATTCCCGTTCTTGATCTTCTCAATCCACTTGTTGGGCATCTCCTCAATCCTGGGCGCGATCAACATTATCGTTACGGTCATCAATATGCGTGCTCCGGATATGTCGCTGCTGAAAATGCCGATGTTTGTCTGGACCTGGCTGATTACGGCCTACCTGCTGATCGCAGTAATGCCCGTGTTTGCCGGCGCTGTAACCATGCTGCTGACCGATCAGTTTTTCGGCACCAGCTTCTTCCTGGCGGCCGGTGGCGGTGATCCCGTGATGTTCCAGCATATTTTCTGGTTCTTCGGTCACCCCGAGGTCTACATCATGATCTTGCCGGCTTTCGGTGTTATCTCGGAAATCATCCCGACCTTCTCCCGCAAACAGCTGTTTGGTCATGACTCCATGGTTTACGCGGCATCATGTATCGCGTTCCTGTCGTTCATCGTATGGGCGCATCACATGTTTACCGTTGGTATGCCACTAACCGGTCAGCTGTTCTTTATGTTTGCGACAATGCTGATCGCGGTACCGACAGGCGTGAAGATATTCAACTGGGTCGCAACGATGTGGCGCGGTTCAATGTCGTTCGAAACGCCGATGCTGTTTGCGCTCGCATTTGTCTTTTTGTTCACAATCGGCGGTTTCTCTGGCCTGATGCTAGCGGTCGCACCAGCCGATGTGCAGTACCACGACACTTACTTCGTTGTTGCTCACTTCCACTACGTGCTGGTTCCTGGCTCAGTGTTCGCCATTATGGCAGGTGCCTATTACTGGCTGCCGAAGTGGACCGGGCACATGTACAACGAGAAGCTTGGCAAGCTGCATTTTTGGGCGTCGACCATTTTCGTCAATATCACGTTCTTCCCAATGCACTTCCTGGGACTGGCGGGCATGCCGCGGCGTATTCCTGACTACTCGACGCAATTTGCGGACTTCAACACCATCGCCAGCGTAGGCGCGATTGGTTTCGGCCTGTCGCAATTGCTGTTCGTATGGGTGCTGTTGACGGCGAAGAAGGGTGCCAAAGCGACGGCTGAAGTTTGGGACAATCCGCAAGGACTGGAATGGACCGTGCCTTCACCGGCGCCGCACCACACGTTTCAAACGCCACCGAAGCTCAGCAGTGCTGACGGGTTTCACTAAGCATGGATGATGCAGAGCGCAAAAAGAACATTCGCCGTACGACCTTGATCGTCTCGGCGGTTGCGCTCGCCTTTTTCGTCGGCTTCATTTTGATGGGTGTACTGCGTGCCTGAGAACAAAAACAATCGCTCGCTGGTCGGTCAGTTACTCATACTGACCGTCGCGATGTTTGGTTTTGGCTTTCTGCTGGTGCCGCTGTACGACGTGTTCTGTGAGATCACCGGCTTTGGTGGTCGCACCAACACGGAAGCAGCCGCTGTAAAGGAAGCTCCTGACCTGACGCGTGAAATTCGCGTTGAGTTCGTAACGAATGTTAATGCTTACGCTCAATTCGAATTTGCGGCCGATGTCGACAGCATGACCGTGAACCCCGGCAAGATGTACTACGCAACATTTACAGCCAAGAATTTAGCCAACGAGCACAAGATCGCTCAGGCCGTACCGAGCGTTACGCCATCATTAGCGGCGGAACATTTTACAAAGATCGAGTGTTTTTGTTTT
>PVMK01168671.1_pt1 | contig 10033 bp, 8 predicted proteins | sample 1853481 | NCBI WGS metagenome assembly PVMK01 (sample SAMN08533507, study PRJNA380276) | Marine sediment metagenome, whole genome shotgun sequencing project.
GGATAAAACCGTGCTGTATGTGGATGCCGATACCGCCAAAGCCGAGGCTGGTCAGTTATTGGGGGTGCCCTCGCATAGTCCTGGTCTGATTGATGTGCTGGAGAATAAAGGCGTTAGCCTGGGCGATGTCATTCTTCGCACCAATGTGGAAAAAACTCAGGATTCTCCCCGCCGGGCATATTCACGCGCACGCCAATGAGCTGCTGGCCAGTGATGCCATGCGTCGGGTGATGCTGGAATTATCTGAGCGCTACTCGGACCGGGTCATCGTATTCGACTCGCCACCGCTATTGCTTACGACTGAAGCGGGTGTGTTGGCCAATTTTATGGGGCAAATCGTATTTGTTGTCAGTGCCGAAACGACAGCCCATCAGGCGGTCACGGAGGCGCTGGAGCATATCGGGCAGGACAAGATGGTGGGTATAGTACTCAACCGGGCGCGCAGGCATGGCAAGCTGTTTGGCTATGGGTATGGCTATGCCTATGGCCGGGATGGCTATGGCTATGGATATGGGTATGGCGACCGCAAAGAAAACAGCACTATGCCGTCTGGAAAAACCGGCTGACGACATGGTGCGATCCCCCCGAAAACTCGCGTTTTTTGTGGCCTCAGTTCTGGGGCTGGCAGCTGCGCAGGCGTTCTCCGGTGAATGGGACGTTAGCGCGGGGGTAACGCCGAAAGTAGTTTATACGGACAATGTCTGTTTATCAGCGAATGACGAACAGGATGAGATCTATGCAGAGGTCACGCCCAGTGGGTCAATCAGTGGCAGCGGCAGGCGCGCCAATGTCAGCTTATCGACATCGGTGGATGTGAACAGTCTTACGAATAGCAGCCTGATAGACAACGATTGTATTGGCGGTAGCAGTGATCGCGATCAAGTTATGCCCCAACTAAACGCCACTGCCGACGCGGTGTTGGTCGACCAGTGGCTGTTTATCGATGCCGATGCGACCTCTTCCCAAAATGATGTCAACTCGTTTCGCTCCGGAGGGGGCGACCGTGCTGATCGCACAGGCAATACCAATACGACCTACCGCTATAGCGTTAGCCCTTATGTTTCCCGTCGCTTCAAGAATGTAGCCAACCTGCTGTTACGCTACACCTATGACGATCAGTACAATTCGAAAGACATCGTTGGTGACAGCGCTCAGGAATCCTGGCTGCTTACCCTTGGCAGCGGCCCAGTGTTTTCGCCATTGACCTGGTCGCTGCAAGGGGATTACCAAAAAACAGAGTACTCCGATACCCCAGGGCGGCCGACGGAAAACAACAGTGAGCTGAAATCGGCACGACTCAACCTCGGATACCAGATCAATCGGCGCTGGCAGATTAACGGGTTTTATGGTGATGAGTGGAATGACTTCGTCTCCAGCAACGACGATATAGACGGGTCTTTCTGGGATGTGGGAGTACGTTGGACACCAACTGCGCGGACCAGCGTAGAGGTTGGTACGGGCGATCGCTTTTTTGGCAACACGCCGCGGCTTGCAATCAGCCACCGGCATAAACGCAGTAGCTTCAGTGCAGATTATGCGAAAACACTCACATACAGCCGGGATGTACGCACCCTGGACAGTGGGGGGGAATTTGACGAGTTTGGCAATCCAACCAGCCTCAGCAACAGTCCTATTCTGGACGAGCGCTTTACCCTGGCCTACGCCTATGATGGCCGGCGAACCAGCCTCCGTATTAATGGGAGTTATTCAGACCAGACGCGCGAGGGAGATTCTACCGAATCCGCGTTGGTGGTTGACGAGTCCACGTTCAAGCGAGTCTCCGTGTCGCTCAGTCGCCCTCTCTCCCGCAAATTGTCTTTGTCGGGCAGTGTAAATTGGTCCGAACAGGAACCAAAAAGAAGCGTCAGTGAACTGGACTCGAATTCTGAAACCTGGACATTCACACTGCAAGCAAATCGTCCATTGAATAACAATATAAACCTATCCCTCGATTACCAGTATACGGATCGACAATCAGACAATGCATTTGACCAGTACCAGGAAAACCGTATCACCCTGAGCGTCAATTTTAATCTTATATAGGTGCAAGTTACATGGTGGTAAAGACGGGGTCCGGGCAGATTCTTTGCATCGTCGGTGCCAGGCCAATTTCATGAAAATCGCACCGATTATGCGGGCGTTTTCGCATTCGTCTTCCAAGTTGTCTGCCAGGCTTTTACACACAGGCCAGCATTACGACGCCGCCATGAGGCACGCTTTTTTCGTCAGCTCCATATCCGGAGCCTGACGTCGACCTGGAAGTGGGCTCGGGCACGTCACGCCCAGCAGACTGCGGACATCATGAAGCGCTTCGAGCCGGTGCTGGACGACAACCCCCGACAGCGGTGCTGGTAGTCGGCGATGTCAATTCCACCATCGCCTGTGCTCTTGTGGCGGTGAAGAAGGGTATCCCGGTAATCCATGTGGAGGCGGGTCTGCGCAGCGGCGACCGGGAGATGCCGGAGGAAATCAACCGCATCCTTACTGACCAGTTGTCTGAACTGCTGTTTATCACCGAAGCAAGCGCGGAGGCCAATCTCGTGCGGGAGGGGATAGCGAAGGATAAGGTACATTTTGTCGGCAATGTGATGATAGACACCCTGCTTTGCAATCTTGAGCATGCGGTCTCCGCCGCTACAACTCTGACAAGTGCCGGTGTAACAATCGACACGGATTCAGGCTACGGCCTGGTTACGCTGCACCGCCCTTCCAACGTGGATGATCCGGTGGTACTGGAACGATTACTGAAGGTGCTGGGGAAAATCAGCCAGCGCACGCCGCTGTTGTTCCCCATCCATCCCCGCACCGAAGCGTGCATCGTTTCTGCCGGCCTGAAAGAACTATTGGATAGCTTCGCCATCACAACCCTGCCGCCACAGGGCTACCTGGAAATGCTGGGCCTGATGAAAGATGCGAGGGTGGTACTTACCGACTCGGGTGGTATCCAGGAAGAGACCACCGCTCTCGGCGTACCCTGCATCACCCTGCGGGAAAATACCGAGCGCCCCATCACGGTCAACCAGGGTACAAATACCATTGTGGGTACCGACGCGAGCAAGATTCTGGCCGCCTATGAGGAGGTTATGGCAACCGGAGGCAAGGGCGGGCGGGTGCCGGAATTGTGGGATGGCAGCGCGGCGCAGCGTATTGTCGAGGCCATCAACCACTGGGCCGCGGGGCGTGCTTGATGGATGCCCCCGCCCGCCCGCCGGGAACCTCTGCCGTAATCAACGCCATGACAGTGGACGTGGAGGATTATTTTCAGGTGTCCGCTTTCGAGCAACATATAGACAAGGCGCATTGGCAAACCCTGCCCTGCCGGGTGGAGGCCAATACTGAGCGAATTCTGGAGCTGTTTGATGCTTATCAGGTGCGTGGCACCTTTTTTACTCTGGGCTGGGTCGCCGAGCGTTATCCAAACCTGATCAAAAAAATAGTGGCTGGCGGTCACGAGATGGCAAGCCATGGCTGGGAGCACATTCGCGTGAACACCCAGACGCCGCGGGAATTCCGCCAGGACATCGAGCGCACCCGCAAATTGCTGGAAGATATTGGCGGCGAGCCGGTCAAGGGCTACCGGGCGGCCAGCTATTCCATCGGTGCCAGTGAAGCCTGGGCCTGGGAGCAACTGGCAGAGGCCGGCTACTGTTACAGTTCCAGTATCGTGCCCATCCGGCACGACCACTACGGTATGCCCGGCGCACCGCGCTTTGTCTTCGAGGCGGCCAACGGTCGGTTACTGGAGATTCCCGTCACCACCCTGCCGGTGGGTGGGTGGAATATTAATTGCGGCGGCGGCGGCTGGTTCCGACTGTTTCCTTATGCCTTCTCGCGTTGGGCGATGAACCGCGTCAATGGCGCTGAGGGTCAGGCGGGTATTTTCTATTTTCATCCCTGGGAGATCGATCCGGAGCAGCCCCGGCCGGAGGGCGCAGGTTTAAAGGCTCGCTTTCGCCATTACCTCAACCTGCACCGCACCTACGGGCGCGTGGAGTGCCTGCTACAGGATTTCCAGTGGGGGCGTATGGATGACATCTTTCTGCCAAAGGAGGTACCGCAGTGACGCTGGTAGTCAAGACACTTGACGTACACACCATCGAGCACTGGGATGCCTACGTGCAGGGTGCTGACCAGGCGACCTTTTTCCATCGGGCCGGTTGGAAGAGCGTGCTGGAGCGCGCCTTTGGCCATAAAACACACTTCCTATATGCGGAAGAAGCGGGCGCTATTGTGGGTATCCTGCCTCTGGCGCAGGTAAAAAGCGCGCTGTTTGGCAATTCCCTCAGTTCCCTGCCGTTCTGTGTTTATGGTGGAATTGTCGCCGATACAGACGAGGCTGCCGCCGCCCTGCGCCAGGAAGCTTGTCGTCTCGCTGACAGTCTCAAAGTAGGCGCACTGGAATTGCGCAACAGCCATCCCAGCGCTGCGGGCTGGCCAGTGAAGGAATTGTATTTCACCTTCAAGAAAACTATAGAGCCCGATGACGAGGCCAATCTGATGGCCATACCCAACCGCCAGCGGGCCATGATCCGCAAGGGCATCAAGGAGGGTCTGCTGAGCGAGTGGGATGAGAACACCGACCGCCTGTATAGGGTGTACGCTGAGAGCGTACGCAATCTCGGCACGCCCGTATTCTCGGCAAAATACCTGCGCATTCTGCAGGAGGTATTCGCTGACGATTGCAGTGTGCTTATGATTACCCACAACGGGCGGGATGTTGCGGCGGTAATGAGCTTCTACTTCAGGGGCGAGGTAATCCCCTACTACGGTGGCAGCACAGCCATGGCCCGTACCATCAAGGGCGTCAACCACTTCATGTACTGGGAACTGATGCGCCGCTCCCGGGAGCGAGGCTGCAAGGTATTCGATTTCGGCCGCAGCAAGGCCTCCACCGGTCCTTACAGCTTCAAGAAGAACTTTGGCTTCAAGCCGCAGGCGCTGCCTTACGAGTACTATCTGGTAAAGTCGCCGGCGGTTCCGGATGTGAATCCCCTGAACCCGAAGTACCGCCTGCTGGTGAATGCCTGGACCAGGCTGCCCCTGCCGGTGGCGAACCTGTTGGGGCCGCCGCTGGCCCGCAGCCTCGGGTAGTGCCATGACCGGAGCAATGCCAGCGCCCGGCCATTCGGTCGCCCTCACGCAGACGTCGCCCGGTGTTAAACCACCGCTGCTGTTCCTGTGTCACCGGATCCCGTATCCGCCGAACAAGGGCGACAAGATACGCTCTTTCCATCTGCTGCATCACCTGAGTCAGCATTTTGACATTTATCTGGGCAGTTTCGTGGACGATCCGCAGGACTGGCCCTGGGCACCCGAGGTGGAAAAGTATTGCAAGGCTGTTTGCCTGCGTCCGCTCAATGCGCGCCTGGCCACGGTGCGCAGCCTGCGAGGCCTGCTGTCCGGCCAGGCCCTGTCGATTCCTTACTACGCCGACGCCGGGCTGCGAAAATGGGTAGCACAGACCGTGGCGGCACACGGCATCCGCCATGCGATCGTCTACTCCTCGGCAATGGCCCAGTTCCTCCCTGTCGGGGGGCAGGGCTTTCGACGCAAGGTGATCGATTTCGTGGATGTGGACTCGGACAAGTGGCAGCAGTATGCGCAGCAGAAACCCTGGCCCCTGAGCTGGGTCTACCGGCGCGAGGCTCGCTGCCTGCTGGCGCTGGAACAGGCGCTGGCGGCACAGTTTGACGCCGGCTTGTTCGTATCCTTCGCCGAGGCCGACCTGTTCCACCAGCTTTCACCTGCCACCGCCCATAAAATCGGCTTCTACAACAACGGCGTCAATTGTGCCTATTTTGATCCAAAGTTCGATCGCGAGACCCCGCAGCCCAGTCCCTTCTCGGCGGACAGCCTGCCACTGGTGTTTACCGGTGCGATGGACTACTGGCCCAACGTGGATGCAGTGGTCTGGTTCGCCCGCGAAGTCTTCCCCGCGCTGCAGCGGGCGCATCCGGCCCTGACCTTTACCATTGTCGGCGGCAACCCCGCCCGGTCGGTGCAGCGGCTGGCGGCATTGCCGGGCATCGCCGTTACCGGTCGGGTAGCGGATGTGCGCCCCTACCTGAAATACGCGCTGGCGGTGGTGGCCCCCATGCGCATCGCCCGCGGGGTGCAGAACAAGGTGCTGGAGGCCATGGCCATGGCACGGCCGGTGCTGGTCAGTCGCAAGGGCCTGGAGGGCATCGCCGCTGGCGACCGCGAGGAGATATTGCTGGCCGATTCGCCGACGGACTACCAGCGCCTGCTGGCCGAAGTAGTCGCCGGCGTGCATGAGCCAATAGGAGAGAGGGCGCGCTCTTGCGTGCTACGGGGCTTCCGCTGGGAGGACAACCTGCCGGAAGTGGTGTTGTTGCTGGGGGATGAGGACGCGGTGCCTCGGTACGGTCGGGAGTATCAGAAGCGTGACAGATGCACATAGACGACGACAGGCCCAGGCCGCCCCTGGTGGCCCATATCATCTATGCGCTGGGCACTGGCGGTCTGGAAAACGGCCTGGTCAACATCATCAACCGCAGCCCCCCCGGGCGCTATCGCCACGCAATAATCTGCCTGACAGCTGCCGAGGCCTTCGCCGGACGCTTGACCGTGCCAGATGTGGAGGTGATCGAGCTGCACAAGCGCCCGGGCCACGATCCCGCTATGTACCTCCGCCTCTGGCGCACCCTGCGTCGCCTGCGTCCGGCCATCGTCCATACCCGTAACCTTGCCGCACTGGAAACCCAGGTGCTCGGCCTGCTGTTGACCGGGTGCAAACGGGTGCATGGCGAGCACGGGCGCGATGTGAGCGACCTCGATGGTAGCAACCGCAAGTACCGGTGGCTGCGGCGCCTGCTGAGCCCACTGATTCATCGCTATATTGCCGTCAGCCAGGATCTGGCCCAATGGCTGGTGAGCAACGTGCGCATTGCTCCTGGCAAGGTCACGCGCATCTACAATGGGGTAGATCACAGCCGTTTCCTGCCCCGATTCGGGTCTGACGGCGATAGTGCGACACTGCGTCTGCGGACATCGCTGCCCGGCATGCCGGCCGGTTTCCTGCCGGATGCCCGCTGTCGGGTAGTCGGCACTGTGGGCCGGCTGGCGGCGGTCAAGGACCAGCAGACCCTTATTTGTGCACTGGCGCACATTTTTAGGGAAAGTCCGCAGCAGCGGCAGACTCTGCGCTGTATACTCGTGGGCGATGGGCCAGAGCGAGCTGCGCTCACAGCCGCCATCGCGCAGCATTGCCTGGAGGATATTGTATGGCTGGCGGGTGACCGTGACGATATTCCCGACTTGCTGGCCTGCATGGACGTGTTTGTGCTGCCCTCTCTCGGGGAGGGTATCTCCAACACCGTGCTGGAGGCCATGGCCACGGGGCTGCCGGTGATAGCCACCCGGGTGGGGGGCAACCCGGAGCTCGTACAAGACGGGGTGACCGGGCTGCTGGTGCCGGTAGCGGACGTGCCAGCGCTGGCCGCGGCGATCGTTGCGCTGGTGGATGACCCGGCCCGTTGCGACCAAATGGGACGCACAGCGGTGCAAAGAGTAACAACAGATTTCGAATGGGAGCGTACCGTGTCCGCCTACCTTCGGGTTTACGACGAACTGCTGGGGCTCGCCCCGCCTTCAGGGCAAATGGACAGGACCTGACTATGTGTGGCATCGCCGGCATCTTTGACCTCACCCAGCAGCGCGAGCCTGATCGCGAACTGCTTGCCGCCATGAACCAGACCCAGTTCCACCGCGGCCCGGACGAGGGCGGCCTGCACACGGAACCGGGGGTGGGCCTGGCCCACCGGCGGCTGTCCATCATCGATCTGGCCAGCGGCCAGCAGCCCATGTTCAGCGCCGACGGCAACCTCTGCGTCAGCTACAACGGCGAGATCTACAATTTCCAGGAACTGATGCAGGAGCTGCGAGCCCTGGGTTACCAGTTCCGCACCCACTGCGACACGGAGGTGATCCTCTACGCCTGGCAGGCCTGGGGCGCGGCCTGCGTGCAACGCTTTCGTGGGATGTTTGCCTTCGGCCTGTACGACCGGGCCGCCCGCAGCCTGTTCCTGGCGCGGGATCGTTTTGGCATCAAGCCCCTGTTCTACAGCGTGCTGCCCGATGGACAGCTCATCTTCGGCTCGGAGCTGAAGGTGCTCAAGGCCCACCCACAACTGTCGCGGCAGCTCGAACCCCAGGCGGTGGAGGACTATTTCGCCCTGGGCTATGTGCCGGAGCCCAAGACCATCTACCGCGATGTGTACAAGCTTCGCCCCGGGCATACGATGCTGTTGCGGCATGGGGAGCCGGTGCCGGCGCAGCAGCAATACTGGGATATTCCCTTCGCCCCGGTGGCGATGGCCAGCGAGGCGGACCTGCAGGCGGAACTGCTGGAGCGCCTGCGCGAGGCGGTGCAGGTGCGACTTGTGGCCGAGGTACCCCTGGGCGCCTTCCTGTCCGGTGGGGTCGACTCCAGCGCCGTGGTGGCGATGATGGCCGAACTGCAGAGTGAGCCGGTGAATACTTGCGCCATCGGCTTTGACGTCAAGCAGTTCAACGAAACCGAATACGCCGCCATGGTGGCGGAGCGCTACCACACCAACCACTTCGAGGAGACCGTGAGCAGCGAGGATTTCGGCCTGCTGGACGAACTGGCGGCGCTTTACGACGAACCCTACGCCGACAGCTCGGCCATTCCCACCTACCGGGTATGCCAGCTGGCCAGGCGGCGGGTGACGGTTGCCCTGTCCGGCGACGGTGGCGACGAGCACTTCGCCGGCTACCCGCCGCTATCGCTGGGCATATGCATGAAGAGCGGCTGCGCCAGGCCCTGCCCCTGGGCTTGCGCCGGCCCCTGTTTGGGCGCCCTCGGGTAAGCTGTACCCCAAGGCGGACTGGGCGCCGCGCATGTTCCGCGCCAAGACCACGTTCCAGGCCCTGGCCCGTAATTCCGTTCAGGCCTACCTGCACTCGGTTTCCATCTGCAGCGATGAGCAGCGTGCGGCGCTGTTCAGTGATGGCTTCAAGCGCGAGCTGCAGGGCTATTCCGTGCACAGCGTGTTCGACGAGCATGCGGCCAACAGTCCCACGGATGACCCCCTGTCCCTGATCCAGTACCTGGACATGAAAACCTACCTGGTGGGTGACATCCTCACCAAGGTCGATCGCGCCAGCATGGCCCATGCGCTGGAAGTACGGGTGCCGTTTCTGGACCATCCGTTCACCGAGTGGGTGTCCGGCCTGCCCCCTGCCTGGAAATTGCGTGGCGGGGAGGGCAAATATCTGTTGAAGAAGTCCCTGGAACCCCACCTGCCGCAGGACGTATTGTATCGCGACAAGATGGGCTTTGGCGTGCCGCTGGCGAAGTGGTTCCGCGGCCCCCTGCGCGAACGCCTGCGCCGGGACCTGCTGGAGAGTGGGGGACTGGCGGCTACCGGCTTGTTCAATCAGGCCTACCTGACGCGTCTGGTCGACGAGCACCAGTCGGGTCTGCGTGACCACAGTATGCCGCTGTGGACCCTGCTGATGTTCCAGGCCACGGTGCGCGACGACCAGTTCGTCGTGAATGGGTGAGCGCGCGGCCATGAGAATCCTGCACATCCTCGACCACTCCATTCCGCTGCACAGCGGCTACACGTTTCGCAGCCGCAATATCCTGCGCCAGCAGCGCGCGCTGGGCTGGCACACGGCCCATGTCACGGGCCTGAAGCAGGGCAACTGCGGGAGCACCACTGAAACAGTCGATGGATTATGCTTCTACCGCACCCGGCCCGGGGCCAGCCACCTGTTCCGGCTGCCCGTGCTCGACCAGTGGGATGTGGTGCGCACACTGGCCCGGCGCATAGAAGCGGTGGCGGCAATGGAAAAGCCCGACATCCTGCACGCCCATTCACCGGCCCTGAACGGTCTGGCGGCATTGCGCGCCGGGCGCAGGTTGAACCTGCCTGTGGTGTATGAGTGCCGCGCCTTCTGGGAAGACGCCGCCGTCGACCACGGCACCAGCCGCGAGTGGGGCCTGCGCTACCGCGTTACCCGGGCCCTTGAAACCCGCGTGTTC
>PVMK01174726.1_pt1 | contig 10033 bp, 9 predicted proteins | sample 1853481 | NCBI WGS metagenome assembly PVMK01 (sample SAMN08533507, study PRJNA380276) | Marine sediment metagenome, whole genome shotgun sequencing project.
GCCGGGTTCGACGGTGCTAATCTTGCGGGCCCTGAGCGCGAGATCTGCGGCCCCGCGCCCGCCTTCGTCGGCCTGCTGCGGGTCGCCGGGATTGCACGCCGCCAGAAAACTTATCGCTATTAGCTGCGCGAAAACAATGTAATTTTTCATGTCGATTACCTTAAGTGTGTATCCGAGCCAGTCGCACCAGAACCAGGGGTGCTTAGGAAGAGAATATGAAAATCAAGCTGGTTTTTCGGCAATGTCCGATAACCCAGCTTCAATTGCCTATCCTCGGGTCGGTCAGCACCACGTTCCGGCCGTCCTGGATGACGAAGGAGCAGTGACCGACCCACGTGATGGCGGCACCGCTACCGCTTCCGACGTCCGGCAACGTCCGACGCGGGCTCACCCGATTCATTGGCGCGCCCAGCTTCGGCCTGAGCCAGAACTTGACGAGGGCCCACATGCTGTGCGGAAAGCGACCCCAGGGGTTGAAGAACCCGCTCTCGTCACGGTGTTCGGCGTAGAGCGAGTTACCGCCGAGGTCCGCGGGCACCGGTAGGGTCTCGATCTGCATGCGGTTAGTTTAGAACATCCCCCTATCCTTCCCCGACCATGAGCACGTTAATCGGGGCGGATCAGCACTGGGGATTGTGGGCTGTTCTGCTCTCGGCGGCGGCCTTCGGCCTGTGGGCCGAGCGAACGACCTGGGGCAGGAAGGTCTCGAGCGCGGTGCTGACCATCGGTGCGACCTTCGTTCTGTCGAACCTCCGCGTCATCCCGGTGGCTTCACCGGTCTACGACGTCGTCTGGACCTACTTCGTGCCGCTGGCCATTCCGCTGCTGCTGCTGCGCGCCAATCTGCAGCGGATCCTTCGCGAGGCCGGGCCCACGTTGCTCGCCTTCACGTCGGGGGCGGTGGGAACCGTGCTGGGTACGCTGCTCGCGTTCCAACTCGTCCCGCTCGGTCCCGAGGGCTACAAGCTGGCCGGGATCTTCTGCGCGACCTCCATCGGAGGGTCGCTGAACTACGTCGCCGCGTCCGAGGTGCTCGACCTGCAATCCGGGGATCTGCTGGCCGCCGGCATCGCGGCCGACAATCTGGTCATGACGCTCTATTTCCTCGTCCTGTTCGCGCTGCCGTCGATTCCCGCGCTGCGCCGTCGCTACGTCGAGCGCCACCTCGAGAACAACGATGCCACCGCACGGGAGGCGGGTCCCGAAGCGCAAACCGCGACGCCGTTCCGTCTGTTCGACACGGCCGCGGCACTGGCCATCGCCGCGGTGCTTTGCGCGGTGGGATACGCTCTGGCTGCGGCGATCGGCATGGGCAGCGGAGCAATCCTGATCGTGACCGCACTCGCCGTCGCGCTCGCCACGCTGTTTCCCTCGCGCCTGTCAAAGTTGTCCGGCGCCCAGGAGACGGGAACCCTGTTGATGATGGTCTTCTTCGCGGTCATCGGCGCCAGCGCCAACATCGGTGTCGTCTTGCGCGAGGGGCCCGTGTTGTTCGTCTTCGCCGGGCTGATCCTCACGGTTCATCTCGTCGTGATCCTGGTCGCCGGCAAGCTATTTCGCCTGGACCTGGCCGAGATCGTCATCGCCTCGAACGCCAACATGGGCGGGCCGACGACGGCCGCGGCGATGGCCACCGCGCGCCACTGGACGGCACTCGTCACGCCGGCGATTCTCTGCGGGACGCTGGGCTACGCGGTGGCGACCTTCATCGGCGCCGCCGTGGGCAGCTGGCTGAGATAGCCCCTTCCCCGGCGCGCCATAGATTTCGCATAGTTACCCGTCTCCGCAATGTCGCGCTCCGGTGTTGGAGCCGGATAGAGCCGGGAGCCGTCGCCGATCCCCCCTCGGCCTGATTCGCTATGTCGACCCGTTGAGATCGTCCTATTATCGGACATTGCTGAAAAATCAGCTTGATTTTCCTATTCTCTTTCTAAGCACCCCTGGTTCTGGTGCGACTGGCTCGGATACACACTTAAGGTAATCGACATGAATAATTACATTTTTTTCGCGCAGCTAATAGCGATAAGTTTTCTGGCGGCGTGCAATCCCGGCGACCCGCAGCAGGCCGACGAAGGCGGGCGTGTGGCCGCAGATCTCGTGCTGACGGGCGGCAAGTTTTTTACCGTCGACGATGACAATCCTTGGGCACAGGCAGTCGCCATCAAGGGGGATAAATTCGTCTACGTCGGCGACGATGACGGCGCCGCTGCATTCGTGTCGAGCGGCACACGGACAAGTGATCTAGACGGACGGCTCGTCATCCCCGGCATGGTGGACAGCCACACGCACCCCGGGCTCATCGACCTCGATCCGCCTTCCGGTCCTCTGCCGGAGACAAGCAGACAGGACATCCATGCGGCGGTCAAGGAATACGCGGAAAGCAATCCGGAAATGGAGTGGATACATATGTGCTGCTTTCCGCTTCGCTTGTATGGTAACGGCAAAGTTGGACCACACAAACGTGATCTCGATGCCATTGTGCCCGACCGACCCGTCTGGATCACCAGCGATGTCAGCCATAGCGCCTGGCTGAACTCAAAGGCGCTCGAGATTCTGGGTATAGATCAAAACACGCCCGATCCTTTGCCAGGACTATCCTACTTCGTTCGAGACGAAAACGGCGAACCCACCGGATGGATAAAGGAACTCTACTGGTATTTCGGGGAGGACGTGTTTCCTGTCGATGCCGAACGCCATGAGAAGGGGATGACAGGCTTTCTGAGCTACTTGAGTCAACACGGAGTGACCACTGTGTACGATGCTGGCAATGAACAGTCTGATGATCGCGTCTATGCTTTCATGGCCAAACTCGACAGAGAAGACAAACTGCCGCTTCGTTATGAAGGTACGTATGATGCTTTCGTGCCAGAGCAAGCAAACGTCGCAATCGCGGAAATGCAGCGATTTAGGAAAATGTACGGTGGTAACAGGCTTCGATTCAATACGATTAAGATGTACATGGATGGCACCAACGAAATTCGTACCGGCACAGTGCTCGAGCCGTATGAGGATGACCCGGGAAACAGCGGTACTACAATGATGACGGCTGCCGAGTTGCGGGATTTTCTACTCGAGCTGCACGACGCAAAGATGGACTTACACATTCACGTTGTCGGTGATCGTGGCGTGCGCACAATTTTGGATGCCGTAGAAGCGGCAGGAGAAGCAGTCGACGGTGCGCTGTATCCCAGAGTCACCATCTCGCACCTGGACATCATTGACCCTGCTGATTATCCGCGGATCAAGGAACTCGGCGTCATCGCGAACTACACTCCATGGTGGCACGGCGTTACGTTCGATAGTCCGGTTTTACATGCGTTGGGCGAGGAGCGCCATGCGCGAACCTTGATTTTGAAACCACTGTTCGACCTCGGTGCTGTCGTTACGTTTTCAAGCGATGATTGGTCCTACCCGCGTTTCACTCCGTTTCTTGGCATGCAGATCGGGCATAATCGCCAGTTCCCGGCGGAATGGATCTCCGACGAGGAGCTGGCATCAATGATGGAACAGGGCTACGACCCCGCGGCATGGAGGGGCCCGGAGTCCGAAAGACTGGACCTCGAGTTGATGATCCGCGGATACACGATCAATGGCGCCTACCAGCTGCGCATGGAAGACCAGATTGGGTCGATCGAGGTGGGCAAATTGGCCGACCTGGTCGTACTCGATGAAGATTTGTTCGAAATGGATCGTTACGAGATTATGAACGTCAAGCCGTCGGCAGTGGTCATGGAAGGCCAAGTCATCCATGGCTCCTTGCCTTAGTTGGTTCAATCGATCAAAAGACCTGGCAAAGAACCATCCTTCACCGGCCACCGGGGATGACGAGCATCGTAAATCTGCTCGCCATTCGCCGGATTCGACTGAGGAATAATACGGATACTCCCGCTGAACTCCCTGTGCCACACTGCTATTTATCTCCCGACATGGGGCCCAACATGGGGCAGTTTTGCCTCTATTCAAGTCAACTTAACGGAATGCCTATTATCGGACATCGCCGAAAATGCACTCGGGGTAAGCATTCCCACGTGAACCGCCTGGTTTGACCCACATCTGAGTCACCCTCCCACCGAAAGCCGTCAGCCAAGATTGAGCAGATCGGGCCGGTGATCTAGATTCGGATTTGCTGCTGCCGACACGCCGTCTCCTGACACACCTCTCAGTACTGAGTAGGGACCGGAAACGCTACTTATCGGCCATTGCCAAAACGCAGCTTGTTTTCCTATCAGCTACGGTCAAGTATATCCTCGTCCGGCGGCCTGTTCCCCACCGGGAAGAAGCCCCGGTTGCCGATGCCGAAAACGACCTGCCTCAAAATGTATTGAGCCCGGTCACCGCTTCCAGGAACTTCGAAGCTTCCGTCATGTCCTTCGCGGCGAACAGCACCGTGTTGCCGCTGAGACGCTTTACGCCCGGAAGGTAGGCTGCCAGCTCGGCGTTCACCGTATTGGTGAAGGTGAGTTCGAACTCGATGGGGTGGTCAACCTTGTAAGGCGCGAGACCCGCCCGGCGATCGATGCCGCGCTTTACCCCCTCGCGGATGAGGCGCTGGGCCTCTTCAGGGTGCAGCATGGTGGCGGCGTGAAAGCCAATCGCCTGCTTTACCGCGACGGTCTCGATTGGGCCAAGTAAGCGCTTCGCCTCCTCGCCGGCCGTCTGGTCCCCCGAGAGGAAAACTACCGGTACACCGAAGTCGCCGGCGATCGCGGCGCCGAGGCCCGCCTCAGGAATCTCCTTGCCGTTCAGTTTGATCTTGAAGCCATCACCGAGCATTGTGTGCGAAAGGATCGCGGCCGGGGAGTCCTCGCTGGCGTGGTATCCGATGAAGACCACTGCCCCGATCGTCTCGTCGATTCCCTGCATCATGCCGAGTGGCCGCGGCCAGGCGCGGACCAACCGCGCCCGCTTGTCGAGCAGCTCGACGTCGATGTTCTGCGCGTCCCCGTGCGAGTCCGACACCAGAACATCCGTCGCCCCAGCGTCGAAAGCGCCGGCGATGGCCGCGTTAACCTCCTGCGTCATTAGCCGCGCGTACTTCTCAAACTCTCGTCCCGTGGATTCGGCCTGAATCTTCCAGGTGCTAACACCACTGACCCCTTCCATGTCAGCCGAGATATACACCTTGAGCTTCTTCGGCTGCCGAGCGTGGGCCACGCTAAGCGTTGGCACGAGCGCCAACAAGGCCAGAAGAGTGATCAGGACATGGCGTCTCATCAATTGGTCCTCCCGGAATCGGTGTAACTGGATACTAAGTAGCCTACAACAGAGTGAATAGGGTGCATTCCCTCAGGTCTTCTCAGACATTTGGATCGTTGGTGCCCGTGGGAACCGGTCTCCTGACACACCTCTCAGTACTGAGTAGAGGAAAGGGTCTGTTACCGCACACGAGGGGGGGAGACACCAACTTGCTTGAATCCAGGGGCTTATGTCGCTGCGCGCAGGCGCCATGCCCTTATGATGCTTATCCTCACGGAAATCAGCGCTAGAAATCCTACATTGCGAATCATGATGCTTTCTAGTCGCGCTGCGCGGCTCGGTAGTACCACCAATTCGGTAGCTCGTCGCCAAAAGTATCTACCATGTCGTATTTCGTGTTATATCGCTTGTCGAGTTTTGCGATTTGTCGGGCGTCGGTCACGGGTGTGACGGTTACTTTGTAGAGTTTTCCGTCAATCCGAAGCTTGGCTTCGGGGTTTCGCGCGACGTTATTCTCCCAGTGCTTCCTGTCTTCGTCAAGCTCTCCGTGACCGTAGGAAGCGATGAAGAAGTTTCCGCCCATCTCCGCTCCCCAGATGGTCGTGGAGTGGGGGAAGAGGTACCAGGTGCTGGTCTGAATGAAGATTTCATCAATCTCATCGGTGAACGTCCAGTCGGTGACGGTTTTTTCAACCAGTTCGCCACTCAACCAAAGTCCCGGTCGGACGTCTTTAGGCTGGCAGCCGAGCCCGGCAACAATGATCGCAAGGGCGCCGATCAGTTGAATCGCAGTCGAAAAATTGATTTTCGTCCCAGCAGTTGTGCGCATTTAGCGTTCCTCCTTGCCTGAACGCAGACTGCCCAGCCGCGATGACATTCAAGCCGCAGCACTATATCACGCCCCATTTCTGCTGACACACCGCTCCAGATTTGCGATTGGCCTGCGCCGCAGTTGCGTTTTGCCCCTTTCGGGGCTGACTCGCTTCCATGAGAAGGCCAACCGTGTCAATGTTTCGTCGTCTTTTTCTCCACGATATTCCCGTGTCGTCATTCATCCTGTGCTCAAGGCCCCCACCACGCTTCCATCCGCACTCTTGGTGATCTCTTGTTGAGATCGGTGCACTCTGAGGTTCGTAGGCGCCGAGCGCTGCAATCTATTTATCGACCTCTCTAGGGCGAGGGTCTAGCGAGTCATCGCAGTCGCCCGAACGCGGTGTTGTTGAGCCTCATAAAGTTACGCAGCCTCCTGCGCCGACTGCCCGTAGCCGATCTCTTGATATTCCTCGCCGGTGACCCACAAGCGATGCAGAAGCACGGAGAGCTTGCGCGCTACAGCGATTACCGCACGCTTCTTCGCTGCTTTACCGCCCCTGCTTGCCAACTTCAACCCGAAGCGACGAAGCTCCGTATCCGGACCAAAAGGCCCGAGAATGTACTGCGCTGCACCCACCATGTAACGACGAAGCAGCACATCGCCCGCTTTGGTGATCCGAAGCTGAGGTTGCTGCTCCCCCGACTGTCTCAAACGAGGCCGAAGGCCAAGATAGGCGCCCACAGTCCGGCTCTTCGCGAAACGACTCGGGTCTTCTAGCGTCAACACGAACCCCAGCGCGGTCAACGCTCCAACGCCCTTCACTTGCCGAAGCGCTCCTGTCTCTGGATAGTGATCTTTGCACAACTTCTCCGCCTTTTGATTCATCCGGCGGATCTCTTGTGTCAACCGATCAATCATCTCCAGCATCACGGACTGTCCCGGGAAGAGATCCTCGCTGAACTGCTCGCGAACTCGCCGAGGGAACGCTTCTGTCGAGCTCGACGGCATCCGATGACCAAGCGACTTCGCAAAGCCACGAACCTGGTTGATGAGCTGTGTGCGCGAACGAACCAAACCATCTCGAGCGAGGAGCAATATGCGATCATGCTGCGCTTTTTCGCCCCGGTGAACGATCGGCTTCAACAGCCCAGGATCCACGCGACCTAGACGTGCCAACAACTCCGCATCCACTTCATCGGTCTTTGAATCATTCTCGGCAATCAATCGCACCCGCCTCGGGTTCGCGATGATCACTTCGTGTCCCGCTTGTTCCACCAGACGACTGATCCACGGTGAGTGCGTTCCTACCTCCAAAACGACTCGACAGGGCTTGAAGCCCGCCATCGTCCGGCCCAATGCCGACATCGTCGTCGCCACGCGGAAAGTCTCCTCCACCGCGCCCGAGCCCGTCAGAACGCACCCCACAGTGTGTAGGTCACCCAGATCCAGTCCGATCGTCAATCCACCCCATGTCGTGATATCCTTGCCCATGCCAGTCTCCTCTTTGGGCCCCACTTCGTGGTGAGCCCGCATTTGATTGGAGATCTCACGATACTCCGTTGAGGAGGCTGGCCTTCTCATCTCATCTACTTTGCTGCGACAGGAGCGGAGGAACGGGGGGGGGATCCCCGCATCGGGACGATTTCAACGGGGTGACGCGGGCTAGGAGCGTTGGGATTCTTCCAGGCGGTCTGGGGGTCGCGGCTATTAAACGCTGGCGGGTATCAACTTGCTCTGTACGTACTTGCGCTGTACATCCATTGACGTCTCTTCGATCAGCGCATTGATTTCGTCGACAGACATGAAGCCATCGGAAAAACCGGGATGAGCGGTGTCGATCGTGAGCCGCGAAGCTTCTATGAAATGAACGATCAAATCCCGGGAATCCTCGTCTCCGACGGCGATCCGAATGGTGGTCGGATCGATATTTGCCTGACGCAAAGCGTCCTCATCCAACTCGGAATGCGTGGTCAACGCGGGGCAGCTGACGATGGTGTTGGATTGGCCCAGGCTGATCATGTGTCCGAAAGTAGGCGCTAAACAGTCGAAGAAACGCTGGAAGGCATCGCGATCGACGTCCTGGAATCGAATCGTCATGAGGGGCGAGGGGAGCTGGAGAAAAGCGAGCTCTTCCCGCAAATCGGAATTGGGGTCTTTGGCGAGAGCATTGGAACGGACGTGAATGCGGGGGTGCGCATCGAGAAACCGTGCGAGGATCAGGGTATTGACGCACTTGGGCAGCATCCGCATTTCCAGGGTTCGCATGCCCTGGATAACTTCAAAGGCGGCGTCGGCGTTGAGAAACGCACCTTTGACGTAATACACATTCCAAAACATCGTGTTTTCCCAGGAAATCCCATTGGCACTCGATCCCTTGGGGATGAACATGTCTTCATTGCGCCCGATGGCGACACCGGCGGTTGCAGACCCCGTCCCGGTCAAATCTTTGGTGTAGCTATGGATGACGAAATCGGGTCTTTCCGCCGAATCCTGACGCTGAAAGGCTTTGTAGAGGAACGGGGTGCTGATGGTCGCGTCCAGAACGACGCGAATGCCCCCTCGATGAGCGAGCCGGCACATCGCGGGAACATCGAGAAATTCACCGTGGGGATTACTGGGAGACTCGAGATAGAGGTAGATCTTGCGTCCATTCTCCAATCGGTCCCGGTATTCTTGTTTTACACGAGTCAGGCACTGTTCCACGTCGCTGGCGCGATAGCCGTCAAAGGATTCCACGGCGATATTCAGATTGGAGGGTTTGGCGTACCAATCGTGAATGAGTTGATAGGCGCCGCCATAGATGTTGCGATTGGTAATGAGGACATCCTCGTGCCCCAGCAGGTGGGCGAGTGTGCAGTCGATGGCGGCCATGCCGCTGCCGAAGTTCCAGGCAAAGTATTGGTCGGCATAGGGCCCACACTCGAGATCTACGATGTGGTTGGCCAGAGAGATGGAAGTCGGGTTCATCAGGCGAGAGTAGATTTCGAGAAGTGGCTCCTGACCTTTGAACGCGTCCTCGACCCACTCGGCGCATGCATAAATATACGTGGCCGTGCGCGCAATGACGGGTGTGGCTGAAAAGAGCGCCGTGACGTTGTCGAAGATCGGGTAAGGCCCCTTGGCCGCGAGCGTGCCCGACGAATAATTCAACGACTGGTAACTTTTCCGGAACGGGCCTTGGAGTGTGTCGATGAGTTTCGCCAACTGGAATGACAGGAACTTCTTGGCGTTGAATCGAGCGATGCGATCCTTAGTCTCGAGCGTCGCCATGGATTCCATCGTGACCTTCCACAGGTCATCGATGCCAGCCTGACTTTCGTAGAGCCCCCGCACGACCTGAGCGAGCGATTTGCCAAAGGGCGTGGAAGGATCGATGCCGAAATGGGCTTGCTGTTCGGCAATCAAATCATCGATGTTCCGTGCTTGGGTCGTGTTTCTCTTTGGAGAAAGCAGGCGGAGTGAGCGGCTTAGTTGCGGGTTGTCGGGGGAATCCATGGAGGCTCCATAACTCGCAGCTCGGTCTTGAGCGCAAGTGAAGCAATGCTATACGCGATCTGGACGCCGTTCAAATTGAAACGCTCGAATGACCAATCAGAAGAAGTGGTTGGAGGATCGATCGTACGGCCGGAGTGTCCACCATCGGGCGACCCCGGCTCCAGGAGAGCAGCCATGACCTACGAAGAATTCACGCCGCCCATCGCATTCGAGCCGCGAATCGCCCTACTTCAAGGCCACCCGGCGTTACTGATCGTGATGTGCCAGACTCAGCAAAAGGGCAGCGTGGAGATCTTTGCTGATCGACATTCCTCGCCGATATCCGCTTCGAGTCCGTGCTGATCGTCGGCGATTTCCGAACCGAGAAGAGCCACCGCAATGTTCATGTCTGGCCGTGGAGAGTACACGGCCTCCGTCATGGTCCCCACGACATCCTTGCCGAGATAGACACCATGCGGATGCGCGATCCCGCTGATCTTGTCACCGGCAAGGACGAGACCGACTCGACGACGCCGAATCCCCTCATCC
>PVMK01116424.1_pt1 | contig 10032 bp, 12 predicted proteins | sample 1853481 | NCBI WGS metagenome assembly PVMK01 (sample SAMN08533507, study PRJNA380276) | Marine sediment metagenome, whole genome shotgun sequencing project.
TGGGTTAAATGGAGGTATGTCTTGTGAAAGTGATCCTGCTTGAGGGGATATTGAGGTCCAAGAATTTTTACTATACTCCAGAAAGCAAACTAATCCATGAATATAGTCGAGCATATACATAAAGATGGGGAATTGATCACTCTTGGTAGATCACTGGCCAATATAATAAATAATATAACCTATTGTAATCATTATATTAATAAATATCAAGGAGGTATATTACATGCAATTATTTGAAGTAGATATTCAGAATAGAGTTGTAAAAAACAAGTTTAGTGAGAAAAGAATTAAAGGTCGACAGGGTGATTGGTACGATGAACAACTGTATTACCTAGCTGATTCTGAAGAAGAAGCAAAAGAGTGCAAAAAAAGAGATTCTGAGAAGAAAAATAATCGGTGTATCAGGTAGGAGAAATAAAAAATTAAAACGTCAAATTGAAATATTAGATATAAGGAGGTTTGGCATGCGGTCTCTTATGAGTATAAAAGAGTAGGACATCAACAACAAAAAAACAAAAAAACGACCGTAAATTTATTTAAAATCGTTTTCCTAGTGAGGTAGAAATTTTGGAATTGAAAATGAACAAGCTTACCAAATTTGTAAATAAGATATTTGATGGTTGTAAAACAAGCCCTGTTGAGAGTGAAGGGGTACAACAAATACAAGACAGGAGGTAAAAAGAGAAATGGCAACTGCTTAGCTGGTAATTACCATTCCTCTGAAAATATCATGCATATGCGCAAATCATAATAATAAACCTGTTAGACGGGCTGGCAAGCTCGACGAGCAACAAGCTGGCTAGGACTTACCTCGCGCTACGAATTCGACCTGTTTGTTACCTTAACATTTCGAGAAGATACAGGACGTTGGTTGGCTGAGACGAGATTCGAGAAGTGGCTTGGGTCTCTTAACCATGCCTCTTCGACTGGCGGTATGAGACAAAGGGGTCAGTGCATAAGGCATGTCGGTATGCGTCGCCTACGAATATCAGAAGAGGGGGACGCTTCACTTTCACGCCTGCTAGGTGCTAAGGGGTTAAAAGAGCTTGACAGGGAGTATATGGCTGAGCTCTGGAAGTGTAATGGGCAGCAGAGATAAGAACTGGAACTCTGCTGACCGGATTGTTAACGGACACGCAGATGATAGATATTTACGACCCCGCACAGGGTGCAATAGCATATACCTCACCAAGCACATCTTCCAAGGTGGGGAGCCTGACATGTCCGCCCTCGAAAAGAACGAGTGAGGGCAAGTGCCTGTAGCATCGAGACTCACTGAACAAGTGAGTTAAACATCCGATTGCTACGTATGTATGGGCAGACCGTAACAAGTTGAGGGTTTTCTCTCTCTTGAATAACGCTGTTATATAAAAGATATAATATATGGACTTGAGACTAATAATTAACCACAACTTGAACTTAATAACTATTATCATAAAATTGCAGGTGGCTGAAGATGTCTGGTGAATGGACAACGGTAGGTGTTGATGTTCTTGGTGCTAGATGCATTATAATAATCATGAAATATGGGTTCTTGTACTGTGGATGAATACAGCATAAACGATTAATTTATTTGCTGTCAGTATCTATAATGCAATTTACAAATATCTGATTCCTGAATTGAGTATTTTCTTACTGTTGATATGATGGTGTATCAAACAGTTGTTAAGCATACGCCATTTGTTTCTATCTCTGGTGAGCGGTTCGCCTTTTAAGTTGGATTTTTCATATAATTATCTAATGATTTAAGTGAAATTTGTCTTCTATGGATAACTTTATGAATCTGAATTTATTGATATAGAATTTTTCTCTAACCTAAAAAGTTTCCGTAAATTCTTTTTAAATCGTTTTCCTAGTGTATAAGGAGGATTCTGTTTTATAACTTATAGTAGTTTTTGGTCGTTTATACATATAAAACTTATGAAGGAACTTATCATATGAGAAAATATATATTAGCCCTCTTAGCTATTATCTTCTTTATTCCCACTCTCTCATATGCAGATGGAACACTGAAGTGCGGTATAAAACCGATACCAGAGATAGGCTGTCGTATCGGTCGTTGTGTAGACGGTATGTGGGAACAGATATGTGATACTTCACCAACTATATCATGTGGAATAAAACCAATTCCTGATGTTGGCTGTAGGATAGGTCAGTGTGTAAATGGACAGTGGGAGCAAATATGTGATGTATCCCCCATAATATCCTGTGGGATTAAACCCATTCCAGATGTAGGCTGTAAAATAGGCAGGTGCGTAAATGGGGAATGGGAGCAGGTATGCTGCTGATTTACTCTAAATCTTGGGCTAACTTATTTAAGAATAGGAGTCAAAACCTTATTCTCTTAAAATGTTATTAGACTTATCATAGAAGTAGGATTTTTCACATATTGAGTTTGGGCAATATACTGCTTTTAATTCCAACAGCAATCAATTTGAGACAAAAAACTGGGAACTTGGAGATACCGGATACGATCTGGTAATGGCAACTACATTTGAATCGGGAATATTATTCGGGCTTGGAGCCGCCGGGTCTATCCCTACCGCAACAAGTAATTTAGGTTCGGATCAATGGACCCTGGGTCCCGAATTATTTATAGGACTTGCAAAACAGTGGGGTGTAATAGGTGCACTAATAAACCATCAATGGGACTTTGCCGGTGAAGATAGTTTTGACACAAGTTTGACCGGTGGTCAGTATTTTGCTTCATTTAACTTAGGCGGAGGTTGGCAGATTTTGTCCACTCCACCATTTTCATACAATCATGAAACAGATGAATGGACTCTTCCTGTAGGAGGGGGAGTTGCAAAGACTCTATTTATAGGCAAAACACCCGTAAGAATGAACGTCCAGATTTGGAAATTCGTAGCACAACCCGACGATTTTGGGCCTGACTGGCAAGTAAGAGTTGGAATTACACCCGTTCTGCCACTACCATGGTAAAATCATAGAACATAAATAATTGTGATTACTTGTGCATCGGCTTATATTGCATCGAGACTGGCTCTTAGAATAATTAGATTCTTTAACTTTTATTTATCTTAGCATTAGCAATTGCTTGTGCTGATCCAATCCCTATTCTTTTCATAACTTGAGTAACTGCAGAAAACTTTAAATTTAATTTTTCAATTCTATCCTCTGTCATTAACACAATGTTGCCTGACCAAGGATTTGGAGCACCGGGCATATAGACAACTACCAACCCACTTTCTAATCTATCAACCTCAAAACCTATTTGCGCTGAATCATCTAATTTTGCAATCACTGGGATCAGGTACTTATCTCCACTATCTTCTTCAATACTCCCTGTCATTCCCTTAAGAAAGGCATAGCCCGGTATGAATAACCTCAATTTTGAATCTATTGATTTATAGATGCGTTTCGCATATAAACTTTTAGCGGCTAGTCCGGCTAAAAAGCATATAATGATTACCAAGGCCAATGCTAACAAGTTAGCTAAAGCAATTCCCCCAATTGTATCTACAGGAATCAGAGAATCTAAAGGAGCAGCAATAACCATCGTTATTTTCATGGCTTTGAGTAACAAAGATACGATGATGATAAATGGAATTACAAATACTACCCCCCCAATAATTGTTGATTTTAAAAAACTGTTCATAATAACCCTCCCGAATATTTAAATTGCATATAGGCTATATGCTTAAAGCTGTGATTTAATTTCTACCATAGTGTTTTTTATTTTTGTTTATATCTTAGTCCAGTTACTCTGAAAAATAAGGCCTGTCTTAATTTTCTACAGCGCCAATCTTGCCCTGATACCGAAAACGGTGATAAAGTCATGATCGGGGTTGTTCGCAGGGTCGATTAAAAATTGAATATCCGGCGTTACTGCTAAGTTTTGCGCTAGTTGGAATCTGTAAAATATCTCAGCCGTGTACTGATCCCTGAGCGAGTCGTCGTGAGGTTTACCCCAGCCTATACCCACACCGAGAAGATCACTCGACTCATCTCTAAAATATCCTAGCCCCGCGCTCACATTCCCTTCAAGTAATGAGGCCTTCGTATCGGAGTATCCAGCCCGTAAGAACGGCAACAGGCTATCATTAAAGTACCAGGAACCTGAGAATGCCATTCCCCAACCATCTGGAACGGCCAACTTCTTGCGCTCGTCAGCATGCCAGAGGGTCAGATGAATATTGTCCAGATATCTTTTCTCATACGATGACACCCATCCGATCTCAGCATGTGTAAAGTACTCGTGGTCATCAAAAAATGTGTCGAAATTATTAAATGGATCAGTCGGGTCACCGTTGGTATCGGCAATTCCTGCAATTATGTATATATGGTCCGTAGCCATGGCACCAAAGGCAGCGCCCAGCCCCGGATTGGGACCAGGAATTGTAGGACTTAAACCAAAGGACAGGTTGCTGAACTGGGTCCAGGGGTTTGTGAGAGCGTACACATCCACATAATCTGTCACGTCAACAATACCGGCTATTATTGAGAGTTTTCCTCCGAATAATCGCTGCTGCCAGTAAAAATTGGTCAGAAGCCAGCCGGCGTCATTAAACGGCTGCGCCGTTAACCCTACGTATCCAAGCTCAGAGCCCAGGCTTTGAGGAGCTATCTCTGTCCCCAGCCTGTGTCGGCTTTCTACCTTGTATGTAAATGTACCGGTATTGCCGGAATCTCGGCCGAATAGAGTCCATGAGCCGAAAAACCTGAATATTCCGCCCGCGGCATCATCCTCTCCAAGGCTTTTTGTCCCTATTTGATAGATGGCGGTGTAATCGAGCCCGAATGCGAGACCGAACCTTTTGTTGACCCTGCCCTTAAAATCAAACCATGGCTTGAACGCCTTATCCAGAAATTTTAACCGGATCAACCCTTCTTTTGTCTCATTATCCTCCCTCAGGATGGCCCCCACACTACCCGGGCCGCCAAACTCTGGAACATCTCCGTAGCCGGAACGTTCCCGAATTCCTTGTAGAGCAAGCGGATCATTGGCGCTGTCCTCAATTTGATCTTCGTATAGGGGTTGGGACCGCGCAACTCCGGCTTGAATCACTAACAGCAATAAAATGAGAACTATCGATGCACGCCGCATATTACTGCATAGTGTTTTTGTAAATTACACCGTCTTTCATGATGAGCGACAGTTTGCTCTCGTCCAGGATCAGGTTGATATCCTCCAGAGGATTGCCGTCCCACAGAAGCATGTCTGCATAGGCGTCAGGCTTAATAGTGCCAATCGCGTAGGTGGGATAAGGGTCCAGCGGTCCGGACCATTTGAGCACGATACCGGCATTGCCGGTCCAGTGCTTTAGCGCCTCGGCCGGTGTGTAGCCGGCTTCAACATTGCAGGTGATGTCCTCCTTGATCATGTCCTTGAAGGGAATACCGAACATATCAGCCCCGCCAATGGTGAAAACGCCGTGTTTTTTCATTAATTTGGCGGCATTGCGAGCGCCCTTGCCCACTTTCACGCCCTTGATTTTTTGCTCGTGGGTAAAAAAGTCTGGCATCGAGTCATAGTCACCAAAGGAGTTAACGCTCATGAAGCACTGGAAGCTCCACACTATCTCAGCACCATTCTTTTGCATTTTCGCCATACGCTTGACGGTATCTTCGCTCACAAGAAAACCGTGCTCAAAGGAACGTACACCCGCATCCAAACCGCGATTGTAGGATTTATCGTGGTAGGCATGAATGGCTACATAGGTGCCATAATCATTGGTAATCTCTACTGCAGCTTCCAGTTCTTCTTTGGTCGCACCCAAAATTTCTATAGGATCGAAGAAACTGGACACACCGCCACCGGCCATAACCTTGATGAAATCAGCGCCGCCGCGGATGTTCCTGCGCGCAGCCCGAATCACATCCTCACGGCCATCAACAATATAGGACTGCTGAATCAACACGCCATAGTCATTAGGCTCTGCATCATTCTTCGCACCCCAGTCACCGTGGCCACCAGTATGAGAAAGAACACCGCCAGAGGTATATAAACGAGGCCCGATGAGCAAATTACGCTGAATGGCAGTGGCAATGCCTCGGGAGTTACCCGCAATGTCACGCGCCGAGGTAATACCTTTCATCAGGTAATCATCACGCAGGGCTTGTGCCGCCAATGCGCCAGACCCGCCGAAATCCCACTCATAGGTAAAGGTGTTGGTGCCTTCAGGTGTCATAAAGGTCACATGGGAGTGCATGTCGATTAACCCCGGTGTCATGGTACGACCAGCACCATCAATCACCCTGGCCCCTTCTGCACTAATGTCTGGACCAACCTCTACAATATGGTTGCCTTCGATCAATACGCTCTGGTTCATGGCCAGCTTTGGGCTGAAACCATCGAAGATGTTAACATTCGTGATAAGCACCTGATTCGGTGCCGGTTCCTGAGACTCTCCACTCTCCTGAGCAATTGCCGCCGGAACAATAAACAGCATAAACACACAAATCCACATAGATATATTACGAAGCATAATTTCCTCCCTTACTATGTAATTGTAAACACCAATCATTACATAATGCTTATAATAGCTCAAACATCTTCAGACATATTACATAAGTTCCGAAAAGCCGGCCCAAGTTTGATCAATGGGAGCAGTAACTTATATATTTTCCTAGTTGCTGCCTTTAATCGGCTCTCAGTCAACCGAATATTGTAACAAAAGGATCTTACGAATGCTGGCACAGCGCTTCTTGTCGAGCTTTTTACCGAGATAGTCACCGTCCTCGGCAGCCTTACGTGTGATCAGCGCCTTTGCCTTGTCTCCACCGTCGAGATCGCCAAAATCCTTGGTAGTCTTTATTACCAGAATATTGTAGCGGCCGTCGTCATCCTCGGTCTTGAAATTGTCGCGACAGTATCTCATTGCCCCGGCATTCGCCCCCAGCTTGCCCGCGTCTGAGACCAGACCGTCGGCCATAAGAAAAGGTGCAGATGAGAACATAATTAAAACCGCCGCAAAAAGTGGCAACTATGTACCTGAAGTTTCCTATATCTAGTCATAATATATTCTCCTTATACTCATAGATTTTACTTTCAAACTTTCTGTTATTTATTTTGGTAGTCATTCCTACCATAAATTTTTCTCATAAGATTAAATTTTTAGAATCGATTTTTATGAACTACTATCCCCATTACATTTTATTGTAAAAAAGGGGATGATAACAATACCTTATGCTATCATCCCCTCTTAACTATTTTCAAATACTAACTAAATCTTAGAGTTCTCAAGATATAATTACTATTTAACTTCTTCGACACTAACAGCATAAGATTCAGTATATCGGGCATGTACTTTATCGCCGACCTTAACATTGTCGAATCCTTCAACTTCTTTAGGAACCCTCATTTTTATGGAATGTCCGAGGGGCCCTTTAACTGTAACATAACGATTTTCTCTATCGATAGCCGTGACTTCTGCTATTGCATCTATAACATCGATATCTTTTATTCCAGGTTTGCCACCAGGGGGTGCTACTATGGTCTCGGTATCCACTGTTCTTTCTGGCATACCTGGTTCAGGAGGTGTAAGTAAGAGAGATATTGACTCATAGTACTCTACTTTTACTTTGTCACCTATATCAACCTGAGGCCAGTTTTCGACATTACGACTTACCTCAACAATCTCAATTTCCCCTTTAGGATCCTCCAAGACAGCTATAAGCTCATCACGATTCAAGGACCGTACTACAAATGTTTTTACTACAAGCTGTCCCAATTCAACTCTTGGCTCCGCTTGAGCAAAATTTCCAACTGTGAAAAACACAGCAGTTACTGCAAATAAAACCGCTAATGATAAAAATCTCTTCATGATAAAAGCCTCCTATAAGCTATAATACTTTGGGGTTTGTTGCTCCCCCCCTTTGTCAAACTAGGTTTAAGTTGAATTCGGAATTTTAAACCTTTGACTTATTTTATTCAGTTCTCAGTATGAAATGGTATTGACATATTTTTTACAACTCTTAGAAACTTCTCCGTCTAGCACAAACAGTTTTTCATACATATCCTGGCTTTGCGCCAGATACTTGTTGCCGAGAACGACCTGTTTCTTGCCTTTATCTATATGCTCTAGAGTGTCGTTTTCATTACCGTCGTATTCACCGATGAATATACCTAACGCTTTTTGCACATTACGGGCACTTTGTGTGTATGAATTTACCGATTTTATTAATATATTATGGGGCTCGTCCATCTGCTCGGGGACGTACATAGCTTTGAGATAGCCCCCTACCTCATCAAATGCCTCAACTACCGCTTTACTCGCATGGAATATATTTATTTCATCTTCATTAAGCAAGAGGTCTCCGTAATTGATACTTATTTCATGGAGATGTTCATATTGAGTGATGATTTCACACTGGTACTGTGGAATATGGGCTTGAGGTTCGAGCGAAGCAAGCTCGGATGCGTAAGCCGCCCAAGGTAATAAAGCTATTAGTAACAACGACTTCTTTGATATTCTTAACATTATAGTATAGACCCGATACCTACTCTATCCTCTCACGGAATATTTGTCAAACTCGTATCGATGCAATATAGTATGTGAATGATTGAGTCTACTAAAATCGCAAATTTGTTAGAGAGGCTTGGTAATTTGATGAGGGCCAATGAAAGAAGCTTGGGCTTGGAGCACGGACTTCAGCCGGTTCATGTTCAAGTTCTGAGCTATTTATCATTATGCAACCGACATAGTAATACTCCTGTGAGCGTGACAGAATTTTTAGGCGTTACTAAGGGCACAGTTTCCCAGAGTATTAATGTGCTTGAGCACAAGGGGCTGATCACCAAATCTCCTGATGCCAAGGACGGGAGGATTGTGCATTTGAATGTTACCGAAGCCGGGAGACGGTTTATTGAGAGTGAAATTCATCAAGAGGATATGCTAACAACCCTGGAGGAAATGCCCTACGGGGATAGACAAAATTTGGCCGAACTGCTTACGAACTTACTAATAGGACTCCAGCACCGAAACGGCGGCCGTATGTTTGCAGAGTGCCCGACTTGCAGACATTTCCATAAGTACGCGTTTGGAGATGCTCATCAGTGCGGCCTTACGCTTGAATCACTTAGCGATGAAGACAGCGCCAAGATTTGCCGAGAGTATGAGCTTAGTGTTGATGACGCACGGCATACCTGATTCACAGCAGAAATTTATTAAATTGCCGGAGGCGCAAACCTGTACTGCTCCCCCTTAAGAGGTTTGTAGAAATAATGCTAGTAAAAACTTGATGCAGTTCCTCCGTTCATGAGCCTCACCCAAAAGCTGTACCACGTAAATTAGAGATTTCTGGCTTTTTTAAGTGCTTTTTCAGCATACTCCTCAGGCGTTATATTATCCAGAGCCCAAAAATATTTTATAGAGAATATAAATAATCTATAATATATGCAAGTTTTGCTCTTCCTGCCTATTTACAATAATTCCGCACTCTAAAAGTATTGCTAGCATCTCTGTCTTAACCATTAATATTTCTTTCAACTCATTAGAGAGGATTATATGAAAAATTCTAACTTAAAAGGTGTATCCATTGCTTTAATCAAACCTTCTGACTTAAACGAAGATAGATAAAATAATATACAAATCTGACCTCAGCATCCCAAATGCAATTCTATAGTATTGTTATAGATAGTTAAATTTTGTTATTTATTGTTATTTAGTGTGTAACTTCCTGTAAATACTAACTATAATTCCAATCTAAATTAAAAATTCTTGTTATCTTTTGTTTTCTATTGTTTCCCAGCGTGATTAAACCTGTAGCAAAATCTGTAGTAGTGAAAAAATTGTGGTATTAATTCAATTATGATAGCTTTATCTTTAAAAATTAAATATGGGAGGAATCTATGAAAATCAAGATAAATTTTTTACTTACCTTTCTGACATCTTTACTTTTGTTATCTGTAAATATTGCCTGTTCTGAGGCAAAGAATGAAAAATCAGAACCAGTAAAAATAGCAAAAAAAGAGAAAACAAATAATACCTCAAAATCCACACCAAAAAACGATTCAAACCAGATTCTTTTCAAAAATGTAAACATATTTGATGGTATGAGTGAAAAACT
>PVMK01156563.1_pt1 | contig 10032 bp, 12 predicted proteins | sample 1853481 | NCBI WGS metagenome assembly PVMK01 (sample SAMN08533507, study PRJNA380276) | Marine sediment metagenome, whole genome shotgun sequencing project.
TCAAGTTCAGTTATTTTTTTTAAATCGTTGTTTAGTTTCGAGCGTAATTCATCTGCAAGCAATCTTGCTTTTTCCTGTTTTTTAACTCTAACTGCATTTGGTTTTTGCTGATCCTTAACTTCATCAAAAGGTTTTATTCTACCCTCTACCACTTCAGAAATAGTTGCAACCAGATAACCCTGAGCTACTTTATAAACATCGCTAACCGAGTTTAATCCATTTTCAAAACTCCACTTAACCAATCTTTCGTTTACACCTATACCTGGTATCGATTTTGAGTCCTCGGTAAAATAACCGGATTCCTGATTATTATAATTCATTAAACCTAATTCTTTTTCAAATCCGTTTTTATCTGCCAGATATGATAGATCACCTGCCGCAGTAAATCTTTCATCGCGAGTGGTTGCTGATTGTTTTATAGGATTAACAATTTTTTCAACGATATATTTTTTATTGGATCTATCAGTTACCAGTATTATGTGATATCCGAACGAAGTTTTAACAGGTTTTTGTATTTCACCAATCTTTCCGCTGAACACAGCTTCTTCAAATTCCTTTATCATCTTACCTTTGCCGAACCATCCAAGGTCTCCGCCACGGCTTGCACTGCCTGGATCAGCTGATTTTTCGGATGCAAGCTTTTCAAATTCTGCTCCGGCAATAAGCTGGTCATAAACTCTATTGGCCTCTGCCAAATTTTTCTCATCATCACCTTCTTGATTAATAAGAATGTGCGAAGCCCTTGCCATCACATCTTTTGAAGTAACCGTTCCAAGAAAATGATAAAGCACAACACCTTCGAGAGCTACAACTGGTCCTACAATATCTCCCCTCTCAGCAGACTTGAATAGCTCAATTGCATCGGAGTTAAAAGATGATAATGCTAAAGTATCTTTCGAATATGCTTGAGAAGAATAAATTTCAACATAATATTTAAAGTTGGTTGTGTCTTCTCCTTCAAAATTTGATTTGACATAATCGAGGTCTTTAAATACTAATTGCGAATCTTTCTTCGAAGGTTGATTGCCAAAGAGAACAAACTTCAATTTTCTTTTTGGGCTCTCTTTGTACTTTTCGATGTTTTCTTCGTAATATTTCCTTAAATCATCATCCGTTACCTGGATAATAGAATCTGGATAAAATACTTAACGAAATCGAAGTGTATTCAGCATCGTTCACATAAATATTCTGGTCCATAAATTTTCTTAAAACTTCATCTTCAGTAACATTAACTGATGCAAGAATTATACTTTGCAGCTTCTCGTTTAATCTGAACTGCCTTACCGATTCCTCTGCATTGATCAAAGCTTGTTCATTTTGAGGATCGAAAGAGTGCATTCTCATAAAGTTCTCTATTGAAATTGCCAACCGAATCGACAAAGTTTTGCTTTAGAAAAGCCGGAGGATTATCGCCTAAAATAATATCTTTAATTTCTTCATCAGAAACACTTATACCTAACTTATTAACTTGCTGCTCGATTAGAACCTGAGAAACAACAAAATCCCAAACCTGGTTCCTGAACTGATCTATTTGTTCATCATCAACTTCCTGCCCACTTTGCCTTCTCGCTTTCTCTTTGCTGATCGAGTGCTGCCTGAAATTCTTGATAAGTGATATCTTCTCCATTGATCGATCCCACGTTGTTAGTCCTGCCGCCAAGGGCTTCCATTACATTGGAATCGGAGATTACCATAAATAGTACAAACAAAACACCAACGGTTAAAATAAAAGCGGGTGCCAAGCTCCGCATTTTGGCCATCATAGCCATATTTAGTTTTACTCCTTAAATTTTAATAATCAGCTTTTCAAAATAGATACAGAGCATAAAAAAAAGCAATGTAATTTGCATTAAATCTTCATGTTTTGCTCACTTATTTTTCCAAACCCAAAATATCTATTTTTCTAAATTATTGACTTTGAGTATTTACAGGCATATTTTTACTTGCTTTTCTCAGGATTGGATAAAGGATTGTGAAAAACATAGAATTTTTAACTTCGGTGCCAATTTTTTCGGATTTAAATTCCGAAACTTTAGAGATAGTTTCCAAAACTTGGCACTGTTCGCACATACGCAAAAAACTCGGTCATCCTTACTGAAGAGGAAGACGGTTCGGCATTGTTTGTTATTATTTCGGGCAAGGTTAAAGTCTGCCGAAGCAGTAGCGACGACCCCGGTAAAGAAGTAATATTATCAATTCTCAACCCCTTCTGATTTTTTTGGCGAGATGGCGTTGCTTGATGGTTTAAATCGTTCGGCAAGTGTTATTGCAATGGGAGGGATTCTAAACTTTTTATTATTCAACGGAGTGACTTTCTGGATTTATTACACAAACATCCCGAAGTGTCGGTTACTTTGCTGCAGGAACTAACTCAACGGTTAAGAGCACAAGGTATGAAAATTAAAGCACTGTCGCTTAAAGATGCTGAAGGTAAGGTTGCTACCGTACTTTTACAGTTAGCCGATGATGTTGGAAGAATTAAACATGGAATTGTTGAAATTGAAAAACTCCCATTTCAGCACGAACTTGCAAATATGGCAGGAACTTCGAGAGAAACTATTTCCCGAACTCTTCACTCCTTTGCAAAAAAAGGGCTGGTAGAATTAGAAGGTTCCAAACTTAGAATAATCAACTACGAAAAATTCAAAGAATTATTTAACTGATAAAAACTTACAAATTTTGAAACGCAAAGTAGATTTACATTCACACACAAATTATTCGGATGGATTTCATTCTCCCGAAGAACTTGTGCATAAAGCTAAAGATGCGGGAATTGATATCCTCAGCATAACTGACCACGACAGCGTTAATGGTATTGAGGAAGCAACCAAAATTGGTGAAAAACTTGGTGTTGAAATAATACCTGGCGTTGAAATAAGTTCTGATCTGCGGGGCGCAGAGGTTCATATATTAGGATATTTTGTTGATATAGATAATAAAGAACTTGAACATTATCTAACATTTTTTCGTGAAGAACGCGTCCGAAGAGCAGCAAGGATTGTTGAGAAATTAAATAATCTTGGTTTTGAAATTACTTTGGACGATGTTTTAGAAAAGGCAAAAAACTCAGCCGTGGGAAGACCACATATAGCACAGGCAATGCTTGAAAAAGAAATTGTTAATACTTATTTCGCAGCATTCAACAAGTTTATAAAAAATGGCGGACCTGCTTACGAACGAAAAGTTCATCTTTCGCCGCAGAGTGCATTTAAAATAATTTCGGATGCCGGAGGATTATCGTTCATTGCTCATCCTGCTCATATGCCAGAGAACATGATTAAAGAACTCATTGATGCCGGCGCTGATGGGAATTGAAGTTATTCATCCATCTCATTCAAGAGAGTTGACAAGGTTTTATCGTGGTATTGTTAATGAATATTTTCTGCTGGAATCCGGCGGTTCGGATTTTCATGGTGGAAAACGTGAAGATGATGAGAAATTTGGAAAGTTTTTTACTACACCGATTGTTGTTGATGCAATGCGTACAAGATTAATAAAAAATTCTGCTTAGATTTTTCTTATGTTTTTAGATACTTTTTTTTACCACTTTTATTAATATTAAAGTTATTTATTTTACAAGTAATTATTTACCATCATATTTAAAATAAAGGGTACGAAGAGAAAAATCTCTACTATTATTGTAATTACTAAGGCGAACCAAAATGAGAGATAAGTTAATTTTCTTACTCGTTATCCTTTATTCACTTTCTTCTTTTCCGCAGCAAGTTACCAATTGGAAAAATTACACCGACATGAAACGTGTCTCGGATGTAAATTTTTCTGATAACATAATTTGGGCTGCAACCGATGGCGGTGCTTTTCAATTCTCCTTTCAGGATAATTCATTTAACGTGTTTTCAAAAGCAGATGGGCTTCAAGGCATATCACTTACAAGCATAACGATAGATTATTCTGGAAACGTATGGTTTGGCAGTACAAATGGCATTATTGATATTTACAATACCGAAGATGAATCATTTAGTGTAATCCTTGATATAGCAAATTCAAACCAGGTTAATAAGCGAATTAATGACCTTGGTACAATATCCGATACAATAATCGTTTCTTCCGATTTTGGGGTATCGCTTATAGATGCAAATAGTTTTTTATTCTTTGATACATTTTTTAAGTTCGGCGAATTTACAACAAACACTCGTGTAAACTATGCGTTTAAGTATAACTTGTTTTATGTCTGCACTGATGAAGGAGTAGCAATTCAAAAACCCGGAGCAACAAACCTTTCGGCGCCGGAATCGTGGAACACGTATAATTCTTCGGATGGACTTCCTTCGGATAAAGCAATAAAGATTGTTAAATATCTGGATGTATTTGTGGCGGCTACGGATAAAGGTCTTGCAAGTTTCGATGGCGCGCAGTGGATTCCGTTTATCCCGCAGTTTAATAACAAAGTTGTTTCAGATTTAATTTCAACAGGCGATTCATTAATTATTCTTTCGGAAGATATAATTTACATCTATCAAAATGAAGTGGCATTACAGCTTTACTCCTCTCCGCATTCAATTAACCGTCTTTCTCTAAACCAGCAACTTGGAATTGCCGGTGCAAGTAACAATGGTATTTTGATTTTAGATTTAGAAAACAGCCCGGAATTTCTAATTCCTAATGGTCCAGCTGCTAATCAATTTCCCAAGTATAAGTGTTGATGGGTAACGGTGTTTTTTGGTCTGCAAGCGGTAAAGATGGAGCAGGAGTTGGGATTTATACTTTCGATAAAGAAACGTGGACAAACCACAATGTGGAAAATACTCCGCAGCTTCCTCATAATGACATTTACTACAGTTTTTAATTCTTCCGATAATACAGCTTACCTTGGTACATGGGGCTATGGTTTTGTTCGAACAGACGGAAATTTATTTGAAACTTTTAATACCGCAAACAGCGGAATGCAGGGAATTCCAACTGACCCGGATTTTCTTGTTATAACCGGTATTTGCAAATGATTCGCGTAATAATTTGTGGCTGCTTAATCTTAGAGCTGCCGACAGAAAAAATATAAGCATGCTTACTCCCGATAGTGTATGGTATCATTTTCAAATTCCTGCCGAGCAAAACAGATCATTATTTACGCACTTTAATCTCGATATCGATCCCTACGACACAAAATGGTATAATTCCGATGACGCATCTAAGCGCGGATTATTTTACTTTAATGAAATGAAAACGTATGATGACCCGAGTGATGACCGTTCAGGATTTATAACATCCGCCGACGGACTTAACAGCAATGATATTCGTTCCATTGTTGTTGACAGGCGAGGTGATGTGTGGATTGGTACCGGATTGGGAGTAAATGTAATTTCACAAACAAATACAATTACTTCCGCTCCAACTAACGACCCATCTTTACGTATGTCATCCATCTTTACCCTAAGGCAGCAATCGATAAATGATATTGCTGTTGATCCGTTAAACCAGAAATGGGTTGCTACTAATCAGGGTTTACTATTTGTTAATTCAGACGGTTCCAGATTGTTAGCCGCTTATGATTCAAAAAATAGCCCCATTCTCTCCGATATAATTACTAGCGTGACTATTGATGAAAATGCCGGAATTGTTTACGTGGGAACGGAAAAAGGATTAACGTCGTTCGAAACACCGTTCACAAAACCAAAAGAAGCTTTCGATGAACTTTTCATTTACCCAAATCCATATGTGGTTACGGATGGAAGTAATCTTTTAACTATAGATGGATTGGTTCGTGATTCTGAAATTAAAATTCTCACAATTGATGGGAAACTTGTTGCTGAATTTTCATCACCAGGAGGAAGAACAGCTTTTTGGGACGGCAAAGATGAAAATGGTAATTTGATTAATAGTGGGATTTATATTGTAGTTGCTATCGACAGCGGAGGAAACAATACAATAACCGGAAAGGTTGCTGTTTTCCGCAAGTAGATTTAGTTTTATCCTTTCAATAAAAATCTTTTCTGTTTAATGATAGATATCTCTGGTATTTCACTTCAGTTCGGAGGGAAATATTTATTTCAAAATGTGAGTTACAGAATTAACTCAGGCGATAAAGCTGCACTTGTTGGTGCAAACGGCAGCGGTAAATCATCTCTGTTAAAAATTCTTTTCGGACAACTCCAACCCGAGAATGGAACAATAAACAAACAACAAAGAACCACTATCGGTTACCTTCCACAGGATCATGTAATCCACAGTGGAAAAACTTTAATTGAAGAAGCTTCAAGTGCATTATCAGACATTACATCATTACAAAATAAAGAACATGAACTCACAGAAGCTTTATCTGAAAAATCTATATCGCCGGATGAGCAGCAGGATCTTATAAATAATTTGGGTGAAGTGCATCAAAGATTGGAAGAATTGGATTCATACAGCGCCTCATCGAATGTTGAGAAAATATTAGTTGGTTTGGGATTTGAAGAAAGTGATTTCAATCGTTTAACGGATGAATTTTCGGGCGGCTGGCAAATGAGAATTGCATTAGCTAAAATTCTCATCTCGCAAAACGATTTACTATTGCTTGATGAACCGACAAATCATCTTGATATAGATTCATTAGAATGGCTGATAACATTTCTTAAAAGTTACAAGGGTGCGTTGATAATTGTTTCGCACGACAAGCACTTTATTATGCAGACCACTTCAAAAACTTATGAAATATTTAATAATACATTCTCAATCTTCTAGCGGCAATTATAACGCTTACCTTAAATATAAAGATGAAAGAGATGAACAATTAGTTCACAAATACGAACTGCAGCAGAAAAAAATAAAAGAGACAAAGCGATTTATAGAACGTTTTAGAGATAAGAACACAAAGGCAAAACAAGTACAAAGCAGAATAAAGCAATTAGAAAGACTTGAAACAATAGAACTGCCGCAAAACGAAAGCGATATAAAAATTAAATTTCCCGAACCACCCAAAAGCGGTAAAGGAAATAATGAATTGATATCACTTATAAAATCTTACGGCGATAATGAATTATTTAGAGGTGTAGATTTTGTTGTGAACAGAGGAGAAAAAATTGCGTTTGTAGGACCAAACGGTGCAGGTAAAACTACTCTTGCTAAAATTACTGCTGGCAATTTAGATTATAACAGCGGTGAAAGGATTTTAGGACATAACACAATCATCTCTTATTATGCACAGGATGTTGCTGATAATCTTCAGCCCGATATTGATATAATTGAAACGGTTGATGGAATAGCTGAAGATAAATCAATCGGTGAACTCCGTTCAATCCTTGGTGCATTTTTATTTAAGGGCGATGATGTATTCAAAAAAGTTGGCGTGCTATCGGGTGGTGAAAAAAGCCGTGTGGCTCTTGCAAAAATTTTGTTAACTAAATCAAATTTTATTGTGCTTGATGAACCGACAAATCATCTTGATATTTCATCAAAAAAAGTTCTTCAACAGGCACTAATTAATTTTAACGGATCGTTAATACTTGTTTCTCACGATGTTGATTTTCTCTTGCCGATAGTAAGTAAAGTGGTTGAAATAAGGAAGGGGGAAATTCAGACCTTTAGCGGTGGGATTGATTATTATCTGCATAAAAGAGAGGAACTGAATATTATTGATGCGAAGAGAAAATTACAAAAGGAAAGTGAACCGGTAACTACTAAAAAAGAACAGAAGCGAATAGAAGCAGAAAAAAGACAGGCAAAATATGATGCAACAAAATATTTGATAAGTGAAATAGAACTGTTAGAAAAAAAGATAGAAGAATTAGAAGAAAAAGAACGAAAATTAGAAACTACTTTAGCCAAACCAGAAACTTATAATGATCCTAAAAAAGCCTTCGTTTCAAATAAAGAATTTCAAATAATTAAAGAAGAACTCTCCGGAGTTACAACAAAATGGGAAAACCTAAATGAAGAGTTGTTAAATATTAAATCACAATTTGAATAAATAATTCTTTGCGTTCATTCTTTTGCCATCTTTGCGTGAAACAAAACTCCATTCACCGAACAAAAATAACAGTTAAACCTTCAATCCCAAAAACTCTTCAGCTAATGCAATCCCTCCCCAAATAGCCGCATCATCTCCTAATTTGGATGAAACAATTTTTAATCCTTCGGCTGATGCGTTTAGAACGTGATCATAAAACGCAATTTCAATTTTCGGAAGCATAAAACTATCGAGCGCTTCAACTAATCCGCCGCCTAAAACTATCATATCAAAGTTCATCAGGTTTGCCAAGCTTGCAAGCACTCCGCCGATAACTTCACAACCATCTGAAATTCTTTTTATGACAATCTTATCATCATTGGCGACCGCGTTTGCCAACGATTTACTCTTTATTCTTTCGCCTGCTTTCACCATATCGATCAGTTCACTTTTCTTACCGGATTTTATATCATCAATTATTTTATTCACAATAGCCGTTCTGCTTGCAATGGCTTCGAAGCATCCCCTGTTTCCGCAGCCGCAGACAGGACCATTTTTATCTACAAGAACATGTCCAATCTCACCGGCAACAAATTTAGAACCGCGATAAATTTTGCCATCTAAAATTAATCCTCCCCCAATACCTGTCCCGATAAATCCGTAAAGCATATTAACTGCATTTTTACCGACACCAAAGTTTTTAATTCCGAGTGCCCCAAGGTTTACATCATTTTCAACGAGTACGGTAGGGAGACTTTCTCTTGCAGCTTTTCTTTTATGTTGAAATCCTGTAAGCCCAGATTTGGTGCTAATCCAATCACTCCCGTCTGAGGATTAACAGAACCGGGAACACCGAGACAGACTGCCTCAATATCTTTTTTCTTTATACCGGCTTCGTTAATAACATCTTTAACGATGCCTGAAAGAGAATCAACATATTCTGCTTTGGAAGAATCAGGCTCTGTTGCTTTCTTAACGCTTGCAACAATCCCCTCTTTTGAATTAATTATTGAGGCGAGAACTCGTTCCACCCATATCTACACTTACAACTGATTTTTGCAGCAAGGTAACTCCGCTGGTATAATAAATAATTAATAAAAAGATTTTTATCAAACTATGAAGTTTTATTTTTTATTGCAAAAACAAATCGCATTCAATTCCAAATAAAGTTTAAATTGGAAATCATCCAACTAAACAATAAATTTATTTTATGCAAAAAGTAAAACCGTTAAAAAGGTTCGGGCAGAATTATCTTCACGACAAAAACATAATTAAAAAAATTGTCCGTGAACTCAATCCTTTGCCTGATGACACAATATTGGAGATAGGACCGGGAAGAGGTGCGCTGACGGAACTGATCTACGATAAAACAGAAAATTTTATAGCTGTTGAGATAGACTCAAGAGTTATTGAAGATCTGGGATCAAAATTTCCAGGGTTGCGATTAATTCAAAGAGATTTTCTTAAAGTTGATATCAACACAATAATTGATTTGAATAAAAAGAAGCTAAGGATCATCGGCAACATACCTTATAATCTTACATCTTCAATTATTTTTAAAACAATACGCAATGCTGAGTTGATTGAAGATGCAATTCTAATGGTACAAAGTGAGGTCGCAAAAAGAATGACAGCTAAAAAAGGAAGCAAAGATTATGGAATTCTTACTGTACTATTAAATTACTTTACTGATACTCAAGTTTGTTTTAAAGTATCACCAAACGCATTTTATCCCAAACCAAAAGTCACATCGGCAGTTGTTCATCTACGCTTTAAGGAATTAAGTATTATCAAAGAAAAAAGGGAAATGTTTATTAGTATTGTAAAAGCTTGTTTCGGAAACAGACGGAAAACTTTAAAAAATTCCCTCAGTAATAGTATATTTAAAGAATTAAATTTTTCGAATAGCGGCATTGACCTTTCTTGAGAGCAGAACAGTTGGATGTAAAAGATTTTTTAGTACTAACAGAATTTGCACTCAATCAAACTAATTACTGATTCCCGCTTATTATATTATCAATATCTTTTTGAATGATTAAAGCTAAAGAATACATCAGACACCTAAAAGCATTTGATTTGGTTGTTGTAGTTTTCTATCTCATCCTTACACTTCTGCATATTATCTTCTTTAATGAAATTCCAACATGGTG
>PVMK01143084.1_pt1 | contig 10030 bp, 5 predicted proteins | sample 1853481 | NCBI WGS metagenome assembly PVMK01 (sample SAMN08533507, study PRJNA380276) | Marine sediment metagenome, whole genome shotgun sequencing project.
GGCAATTGTGTATGTTGTGATTATCTGCAGCCGATTGCTATAAATTTCACGATCAGATGTTTTTTCCACCAACCAAATGGGTTTCTGCAGATATTCGGGAATCTGCTCAAGTCCTTTTTTATATTTTGCAGTTTTGACAACAGGTGAAGGCGATTGGTTTTCGCTTTCGGGCGTCTGGGAAGACAGTAGCGGCTTTTGGGTGATACGATCCGATTTTGAATTTTTGGTTTGCTTATGAGTCAGGGCCATCAAAACGGGATTTTGTAAATATTCGGGAACCTGTCCGGACCCATTTTGATGATTTACTGGTTTGACGATAGCTGAAGGCGGTTGGTCTCCACTTTTGTGCGGCTGAGAAGAAGGCTTCATTTTTGCGATGGTACGATCCGATTTGGACTTTTTAGCCGGTTGAGAAATCAGAGCTATCAAAATGGGATTCTGCAAGCATTTTAGAACCTGCTCAGGTCCGGTTTGAAATTTTACAGATTTGACGATGGATGCAGTCGGGTGGTTTCCACGGTTGCGTGGCTGTGTGGATAAAAGCGTTTTTTTGCTGGTACGATCTGAATTGGAATTTCTGGCCGATTGAGAATTCAAGGCCATCAAAATGGGATTTTGTAAATATTTTGTGACCTGGTCAACGCCATTTTGATAATTTACAGGCTTGACCTTAGATGAAGTCGGACTGTCCATGCTGTTATACGGCAGAGAAGAAAAAATCGTTTTTTGGCTGGTACTATCTGAATTGGAATCTATGGCCGATTGAGAATTCAATGCTATCAAAATGGGGCTGTGAAAATAGTTGAGAACCAGCTCAGGCTCATTTTGATGTTTGGCAGGTTCGATGATAGCTAAAGCCGGGTTGTTTCCACGGTTGTGTGGCTGTGCGGATAATAGCGTTTTTGGACTGATACGATCTGATGTGGAGTTCATGGTTTGCTGAGTAGTCAGGGCCATCAAAACGGGATTTTGAAAATATTTCAGAACCAGCTCGGGCTCATTCTGATGTATTTCAGATTTGATGATAGATGACGGCGGATGGTTTCCGCTGTTTTGCGGCTGAGAGGACAATAACGGCTTTTGGGAGATAGGCTCCGATGTGAAATTTATGGTCTCTTGAGAAGTCAGGGCCATCAAAATGGGATTGGTAAAATATTTCAGAACCCGTTCAGGCTCATTTTGATGTTTTGCAGGTCTGATGGTAGCTAAAGTAGGATGGTTTCCACTGCTATGCGGCGGAGAGGACAACAATGACTTTTGGGCGATACGATCCGATGGGGAATTTAGGGTCTCTTGAGAAGCCAGGGCCATCAAAATGGGATTGTGAAAATATTTGAGAACCAGCTCGGGCTCATTTTGATGTTTTGCAGGTTTAACGATAGATGAATTCGGGCTGTCTCCGCTCCTGGGACGTTGGGAATAAAATATCGGCTTTCGGATAATAGTTTTTGTATTCGCTGTTTTGACCTGCTGAGAATTCAGCTTGATCAGTGCGCCAAGATTAAAGCTTCCGACCAAAGGGGAAAGCGCCGTACCAACTCCCAAAATAAAGAACATTAGAATTGCAGACCCAATTGCATAACGCAATTTGTAGAGCCACAACAATTTAATATGGGGAGCAGAAACGACGCCTTTGCGGATAAGATTTCTTGCAGCTTTTTTACTACCAGGCCAAAGTTGTTCAGCATTATCCAAAAGCTTTTTTCGAAAAGCAATTCCGGCTATCGGGGGGTAAAGCTTGTATGGTGCAGATATCTTTTGATGCTCATTTATGGCCTGTTTCAGGAATTTCAGCTTTAAAACTGGATCTGGGATGACGACGGACAGCTCTTCGATAATTCGCCGATAGTTTTTCGGCGGCAATTTTAAGGAATATGTCGTGTCCATGCTGTAATGCATGATCCTGGATTTAATCGTAGAAGATTTGGCTGAAGGCCCGCATTTCAGTGTCTATTGATGAAATGGAGTAAGCGGGATGTAGGCACAATATTGGTTGCAGACCGTCGGCTTAACCCAACCTACGATTTCTCGTTCAGGCCCACGAAGTGGATACCCCCTTTATGGAGTATTTCTTTAGCTGCCAGCAAAATAATCGGGGATTAAATCATAGGTTTCAGGTGCCAGCCCCGCCGCCAGCCCAAAAAACGGCCGGTCTAATCGAAAAAAAAACTGATGAACGCCGAACATCAAACGTCGAATGAATGTATTTTGTCTGTTTTAAAAGAGATTTAGCGAAGCGTTTCCATCCTTCGAAATTTGATATTCTCGGTTCGCTGTTCCGGCCGGCTGCCAAAATGGCATAGTTTCTTTTTCGATTAAACTGGCCGCTTCGATAGCCAGCGGCGGCGCTGAAACCTGAATCCGCCGGCGGAACACCTTCAATTCCTAAATTCCTTAATCCTTTAATTCCTAAATTAGACCCTTGTTCAATTTTCATGCATGGCGGCGATCAGAGCTCCCTTTGCCGTGGCATTGAGCGGATCTTCCGCAATCCGGATCTTGCTGAAATCCAAAGGGATTTCCTCCATATTCAAGAAATGTTCAAAGCGTTCCTTAAAACCGCGTACCTTGGCCGTGCCACCACTTAACACGATAGGAATCGGGCGGTCTAGCTTTAGCGTGGTGGATGTCTGAACAATGCTTTCTTTGAGGGACCTTACCAGGCTCATAATCAGGTCATCGTAGTATATATGCAGCGCATCTTCGATATCACTGGAGGGCTTTTTTTGGAGATCAAAACCATTTTCCTTGATACCGCGCACTCGAGTATTGATTGTACCGGTGACCGAAGCCGTCGCATCGTCGATATAATCGCCTCCCTTATTGATACTGAAAGAGACAAGCGGTACGGATAGGTAGGCCAGACAAACATTGCACATGCCTCCGCCGGCGCTGATGCCCATACCGGTGAAACTTTCATCTTCCAATTCGGAAAAAATAACCGCCAATCCCTCGTTAATGCTTTTGCTGGTATAGCCTTTTTCAGTTAAATGACGCTTTAAGACGGTTTCATGATAGATGATATCCGTCTCGGAACCTTTTGGCGGGTCGGGTATGGAAAAATATAGTTTAGAATCAGAATTTCCCGAGGATTCGATCAGTTCGTTTAGGATTTTCTTTATAATTTCGACGGAATAAGATTCCTTGGGATTCAGCAAACCCTGGCGCATGGGACGTCGAGTTTCCGTATTGAGCATATTGGCGAAGATTTCAGCCCCGTCGCCGAATACAATCAAAGAATTGTCGATTCTATGATATTTTATCTGGTTCTGATTCAGAATTCTCTCGGTGAATTTGGAATAATCCACGGAGATAAAGGCATTGCGGTGAGAGCTGAAATCAATTTTTCCATTTTTCTTCTCGGAGAAAACGATTTTAGAGGTTCCGATGTCTACACCCACCACTCTTTCCTTCGAAGTTCCAGCCTCTCCCGGCGTTTCTTTTTGTCCCTGCTGTTCCATCATTTGATTGGATGCGGCCTCGATTTCAGCCTCGCGATTTTTTTCACCCTTGTTTTTGCTTTGCGTCATTTTAATGTCTCCTATCTCCTTGTTATCCCCGTGCTGGGTTTGTTCATGGCTTTGTTTATGGATAAGCAAAGATTATGCCGAATAAAAGGCTCGGATAAAATTGAATATAAATATAGCGGGTTACAGGATTACGGAGTCGATCTAATCAAAGCCGGCGACAAAAATATGACGGATTTTCCGCCAGAGCCAGATTGCTTGTTATCCGGATTTCAGGAATGCTGTAAAATATTGAAAAAGTAGGGGAATTTTAATTTGAATCTGCGGGCTACAGATATTGTTGATTGGGTGATTAGTTGATTGGTTAAGTGGTTATAAATATGGATTTATCCCATGGCCTGGGGTGGCCTGGGGTCGGGCCACAGTAACATATTGAAAAATCGAGAAAAGATACCTAAAAGCACCAGTATTTCGGTCTTAATCGATCAATTTTCATGCAAAAACTGGCCGATTAAGGATGGTGGTCTATGATCCCATAAAAATGTGTTTCCTAAATTCGGATTATTAGCTTTGCCATAAGGCGTCATCGCTTCCCGAAGTTCAAAGGTATCGTCAGCGTAAATTATCTTTCTACCTTTTGCCCTAAACCCAAGGGCTTCTTTCAACTTCTCAATAAATGTTTTACTCCCGACAGCAATGCTTTGATGTAACCATATAATTTAACACACTCAAGCCGCTGTATCTTTTTTTTGCCTGGTATAGCCACTCAATCCATCTGCGCCGATCTCTTGGGAATTTTAGAAGAAATTCTCTCTTATGGCATCGGTGGGTTATATGCCAGACATAGCCGGGAATATAATGTCTTTTTGCACGAGCCATTTTCCGTCGATTCTCTTAATAGGACAGTTTTATGGGGAAAACCGGTCGATTAAGACCGTTTCAGAGACGTTTTTAAGGAATTTTATTGGCAATGTCAATTACTTAGCGTGGCCCGACCCCCATTCGCATTCCTATGTTCAATCTTGACAAATCAAATGGTTAAATATAATTAGGTGTCCATAAAAACCTGAAGTGACCAAGGAGAAAAACCAATATGAAGCTCTATGTGGAAATCGATGGTGAGAAACATTACATCGACGAAGATGTTGTAGAAAAATACACTTTATACGAAGGTTATGTTACCCCGTTTACGGGACTTAAGATCAAAAAGGAAGACGATACAAAGGTTGTAGCAACAGAGATCAAGGAAACAGAAACCCCTTTACCGGCGACTGTTAACGGTTTTGAGGATCCAATAGATGTAGTAGTTGAAACGACACCCGAATTTGCTACAGTATCCAATGAATCCCTTACAGATGCTAAAGAGACGAATAAGGCGTTGTCTAAATCCGAAGATATGGATGTAAATGAATCGGCAATTCTTGTTAGAGAGTAGCCACTGCTAAGGAAGAATTTCTAAACCTTATTAAGAGGTGATATGAATAGTTGCGACAACTGTATGTTTTCGGGCTGGGTAAAGGATTCTGAACTGTTGAAATGTCACAACCCTCTGTCCAAAGATTATAAAACAAAAAATCCTGTCAATTTTGTCTGTCCCCGAATGGATCGCTGATGACCGAATCGAGGAGGCGTGATATCACCACTTCAACGTTGGTTCCGTCCCAACAAGGGTACTAAAAGTCCCACAGCTTTTTAGGAAAGGAGCTTATTATCAGTGCCTTAGAGAAATTTAAACCTCCTAAAATTTTGGCCGAGAATCAGCTAAAAATTGAGGGATTCGAATTTGAGCTAACCTGTTGAGAATGTTAATATTATCGAAATTCCTATGAGACTTTAGGTACCTCTGTTGGAATATACCCTATAATTTCTAAAATACTCAGCAGATGGGAGGATTGGGTGATCAGCCACCAAGAGGGATGGCTGATCACCGTCTAATTTTCAGATTATCCCAGGATGGCCTGCAGATCTTCTTCCGGTGTTTTAATGGGCATGATGTTGAACTTGTCCACCAAAACATCAAGAACATTGGGAGAGACAAACGCCGGCAGGCTGGGTCCCAGACGGATGTCCTTTATCCCAAGATAGAGCAGGGTCAGCAGAATTGCACAGGCTTTCTGCTCATACCAGGAAATAATCATGGACAGGGGCAGATCGTTTACTTCACATTCGAAGGCATCGGCCAGCGCCGATGCAATCTTAATGGCCGAATAGGCATCATTGCACTGTCCGACATCCAGCAGTCGCGGAATCCCTCCAATGTCGCCGAGATCCTTGTCAAAAAAACAGCACAAACGCAGCCAATGTTGCAATATGTTTTGTATATCGCTAACATTTCAGGTGCTTAAAAGGTTGAAATAGCAGAAACATGCAATTCAGCTTTAAGAACTGGGATTGATGATATCACAGGTTTTTGGTTCCGTCCCAACAAAGGTACTAAAAGTCCCACAGCTTTTTAGGAAAGGAGCTTATTATCAGTGCCTTAGAGAAATTTAAACCTCCCAAAATTTTGGCCGAGAATCAGCTAAAAGTTGAGGGATTCGAAATCGAGCTAACCTGTTGAGAATGTTAATATTATCGAAATTCCTATGAGACTTTAGGTACCTCTGTTGGAATATACCCTATAATTTCTAAAATACTCAGCAGATGGGAGGATTAGGTGATCAGCCACCAAGAGGGATGGCTGATCACCGTCTAATTTTCAGATTATCCCAGGATTGCCTGCAGATCTTCTTCCGGTGTTTTAATGGGCATGATGTTGAACTTGTCCACCAAAACATCAAGAACATTGGGAGAGACAAACGCCGGCAGGCTGGGTCCCAGACGGATGTCCTTTATCCCAAGATAGAGCAGGGTCAGCAGAATTGCACAGGCTTTCTGCTCATACCAGGAAATAATCATGGACAGGGGCAGATCGTTTACTTCACATTCGAAGGCATCGGCCAGCGCCGATGCAATCTTAATGGCCGAATAGGCATCATTGCACTGTCCGACATCCAGCAGTCGCGGAATCCCTCCAATGTCGCCGAGATCCTTGTCAAAAAAACGAAACTTGCCGCAAGCCAGGGTCAAGACGACACAGTCATCGGGAATCTGCTCGACGAATTTAGTGTAATAATCACGGCCGGGCTTGGCGCCGTCGCAGCCACCAACCAGGAAAAAATGCCGGATCGCCTTGTTTTTGACAGCTTCGATGACCTGATCGGCCACACCCATCACCGCATTGCGGGCAAAGCCGACCATCACCTGTTTACCATTTTGATCCTCGGTGAAACCGGGCAATTCAAGGGCCTTCTCGATCACCGGCGTGAAATCTTTGTCGGCAATATGATGGACACCCGGCCATCCCACCAAGCCGGTGGTGAATATTCGGTCCTTGTAGGAATCTATCGGTTTCTGGATACAATTGGTGGTCATCAAAATCGCGCCGGGAAATGCATCGAATTCTTTGGCCTGGTTCTGCCACGCGCTGCCATAATGGCCATAAAAATGAGAATACTTTTTGAGTTCAGGATATCCATGGCAGGGAAGCATTTCCCCGTGAGTGTAAACATTTATACCCTTGCTCTTGGTTTGCTTTAAAATCTCCTCCAGATCTTTTAGATCATGACCGGACACCAGAATCGCTTTGCCTGCTTTGGCGCCAAGGGGCACCGAGGTCGGCACGGGATGGCCATATGTGCCTGTATTGGCGGCATCCAGGAGTTCCATGGCTTTTAAGTTGACTTCACCGCATTTCATCACCAGCCCGATAGAGTCATCGATGGTCAGATTTTTACTGAGGGTGGACGCCAAGCCTTCCTGCATAAAGGCATATACACCGTCGTCTTCTTTACCCAAAATGGCCGCGTGATCTGCATAGGCGGCTACTCCCCGTATGCCGTAAATCAGCAATTCACGCAACGAGAGGATATCGGCGTTGATATTCGGATCCGACTGGATTCCAACCTTATCACCCTGGGCCACCAGGGCTTCGGTGGTTGATTCGGGTTTGAATGTTGAGGGGCCTTCGCCAAAATCAATATTGCCTCCCGCGGCTTTAACTTTTTCTTTTAAGGCGTCGCGTTTCTCAACCGCTTCGTTGATAAGGTCAACAAACCGTTCGGGATCAAAATCCACGTTCGTCGCCGTTGAGAAAATGGCTTTACTGGTAAATTGATTGATTTCCTGATCGTTGACCCCAACCTTACGTCCTTCAACCGCCACCTGCGACAGCCCCTTGACGGCATAGTTCAAAAGATCCTGAAGGGCGGCAACATCCGGCTGTTTTCCACATTCGCCGATTTCGGTGCACGCTTCGCCATTAGCAGTTTGTTCGCACTGATAACAAAACATTCGTATCCTCCCTTTGCTAATAATATTTTTGTTTTTTCCAGTCTCTAATTTTTGCCGATTAGGCGGAGATATATGAAAGCTTTACAGTAATCCAATATTGCTGATCTATAACAATAAAGCATACACTTCGAAATTTAGGGCTCTAAGCCCATTGCTTTGACATGCAAAAGGGGGGCAATTTCTGAACCCCGCCTTTGATTTGGGATCGAGGGTTGAACCAATGTTATTAATTTGTGATAATTAATGTTTAATCTGGCAGTTTTTAAATTGAGGTCCGCACTTGATTTGACATTTGCTTATTGGTGTGGTTATCAGGATCATGTAAGTTTCTGCATACTGAGGATCTAAAGAGACTGCTTTGCCAAACCTCTACCCGTTTAAAGCGTTTTAGCGAATTCTTCCCAGTCGACCTCATCAACTTTCAAATTGTCGACGGTCAAGTATTCAAGGAACTCCCCCAGAGTGAGTGGCCTCAATGTCTTCAGGCTTGTCGGCTTCCCACAGACAGAACATGTAGTCTGTCCGCCCATGTGGGATAGGATTCCATGTTTTAATGCATTTGGCGGGAGTTCCACCCGACGCCATTGCCCGCGCGATCTCAGGCGCTTGTTCGGTAAAGAATTTCATAACTTCCTCAGGACTTTTCTTAAGAGTGTGCAAAGCGATATACTTAGCCATAGTACATCCTCCTTCTTTCCACTTTGAATGTTCGGATCAATTAACTCTTTCTGGCCCATCCAAAAAGAGTCGGTTAGCCAATACGTTCATAGGCGACCCCTTGTGAACTCAATCACATCGGACATAACATAGCCTCTCATTTCATTTCGTTCCTACTAATTAAAATCGAAATTGAAGGTTTGGCTGACTGGTTCTTATATCAAACACAAGTGGTACTAAGGAATCTTGCCAATTTCCAAATACTTCCCCCCTTTCATCAGGATGCCCGCCTTTACTATGCTACGAAATAGGTTGGCTTAAAGGGAAATTTTTTTGACTCCCAACAGGACATCCATATCCTGTCAGGAACAAGTTATGCACAGTTTGAGGGGTTTCTCCATTGAATCTTTACCTTATTATTAGGTGAAAGTTTACGGGAAACCAGAATCTATTTGAGCAGGAATGATCGTTTCAATTCAGAAGATAGCGGGCAGCGGGATAGGTTATTCCAGTTCAAATTGGAAAGGATGTTCTCAAATAACACAATGTGGTAATCCATGTCAAGCTAAATTTATGGGTTTTTTTTAATTGATTTCAGCTGAACGTTATTGGCTGAGAGGGATAGTTTTTCGAAATATTACTGAACAGGCATTTTAAATGGTGTTATGGATAGGTTGGGAATAATGGAAACCGACTCAATTATTTAGCCACTATTTTTTTCTTTTTATTCTAAAACAGCAAAAATACAGATTCAGCTTGCCAGAAAAACAAATATCACCCGAGTTGCATAAATTGAGATAATCTGCATTTCGGCTAATGCTGTGATATGCTCTGAAATTAGCCCTAAATTTGACGGACTTCTGACCGGTGATAGCTTGCCACTATCTAAATTTTCGCAATAATTCATATATGTTATGGATATCTCAATAAAACCAAGTTGCCCTCTGTTTTGGATAGATAGCAGCTATCAAAGGTTTGCATAACGGTAAAAAGGCGCCACCGTGAGTGGCACCTTTTTGAAATTGAAACTATTTAAACGGAGGGGCATACATAAGGCCACCGTTTGTCCACTGGGCATTCAAGCCACGTTCGAGCTTTAGCTGCGAATTGACACCGACATTTCGTTCAAAGACTTCGCCGTAATTGCCGACCTGTTTGACGATATTATAGGCCCACTTTTCATCCAGTCCCAGGGCTTTACCATTGCTGCCACTGACGCCCAGAAATCTCTGAATTTTGGGGTCCTTGCTGTTCAGCATTTCATCGACGTTTTTGGAAGTGATGCCAAGGCCTTCGGCGGCAATCATCGCCAGAACCGAGAAATTCACCACATCATACCACTGGTCGTCACCGTGACGAACCACCGGAGCCAGGGGCTCCTTGGAAATTATTTCCGGCAAAATGACGTAATCATCCGGATTGGGAGCCACGGACCGGTGTGACGCCAGCTGGGCTGCATCCGAGGTTATGACGTCGCAGCGCCCGGCAAAAAAGGCTTTGGTCAGTTCAGGAGAGCTCTCAATGACCACCGGTTTCATCTTCATGCCGTTGGCCCTGAAATAATCCGCCAAATT
>PVMK01166612.1_pt1 | contig 10030 bp, 11 predicted proteins | sample 1853481 | NCBI WGS metagenome assembly PVMK01 (sample SAMN08533507, study PRJNA380276) | Marine sediment metagenome, whole genome shotgun sequencing project.
GGCCGCAACCAAGGGCGGGAATGCCAACCGCAAGAGCAGCAGCAATACAAATCAAGGCGACATTAACGGCGCCACTGGATGCTGCAGCTCCACCCTCTGAGGCAAAAGCCGCGGTGGACAGAGCCAGGACCAGTATACTGGTCAAAATACTTACCTTCTTCATCTGATTTTTCCTCCAAAAAAGTTTATTATTTAGGCCTTCTTCCAATAAGCTTGATACGTTGTTTTCAATAGTTACAAAAGCCGCCGTCCGGTTAGTGGGCGTGTTCCATGGCCCCGGAAAAGTACAGGATTGACAGCAGTAGAAAGACCAGCGCCTGGACTATGGAGACAAATACACCGAGAAAGAGGATCGGCAGGGGTGCGAAAAATGCACCGGCCAGGAGAAAAAGAATACCCAGCAGGGTCTCTTTGGCCATGATGTTACCGAAAAGCCGGATGGACAGGGAAAGAATACGGGCAAAATGGCTTATCACCTCAATGGGAAACATCAGGGGAACCAGCCAGGGGATCGGTCCCATGAAATGTTTGATATATTTGACGCCGTGAAATTTGATCCCCAGGATATGGGTCGTGGTAAAGACGATCAATGTGCAGCCCAGGGTAACGTTAATATTGGATGTCGGTGACATGAAACCGGGCATCAGGCCGATCATGTTGGCAACGAGGATGTAGAGGGCAAAGGTTGACAGCATGGGGAACATGAGCCGGGCTCCCTCCTTGCCCATGTTGTCGGCCATAAAGCCTTCCAGGCCGTCGATGATCGCTTCCCAGAAATTCTGGCCTTTGCCGGGGATCATCTCCATTTTACCCAGGGTAAGTTTTGGCACAATAATCAGAAAAGCCATAACCAGCCATGTATAGGTCATATGAGGTGAGACGAGCTTTGACAGTAAAGTATCACCAACCGGGCCGTGGGGTACGGGCAGGCCTATCTTTTCAAGGATGAGCGAGATAAATAAAATTGGATGTTCCATGGTCTTCTACGATACCTCCTTCGCAGTCAGTGAAACTTTTTTTGTAGCCTCTGCTACCGTGATGCCAATGCTGATTACTACAGTTGAAAGACCTACCAGCAAACCAATAATATGAACAGAACGACTCTGGATCAGGAAGAACAGAATAAGGGATAAAGCTGCCAGCCTGATATAGTACTTTAATAAAAAACGGCCCTTGGCGGATTGCAGCTGACCGGATAAGATCCTGGTCAAATCCTTGCGCAGCAGGCTGAAACTGATATTGGCGATGAGTCCACCCAGGAAAAGCCCTTTCGCAAAATGCGGGGAAAAAATAAGCCAGCCTGCTGCTGTCATGGCAACCAGCAACAGCCAGTTTAATTTTCCCATTTTGCTGAGTGAAAAGTATTCAGTGTCGTACGCCAAAAACACTCTCCCGCTTATAAATCTTTACGCTTGGTCAGCATGTACAGGTTTTTAAAGCCTGCTGCTATGCCGAATCCCAGAAATATAAAGGTCAGCCAGGGTGCTGTTTTACCCCCGAAAACCTTATGGTCCAAAAAGTACCCGAAGCCGATGCCGATAAATACCGAGGCTGCCAAGGATATGCCGATGGTGGAAAAGTCACCGAGCAGCTTCATCATCTCTTTGCGGTTATCGGACATTTTTTACTCTTTAGGGCTAAAAATGTACCTAGCCGACGAATTGAAAATCGATCCATTTGGTATCATGGAGTAAGGCCAAAGTCAACGACTTTTTTACTATTTTTTGATTTTTTTGAATGAGCATTCAGTCATTTTAAGGGCTTTTGCAATATCTTCAGGGGTATGCGCGTCCGATATAAAAGCCGCCTCGAACTGGGATGGTGCCAGCCAGATTCCACTGACCAGCATTTCACGGAAGAAACGGCCGTACATTTCTGTGTCAGCCTGCATGGCTGAGTTGAAATCAGTCACCGGGGAACCGCTGAAAAATGTGGTCATCATCGAGCCTACCCTGTTCAGGGTTGTTTCGCCGGGCAGATGCTTTTCGGCAAGCTGTCCGAGTTCGGTGGCAAAGGAGGCTGCCTTTTCTTCCAGCCGGTCATAGAATCCCGGCTCACCCAGTATTTTCAAGGTTGCAACTCCTGCCGCCATCGCCAGGGGGTTGCCGGACAGGGTGCCGGCTTGGTATACGGGGCCGTCCGGGGCGATCTTATCCATTATTTCCTTTTTGCCGCCATAGGCCCCGACCGGCAGGCCGCCGCCAATGATTTTGCCAAGGCAGGTAAGATCGGGCGATACGCCAAATCTTGCCTGGGCACCGCCCAGCGCCAGGCGGAAACCGGTTATAACCTCATCGAAAATGAGGACTATATTCTGCTGTGCGGTCAGTTCCCGGAGTTTCTGTAAAAAGCCTTCGGCAGGGGGGACAACGCCCATATTGCCGGCCACCGGTTCAACGATCACACAGGCGATTTTCAGGGAATCGTCAGTCAGGGTTTTTTTCAAGGGTTTCGGGATCGTTATAGGGTATGGAAATGGTGTTTTTCACTATATCGTCCGGCACCCCTGGACTACCCGGTATGCCAAGGGTGATAACACCGGAGCCGGCCTGCACCAGGAACGAGTCGGCATGGCCATGATAGCAGCCGTCAAATTTGACGACAATATTTTTGCCCGTGTAGCCGCGGGCCAGACGAATAGCGCTCATGGTGGCTTCCGTGCCGGAACTGACAAAGCGGACCTTGTCCATGGACGGGAATGCATTGATTACCAGTTCCGCCAGTTCAATTTCCGAAGGGGTGGGAGCCCCGTAGCTGGTGCCGTTTTGCAGGGCTTCCTGGATGGCGGTAACCACCGCAGGATGGTTGTGCCCCAAAATCATGGGCCCCCAGGAGCAGACAAAATCAACGAATTCATTGGAGTCCACATCCGTCATTGTAGAGCCGTTTGCCTTTTTGACGAACAAGGGATCGCAGCCCACCGATTTGCAGGCGCGTACCGGACTGTTTACACCACCGGGGATCAGTTTCTGCGCCTTTTGAAAGTATGATTTTGACTTCTCTGTGTTCATTGCTGTCTCTCCTGTTAAAGACCATGTTTGATAATAATAATTTCAGGTATGACAATATTGTCGGCATCGTAAAAAGCACGATGCGGACAGGTATTGCGCACGTAACTAGCTGATGTTATTAAGCCCCGTTAATGACTACGAGACTTTTTACGAATGTATCAATTTTTACGAAATTTGGCAATATAGCACGCTCTTTTTCTGTCTGTCAAAAGTAAAACCATGGATCCGTACGGAAAATTGCTGAAAAGTGATTGAGCCCTGTGTCTTCAAGTGAGACTGTTCTCTCTAACAGGGGAAAAACTGTTGGAAAGGTTGTCAGAGAACCCGGCGGCTGGGCGAATTTTTGCTTGTCATAAGCAGGAACAATCGGTAATATGCCTACCGCATCCAAAACCTATACATCACGTTTAAAAATAAAATAACAGGAGTTGTCGAAATGTCAGGAGAAAACGTAAAACATTTATCAGATGCAGAGTTTGATGAATATGTCATAAAGGGCGACCTGCCCAGCCTGGTTGATTTCTGGGCTCCCTGGTGCGGACCGTGTAAGGCCATTGGTCCGATAATCGAAGAACTTGCCAGCGAATTTGAGGGCAAGGTGCAAATTACCAAGATGAATGTTGATGATAATCCAACCACACCGGGCAAATACGGCATCAGGGCTATTCCAACCCTCATTCTCTTCAAGGGTGGAGAGATAGTTGAACAGGTAACCGGGGCTGTTGGAAAAACCAAACTGACATCTATGCTTAACAAGGCACTCTAAAAATATCTGTTTAATAATTGCCAACATCAATGACGGCTAAAGCAGACTACCAACTCATCATCCTTGGGGGCGGTCCCGGTGGGCTGACAGCAGGGCTGTATGCTGCCAGGGACCGGTTAAAGGCCCTGTTAATTGAAAAGGGTGTGCTTGGCGGCCAGGTCCTGGTGACCGACTGGATTGATAATTATCCGGGTTTCCCGGAAGGGCTTTCCGGTTTTGAGCTTGTTGAGAAGATGGCTGCCCAGGCTGCCCGCTTTGATCTTGAAACAAAATATGGTGAAGTCACCGGCCTGGAACTTTCCGAAGAGATTAAAAAGCTTGTTTTGGAAAACGGCGAAACACTGACCTGCCAGTCCCTGATAATTGCCACCGGCGCCCGGCCCAACAAACTCGGTGTCCCCGGCGAAGATGAACTGACCGGCAAGGGTGTTTCCTACTGTGCCACCTGTGACGGACCATTCTACCGGGACCAGGAAATAATCGTCGTGGGCGGAGGAGATACCGCGGTCCAGGAGGCCGATTTCCTTACCAAGTTTGCCGGTAAGGTCACCGTGGTGCATCGGCGGGACCAGCTGCGCGCCACCAAGATCCTCCAGGAGAAGGCATTTGCCAACGAACGGGTGGAGTTTCTCTGGAACTCCCAGGTGCAGGAAATTAAGGGAGAGAATGGTGTTGAGAAGGTCGTTATCCGTGACAATAATGGCAATGTGAGTGAAATGTCAGTCACTGGCGTTTTTGTCCTGATCGGCACTATCCCTAACAATGAAATCCTGCCGCTTGACCAGCTTGGTGGTGACGAGTATGGGTTTGTCCTGACGGACGGAGAGATGCGAACCAAAATCCCCGGGGTGATGGCAGTTGGTGATATTAGGAGCAAAGCAGTGCGGCAGGTGGTCAATGCTGCCGGAGAAGGCGCTGTGGCTGCTATTGCTGCCGAACATTACCTGAACGGGTTAACTGAATAACAAAGGTTTATAATGTTTTTTAGCGTTTCCAGGTTTCAATTGTGGGGCAAGGTTTTTTTTGCAGTACTCTTGATAGTATTGCTAGCCGGCTGTTCGGCAAAAAAAGCAAAGGAGGCACTTGGTTTTTCCCCGCGCCAGCCCGATACTCCTCAGGCGCTCGCCATGAAAGGGTTGAATTATTATAACCACGGTAAATATGAGAAAGCACTGACTTCCTTTGAAGCGATCATGAACCGCTACCCATTCAGTGAATACAGTATGCTTCCCAAACTCAAGTCAGCTGACAGCAACTACTACCTGGAAAACTATGAAGAGGCGCTGCTGACCTATAAAGACTTTGAGCAGGACCATCCCACCAATGAGGCAATTCCCTACGTTCTCTACCAAATGGGGATGTGCAACCACAAACAGATTGACACCATTGACCGGGATACTTCAGGAGCCATCAAGTAGATATACGCATTTATCAAACTGTTGAGGGCCTATCCGCAGTCACCATATACCAAAGATGCAACAGCACGTATTAACGAGGCAAAAAACTTTCTGGCTGACCATGAATATTATGTAGCCGCCTTTTATGTGAGAACCCAGGCTTATTCAGAGGCTGAAGGGCGCCTGGAATATCTGTTGAGGCAATATCCGGAGGCAGATGCGGCTCCCAAGGCCGAGAAGCTTCTGGTCGCCTTTAAAGGCCGGTAACCGGCCGAAGCGAAAGATGTGGGGCCTGCTCCCAGGCTTCAAGATTCCTGACGTAGAGCAACAGCCGGACCCTGAAGAAACGAAGCCAACTGAGGGTGGAAACTCCCAACCGCAATAGAATAATTCTCAAGTCGGGCAATAAGACGGGAGAGGGTTAGCCCGGATTTCTCAGTGGGCCTCGGCTGCTGCTTCCGGCAAGCTGCTGTTCCTGTCCAGAAAAACCTCCATGGCCCTTACCGGGCAGACAGTCACGCATAATCCGCAGCCGCTGCATTTTTCCGGGTCGAAGACGACAGTCATTTCAGGCCGCACAATATAAAGGGCGCCGGTTGGGCATATACCTGTACAGGCGCCGCACTGGAAACATTTGTCGTCGTCACGGTGTATGCTGGTGGCAATACTTTCCGCCTTGACGTTAAGGGTTTTCAGAAACTTGAGGCCTTTTCTGATGTTTTCTTTGTGACCTTGGAGTTCGAGGATCATCACCCCTTCGTGCTGCGGCAGAATAGTTGCTTTTAAAATATTAAATTCCACATCAAATTGTTTTACCAGTTGACAGATTATCGGCTGATCAACAATATCCTTAGGAAAACGCAATACATAAATTCGTGTGTACACAGTAAAAGCCTCTTTAGTTTTTCTCTCTTTTTTCAGTTATTTTTTCTTGCAGATCTGCCAATATGTCTTCAGCAGATCCTGCCGTATTCAGGATAATCAGCTCGGTATCCGCTAGTTCCTCTGGTGGTTCAAAGCGTTTTTTCTGCTGTAGATAAACCTCCCAGCGCCCATCGGAGACGGCAGCGGGGTCAAGGGACCGGAGGTCCATCCGGTGTTTCATTTCTGCTTCAGCACATTGGCAAAGGATAAAATATACACGACACCCCAGACGGCTGGCAAGGTTTCTAATATCCTGCCTGTCCTTGGCATACTGATAAGAGGCGTCCAGAACAACCGAATCTCCCTGTCGAAGCCTGACGGCGGCCCTTTCAAGGAGGGTCGCGTAGGTTTTTGTAGAGAACTCCTTGGTGTAAATGCCCCGCTCCATTGATTCATGATGCGTGCTGCTTGGGTCAACCCCGGCCAGTTCCTTGCGCACCCAGTCCGAATTGTAACAGCGCAGCTGTTCCTGCCAGGACCAGGCTTGGGCAATAGTGCTTTTGCCGGTGGCAATCATACCGAAAAAGACAAAAACTTCTGGAGATTTCCGGTTATCAGCTGGAGGCATACTGTTCCGCAAGGCTGAAATATTTGCCGGCCATGGCCAGGCAGTTTTCTTTGGTAACCCCATCTACCTCTGGTGCATGCGCGGTAAAAAGGTTTATTTTGCCGCGCACGTGAGCCCGGTAGCATTTATAAAAACCGAGCATCTCCATCAGGCTGTCATCATGTGATGCTTCAGTAAAGCGGTTGACAAAACGAGCAGACAGGCTGTCCAAACCGTGGAAGTCCAGGTCCATGGCCAGAAAAGCAATATCGCTGGCAACGTCACAGTAGCGGAACCGCTGGTTGAATTCAATGCAGTCAAATATGTATACCTTGTCCGCCAGGCATATATTTGCTGAATAAAGATCGCCATGACAGTCCCTGATCCGCCCGGCAGAGATCCTTTTTTCAAAGAGTGCTTCTTGTTCGAGGAATTGTATGGAAAAGCGCTCAATTATATCAAACTGGGTTTTGTTCAAAGACTCGGAGCCGATAAACTGTTCAGTCTGCGTAAAATTTTCCAGAATATTGACACTTACTGCTTTGGCATGGCCAAATTCTTTTATATGGGTACCACCATCGGCCTTCTCATAAAACGGCACAAGTACGTCGCAGATGGAGTCGATCATTTTCGGAACCAGACGGCCATCTGTTATAATATTGGTCATCATCTGTTCCTCAGGCATACGGTCCATCTTTACGCCATACTCGATAATTTCTGCGCTGCTGCCATGACCGGTATCTTTCAATTGAAAAACATCGCCGCTCTTTTCAACCGTAACCAAGCCAAGATAGAGGGACGGGCAGAGCCGTCGGTTTAAAATAAGTTCCTGTTCACAAAAATGGTGCCGTTTCTCGAGGCTTGTAAAATCAAGAAAACCGAAATCCACCGGTTTTTTGAATTTATAGACATGGTCGCCGGCAATAAACACATAGGAAATATGCGTCTGGACAAGTTTTACCTCAGCCGGCGGCGGAGAATAGGCACCGGGTTGTAATAAAAACTGAACATATGGCGGCAGTTGTTCCTTCTGCATTTGATAATCACCCAAAACGTATTAAATTATAACAGCCTGGCAGTATCTATTTCTGACGGGAAAATGGTATATTCCCCGGCAGGCTGGCAACTCTAACAGAATATGGAAATTGAGTAAACTATTCATCTGCTTAACCATGATGGCTAACGAAAAAAGCATGAAAGGTTTTTCTCTCTGCCATACATAAAGAGAATAATTTCATTTGAAAAAAAGAGGAAAAAGAGGTTCGTTGTGCAGCAAACAGTAGAGGAGTTTTTATATATATGAGCTATACAGTCCATTTTTTACCTGATGACGTCAGAGCAACGGTTGAAGAGGGAGACAACCTTCTGGATGCTGCAGCTAATGCCGGGGTCTATATCCACGCCTTTTGCGGGGGAGAAGGGGGGTGCGGCAAGTGTAAGGTCAAGATCGAACAGGGCGAGGTGTCTGCCACCCAGGCTACCCAGCTGAAAAGCGGCGAGATTGAGGAGGGTTTCCGGCTCGCCTGCCAGTCAAAGGTAGTATCCGACCTGGTGGTGCAGATCCCGGAAACCATCAGAAAAGATGGCAAGAAACTGAAGCGCAAACCCAAAACAACCCGGTCCATCTCGGCCCGCTCCCTGGATGATTTGATCGGCGTCTGGGATGTTGATCCGCCGGTGGAAAAACGATTCTTTGCATTAAGCCCGCCCACCATAGAGGATAACCTTTCCGATCTGCAGAGGCTTACCCGGGCCATCAGCAAGGGGTGTCCGGAATGTGAACACCCTTCATACGACCATCCGGAATTGCTGCAGGAACTGCCTTTCACCATGCGCAAGGCCAATTGGGAGGTCACCGCCATTATGCTGCGCGGCAAGCGGGTTGAGGAGCCTGACCGCATAATTGGAGTGGAGCCGGGCAATACCGAGGATGCACTTTATGGATTGGCCGTGGATATCGGCACTACCACTGTCTGCGGTGTGCTCATTAATCTCAATACCGGTGAGGTGATTGGAGAGGCTTCGGAATACAACGGTCAGATCCAGTACGGCGAAGATGTGATCTCGCGCATTATCTATTCCCAGCGGCCGGGTGGGCTTGAAGCCCTGAAGGAAAGGGTGATCCACACTATCAATAATGTCATTGAGACGGTGTGTAAAAAAGTATCCATCGTCCATGATGACATCAGTTATATAATGGCAGCAGGCAATACAACCATGGCCCACCTGCTGCTGGGACTGAACCCTAAATTTGTCCGTGAGGCGCCATATACACCGGTCTGCAACCAATACCCGGTAACCCGGGCTGCCTTGATGGGCATATCCGCCCACCCTTCAGTGCGGCTTTTCCTTTATCCGTCGGTGGCCAGTTATGTCGGCGGAGATATCACCTCCGGAGTGCATGCCTGCCAGATGCATAAAAGCCCGGAGCTTACCCTGTTTATTGATATCGGCACCAACGGTGAGATCGTTGTCGGCAACCAGGAGTGGATGGTCTGTGCCGCCTGTTCCGCCGGCCCGGCTTTTGAGGGCGGCGGCATCAGGCACGGCATGCGGGCCACCAGCGGCGCGATTGAGAAATTCCATATTGAGCCGGAGACCCTGGACCCGATGATCATCACCATCAACCATGCCAAGCCGCAGGGTATCTGCGGTTCCGGCCTGATCAGCATCGTGGCGGAACTGCTGGAGGCGGGCGTTATTGACCAGCAGGGCAAATTTAACCGCCAGTTGGAGCATCCGCGTATCCGGGAGGGGTATGACAGCTATGAATACGTGCTGGCCTGGGCCAAGGATTCAGCAGTGGATGAGGATATTGCCATCACCGAAATAGACCTGGACAATCTCATGCGGGCCAAGGGTGCCATGTATGCCGGCTACCAGACCCTGCTCGAATCGGTCAGCATGACCTTTTCCGACCTTGACCGGGTGATTTTAGCCGGTAACTTCGGCAATTATATTGATCTGGAGCAGGCTATCTGCATTGGTCTTCTGCCGGACATCGACCGGGACAAGTTTTACTATCTCGGCAACGCTTCCCTCCTGGGGGCCCAGATCAGCCTTACTGACCATAAACGGTTCCTGGAAAGAACTGTGGTAAGCAAGCTGATGACCAACATGGAACTGTCGGAAAATCCCAACTTCATGAATCATTACATCGCAGCACTCTTCCTGCCGCACACAGATATGAGCCTGTTTCCTACAGTGAAGGAAAAACTCCCCCAATCATCTGCAAAGTAACCGTCCTGAATTACGTTATCTTACTTGAGCCACTTGATTTCTTTGGAAGTGATAGGGTCCAGGATTCCTAGTCCTGTACTCTGGAGGATTTCCTTGGGATCAGTGACACTTTAAGAACCATTCACGAGTCCGGGTTTAATCTGGT